>VAPK010267874.1_pt1 | contig 11725 bp, 7 predicted proteins | sample 3395031 | NCBI WGS metagenome assembly VAPK01 (sample SAMN08290443, study PRJNA428436) | hydrothermal vent metagenome | isolation source: Deep-sea hydrothermal vent chimney 1 | place: Pacific Ocean: Juan De Fuca Ridge
ACAAAACAAAGAGCAGATTTGTGATTACGGTTAGCAGTGCACCAACAAAGAGTATCCTCATTACGCCAAATCTAAGCACTAGAACACCTCCTAAAAATCCGCCTGCTATTGTCATAAATAAACCAAAGGATTTTACAATACTGGCAATTTGTATCTTGGTAAATCCAAGGTCTTGATAGAAGACATTAGCAATCACTCCTAATACAATATCTGAAATCCTATACAGCCCTACTAGCGCTAATAACAACAAGGCTAAACTAGTTCCATATCGAGAGAAAAAGTCTTTAATTGGTGACACATAGGTGCTGTAGACCATTTCTGAATTTACGGCTTTTGTCTTACTAAGTAATTTAGCGATAGTAATTGCAACAGTGATTGCTAGAGATAAACGAATAATTCCTATCAAAAACCCAGAAAGTATTTTATTTGAAAATAGCTCTGTAAAATAATTTTTTAGTTGATCTAGTTTATTAGGAACATTGATTAGAGCATCTAATACTGTACTAAAGGCGGCTGAATTTTTATAAATTTCTAATGTTGTTAATTTTTCAAGAAAGTCCGAGGTCACAACATAACTTAGAATAAACCCTGTAACTGCGGCTAAAAACAGTAAAAGAAAACCCATGTATTCTTTTGTTGAATATTGATAATTATCCGCTGTTTTTTCTTTTGCTAAGGCATTTACGCGTTTTCTAATGTAAATAGCGATATAAAACACACTCACAAAGATAATACCTAACCATACATAGAATTCTTTGTTTGGGTATACCCATTTAAAAAATGTGCTTAACCAAGCTACAATGGACAATCCTAAAATAATAAATGCTACATTATCTAAATTTGAATGAACAAAGTTAGTGAGTTCGTCATTATTTTCTTTTAAGTTTATCTTCTTTTGTATAATAAAAAGAACGGCTACTAGAAACATCGCTCGTGTAAACCATATAAACCAATAGTAATAAATATTATCTGAAGTGGAAAATGAAACCGCTAGTTCATTAGCTGAGAAAAGCAGTACTGCAAGCGTTAGTACATAACCAACAGATAGTTGATCTGACATACTTTGAAACTTACCCGGTTCAGGCACAATCAATGTTGTAATAATTCCAATACCCATAACCAATGCCATGCTTTGGTAAGACCATAGCCACGCCATATAATTATATTGATTCATTTCAGAGCCCCAGTAGCTGGCTAAGAATAAAGCGCCTGCACCTGCAACCAGCATACCAATTCGATAACCTGCAATATAAACTGAAGAAATAATAGCCTGACTTTCTTTATCCGCGGCTTCAATTCGATAAGCATCGATAACTATATCTTGTGTTGCAGATGAAAACCCGAGCAACACCGTTGCCATTGCCATAAATATTAAAGTAAATTCACCACCTTCTGCTGGGTCTATAGATGCCATCCATAAAATGGCCAATACTATGCTTATTTGCGATACTAAAATCCAAGCACGCCGCCTACCCACTAATTTAGTTAAAAAAGGTACGGGTAATGAATCTACTATGGGTGCCCAGACGAATTTAAATGAATAACCTAGCGCCGCCCAACTAAACATGGTGACGGTAGAACGCTCTATTCCTGCTTCACGTAGCCATAGACCTAGTGATGAGAATATAAGCAGAATGGGTACACCAGCTGAAAAGCCGAGAAATAACATACTGATAATACGAGGATGTATATAGTCAAAGCCTACATCTCGCCAGCTTCTATTACTTTCTTTAGCAACGGTTGTTGTCATAGCACCCCCTTTATCTTGTAGATATAGCTCTTTTATCTACAACTTTCATTCATATCGAGTAATCATATTCAATAATTAAAGGCGCATGATCTGAAAACTTCACTTCTTTATAAATATCAGTTTTACTCACAGTTCCTTTTAAACTCGGTGATAGCACATGGTAATCAATGCGCCAGCCAGTATTATTTGCATAAGCCTGACCACGGTTTGACCACCATGTATACGCATGTTCTTCTTGTTCTATTTCTCGAAAGCCATCTACAAACCCAACATCGTCAAACAAGGTATCTAACCAAGCGCGTTCTTCTGGTAGAAATCCAGAATTCTTTTTATTGCCCTTCCAGTTTTTTATATCTTCATTTTTATGAGCTATATTCCAATCACCACAAATCACATAGTCACGTCCTGATTCCTTCATTTTTTTCATTTTATCCATGAAAAAATCCATGCAATCATATTTAATAATTTGTCTTTCATCCTTTGCGGATCCAGATGGTAAATAGAGTGAGATAACACTTAGCTTTCCAAAGCGTGCTTCTAAATAACGACCTTCAGTATCAAACACCTCATGTCCTATCTCGGTGATTACTTCATCAGGTTTATTTGTACAATAAAGCGCAACTCCGCTATACCCTTTTTTTACGGCATCGTGATAATAAGCATAGTTAGGATGAAAAGCAGGATCTTCTAATTGATGTACCTGAGCTTTGGTTTCTTGAATACAAACAACATCTGCTTTTTGTTTATCTAACCACTCAAAAAAACCCTTTTTATGTGCTGCTCGAATACCATTTGTATTTGCTGTAATTATTTTCATATATTGATTTAATCCTTTAAAATCAATAGTTTATTTATTATATAAGTGCTTGTAGTATCTATTCTATCAAAATATTCTAGTGATTATTCAGAGCGCATTTTATGTAAACAAATTCAAGGCGGTAAAACGTAAGTGCTTTTTACCAAACGGACATTATTCACATAAAACGTGCTCTGGATTATTACTAGATATCTAAGTTGGATACATTTAACGCATTCTTCTCTATGAACTCACGTCTTGGCTCAACTAAATCACCCATAAGTGTCGTAAATATTTCATCTGCTTGATAAGCATCTTCAATTTTCACCTGTAACATTCTACGAGTTTCAGGATCCATCGTTGTATCCCATAACTGATCAGGATTCATTTCACCTAGACCTTTATAGCGCTGAATATTAATACCTCGTTGTCCTTCTTTCATTAACCAACTCATAACATTATCAAAACGAAATACATAATCACGGCGTTCACCACGTTGAATATAACTATTTTTATTAAGTAAACCGTCTAATTTTTGATTAAGTTTAAATACATGAGTTATCTCAGGACTAGCAAAGAAATCTTTGCTTAAGAAATAATCTGTATCTACACCATGCATTCTTCTAGTTATTTGAATCGTCCAGTCATCACCTTCTAATTCTTTAAGCTTTGATTGATATGTCCGAGTACCATTAAATTTATCATTAACCGCTTCCATCGCAGTCTCTAACCATGAAGTTGCAGACTTACTATCAACATCACTAGAACCTACTGTATTAAATAACATTGCTTCTAGTATTTCTGGGTCAAAGCGTCGTGCTAGACGTTTTATTATATTTTCTATAACAAAATATTCCTGTGCTAGTTTTTCTAATGCTTCACCTTTAATTGCTGGTGCACTTTCATCTACAAAAAGACTAGCATCTTCTAATGCAAGCTGTAATAAGCGTGCATTTAATTCATCATCATCTTTAACATATTGCTCTTGCTTGCCTTTTTTAACTTTATAAAGCGGTGGTTGAGCAATGTAAATATGTCCACGTTCTACTAATTCCTTCATTTGACGATAAAAGAAAGTCAGTAATAATGTACGAATATGAGAACCATCTACATCCGCATCGGTCATGATAATAATACGGTGATAACGTAACTTATCTGGATTAAATTCTTCTTTACCAATTCCACAACCTAAAGCAGTGATTAAAGTTCCTACTTCTACCGAACTCAGCATTTTATCAAAACGGGCTTTCTCTACATTTAAGATTTTACCTTTAAGTGGCAAGATAGCCTGTGTGCGTCTATCTCTACCCTGCTTGGCTGAACCACCAGCTGAGTCACCCTCCACCAAGTATATTTCTGATAATGCGGGATCTTTTTCCTGACAGTCTGCAAGCTTTCCTGGTAAACCGGCAATATCTAAAGCGCCTTTGCGTCGCGTCATTTCGCGTGCTCTTCTAGCTGCCTCTCGTGCCCTTCCCGCTTCAACCATCTTGCCACAAATAATCTTTGCTTCTTTTGGATTTTCTATTAAAAAGTCAGAAAGACTTTCACCCATTGCGGACTCAACAATACCTTTTATTTCGGAAGAAACTAATTTATCTTTAGTTTGTGATGAAAATTTTGGATCAGGTACTTTTACAGAAAGAACCGCAGCTAATCCTTCACGTGCATCATCTCCTGTTAAAGAAACTTTATCTTTTTTATTATTTGAAAGAATACCTTCTTTATCAATATATTGATTAAGGGTACGTGTAAGAGCCGTTCTAAACCCTGATAAATGTGCTCCACCATCTCGCTGCGGAATATTATTGGTAAAACAAAAAATATTTTCTTGGTATGAATCATTCCACTGTAGAGAAACTTCAACACCAACACCATCTTTCATTGTATTAAAACTAATGACTTTGTCATGAATAGGTGTTTTCTTTTTATTAAGGTGACTAACAAATGCACTAATACCACCTTCATATTCAAAAACAATATCCTCACCTTCACCACGTTCATCAATTAAATGAATTCTAACACCTGAATTCAAAAACGATAATTCCCGTAAGCGTTTTGCTAAAATATCAAAGCTGAACTCTGTAATAGCAAATATTTCTTTACTGGGTAAGAAACGAACTTTGGTACCTGTTGAATCAGAATCACCGACGACTTCCATTTTAGTTACTGGATCACCTAAGCTATATTCTTGTCGATGAACCTTTCCATCACGTTGGATCGTTAGAATAACTTTTTCAGACAATGCATTTACAACTGAAACACCAACACCGTGTAAACCACCAGAAACTTTATAAGAGTTATCATCAAACTTACCACCGGCATGTAATACGGTCATAATGATTTCAGCTGCTGAACCACCATCTTCATGTTCATCTACAGGTATTCCACGACCATCATCTGATACTGTAACAGAGCCATCAGTATTAAGTTTTACCGATATTTCCGTACAATGACCTGCCAATGCCTCATCTATCGAGTTATCAACAACTTCAAACACCATATGATGCAAGCCTGTACCATCATCGGTATCACCGATGTACATCCCAGGACGCTTTCTGACGGCTTCTAAACCTTTTAGTACCGTTATACTCGACGAATCGTAGCTTTGTTCTTCAGACATGTTTATACCCGTTAGATTAACCCATCCATTATATACTATTTAATCATTTAAGTTGAGGCCTTTGAACGAAGCTATACTTAATCATTTAAGATGGTTTGATTGAAAAAAATATCTTATAAAAATTTATTTTTCTGATATTTTTCCATGTTTCACGTGAAACACTTTCCATGGGATATTGATATTATCAATGCTTTTAGTTGAGGTGATAATAACCTGTTTATCTATACTAGCTAAATAATGGAGAAGCTTTCCCTTGTTTTTATTATCAAGTTCAGATGCAAGGTCATCAATGAGTAATATGCCTTGCTCACTTTCTGATTCTATAATTGCTTCATTTTGAGATAGCAATAAGGCGATAGCAATTAATTTTAATTGGCCTCGTGATGCAGATTGTGAAGCAATTTTATTGTTCATGAAAATTTTAAAATCAGCTCTGTGTACACCTGCAGTAGTTCTTTTCAATCTAATGTCATATTCTATTTTTTTATTATAAAAATCTAAAAGTGATTCATCATCTAAATTTAAATCATTAGGTAATCCTGAGTTGAATTCTAAAGAAACTTCACTGTCTAGTAAATGTTTAGAAATTTTATCAAGCTTAGGTTTCAATAATTCTAAAGCTTGTAGCCTATAATTCGTTAAAATTGGTTGTAATGGAATCAGCTCTTTGGTCCATTGATTAATAGCATAATGGTGTTTAGGTTCTTTAAGGCAATAGTTACGTTGCTTTAAAATATGTTGGTATTCTTTCCACTTAACTTGAAAATCAGGAAATAAATAAAATGTTATCCAGTCAATATAAGATCGACGTGTTTTAGGTGAGCCTGTTATTAAATCTATAGAACCAGGATGGATTACTGTAATAGGAAGGTAAGCGCTTAACTCAGCTTGCGAGTAAATATCTTTTTTATTAATTCTAATTCTTGTTTTTTTTGTACTTTTTTCAATACCAATTTGAGTAGCAGCATCGTTTGAATTTATTTTTGCTGAGATGAGAGTAGATTCTTGATTGTAACTGATTACCTCAGCTACATGAGTTGTGCGAAATGATCTGCCATTAGATAAAAGACATAATGATTCAAGTAGACTAGTTTTACCCGAAGCATTTTTACCAACTATTAAATTAAGATGTTTTGAAAACTCAATAGATACGTTATTTAATAAACGACAATTATTAACGTTTAATTTTTCTATCCACATTTAATTTAAGAATATCTTATAGCCTTATTGGCATAACTACATAACGAGTTTGACTATCGTCTTTCGTATGCAAAAGAGCACTACTATCAGGAGAAGATAGCTCAAGAATAACTGTACTACCTTCGAGATGATTAACAGCTTCTAGAAGATAAGTAACGTTAAAACCTATTTCAAATTCTTCATCTGAATAATTTACATCAATCTCTTCTTCTGCACTTTCATTTTCAGGATTATTACTGTGTAAGCTCATAATGCCTTTGCTTAAACGTAAACGAATTCCTCTAAATTTTTCATTTGATAAAATTGCAACACGGGAAAGAGTATCTCGAAATTTTTCTCTATCAAGCTCAATATTGTGTTTACAGTTTGTTGGAATTGCAGCTTGAAAATCAGGATATTTACCATCAATTAATTTTGATGTGAATCTAATATTATCTTTATTGATTCGAATATGATTATCACTTATTTGTAAAAATAATGGGATATCACAACTAGAATCTAGAATTCGTGTTAATTCAAGTATTCCTTTTCTAGGTACTATAATTTTTAAAGTTTGATCTTCATCTATTTTTTTATTGGGTGTATCAAAAGTGTGCTCGGATATAGCTAAACGATGGCCATCTGTAGAAACAGCTATGATTTTAGTACTGGTTAATTCCAGTAATAAACCATTCAAATAATATCTAACATCTTGATTTGCCATGGAAAAAGATACTTTTTCCATGAGTTGTTTGAAATGTTTCTCATTGATTTTAATTTCAGAATGTATCGGAATATCATCAAGTAGAGGGAATTCATCCGCTGCAAGCGTGGCTAATTCAAATCGACTTCTAACACCTTTGATGTGAAGTCGGTTTTCATCTGTTTCGAGTAAAACAAAACAATCTGATGGTAGGGCTTTACAAATATCAAAAAGCTTTTTAGCAGGAGCAGTGATTTGACCTGGTTTTTCATTCTGAATTTCTAAACTAGTAGAAACTTCAATTTCAAGATCTGTACCAACGAAAGTAAGTTTATCCTCAGATGCTTGAATCAGTATATTTTCAAGAATTTTGCTTGTGTGTTTTTTTTCTACTGCACCAACAACGTGGTTGAGTTGGTCAAGTAAAGTCTCTCTGGAAATTGTAAGTTTCATAGTATTATATATATATATTTAAAAGATAATAGTAATAATAAGGGGTGCGTTTTTTTATGAATAAGTTTTATAAATGCTTGTAAATCATATTCTTACCTTATAATAATGGTGTTAGTTAAGTTTGTGTAAATCAATTAATAAATATGTAAAAACTGTGGATAAGTCGATGTTTCAAGTTACCCACATTTTTATCCACAGCTTATTAGCTAATTTATACGCTTGTTAATAAGAAGATATTCATTATGCTATCTTGTTAGCGTTCTTTCGAGTATTCGATAACTTTCATTTAAAGTTGTATCTTCTACACGTAATTCTTTAATTTTCTTACAGGCATGTAATACGGTCGTATGATCCCTATTTCCAAAATGCGTTCCTATTTCAGGTAAGCTATGATTTGTTAATTCTTTAGATAAGGACATTGCCACTTGTCTTGGTCTTGCTATAGAGCGGGTTCTACGTTTTGAATCCATATCAGATGTTTTAATATTATAATGTAGTGCCACCGTTTTTTTGATGTTATCTATCGTAACCATCTTATCTTGACTTGCAAGTTGATCACGTAAGGCTTCATGGACGAAATCTAGTGTAATATCGGTGCGTTGATGTAGACGTAGGCTGGCAAGAACTCGTTGTAAGGCACCCTCTAGATCTCTTACATTCGAACGGAATCTTTCGGCTATAAAAAAGGCAGCATCTTTAGGTAATTCTAAATGATATTGTTCAACTTTTTTTGTAAGAATAGCAACACGTGTTTCAAATTCTGGTGGTTCAATTTCAACAGTAAGACCCCAATTTAATCGTGAACGTAAACGATCATCAATACCTTCTACGTCTCTTGGATACCTATCACTGGTCAAAATGATTTGTTTTTGGCCTTCAAGTAATGCATTAAAAGTATGAAAAAACTCTTCAACTGAACGATTTTTTCCAGCAAAAAACTGAATATCGTCAATCAATAAGGCATCAACAGTCCTATAATATTTTTTAAATTGATCAATGGTATTATTTCTAAGTGCAGAGATCATATCATTTACAAAACGCTCAGAATGTAAATAGACAACCTTTGCTTGTTTATTATCTTCTCTAATCCTATTGCCAATAGCATGCATCAGGTGAGTTTTACCAAGACCAACACCACCATAAATAAAGAGTGGATTGTATGATTTCCCAGGATTATCTCCAACTTGTTTTGCAGAAGCAACAGCCAACTGGTTTGACTTTCCTTGAACAAAATTGGAAAAAGTCATTGTTTGGTTTAAATTATTAGTGAAAGATTTATTGTTAACAACAGGCTCTACATTTTGAGTATTGTTTATGGCTTGTGTTTGGATACTTGTTTGTACTGTATTTTCTGAACTTGATTGATGCAACATTGATTCAGATTGAGCAAAAGAAGGAGCATCAGCTGCACCTATTTGCAAAATAACCTGTATATCTTGAGAACCAGATATATCATTAATAATCACTTTAATACGATCAAGATGATGATCGTTAACATGTTGATATACAAAGGTATTGGGCGCTAGTAATACAAGAATACTCTCATGCTGAGTACCATGAAGTGTACGCAACCAAGTATTAATTTCTTGATCAGGTAATTCATCTTCTAGTTTATTCAGGCATTTTTGCCAGAGCATATGATACAGTCCCGATAATTCTCATTTGAGAAAAGAGATTAAAATATAAAGTTTTGAGGTCTCGTTTAATGTTTATAACAAAGTAATTGCGCTATTGAGGGACAGCGCATTTAAATACCTAATATAACGGGTAATAGTTACAACTAAAAAGAGCTACAATTCAGAGATTTAAAACACCAATGTAGGATGTTAAATATTACTCTGTCTACTAAGTTATCCACAAGTCCTTTTTTGTTCATATTAATAATAAATAAATTGACTTTTATAGGCCAATAGCGTATTTTTGCCGCCCTTTGAGTATATATTATAAAGTACTGGTCGATTGTTTAATTTACTAGTAATATTACTCAATATAAACAATAATTATATTTATTTGATATTCGACAGGTTTAGTCATGAAAAGAACATTTCAACCAAGTAATTTAAAGCGTAAACGTACTCACGGATTTCGTGCAAGAATGAGTACAGTTGGTGGTCGTAAGGTATTAAAGGCACGTCGTGCTAAGGGTCGTGCAAGCCTTTCTGTATAATCAGTTTAGAATTGAGTTTAATTCTTTTTAGCTTTATTTGGCTAGAAAATATAGTTGAAGATGAATAAGTCTGAGTTTGAATCAATTTCAAAATTAAGCTTCGATAGAAATTTAAGGTTATTATTAGCCTCAGATTACCAATTTGTTTTTAAAAAAGCTGAACGGTTTGGAAATAGATCGTTTACTATACTGGCTAGAAAGAATAATTTAGATCATGCACGTCTGGGTCTTGCTATTTCAAAAAAATGTGCAAAAAAGGCTGTAGATCGAAATCGCGTAAAACGTTTATTACGCGAATCTTTTCGATTAAATCAGTATAATTTGCCTAATATAGACATCATAACAATGTGTAAACCTAACGCTCTTGCATTAAGCAATGAAGAAATGCATGATCAAATTGAAACGCAGTGGCAATTCATGCGTAAAAAATTCCAAGTTAAATCACCCACTTCCGATTAGAGTCTTTCAACTATGGATCAGCAACGCCCATTCCTATACCTAACCCTTTTTTTTGTTGGATTTTTAATCTGGTCAACGTGGCAACAGGAACATGCACCCGTATCAGTTCCTAGTTCAACAACAAGCAGTTCTAGTGATTCAAGCTCAAAGGATAATCAAAATACCTCTATTCCGACAGCTTCTTCAGGGTCTACACCAATAGAGCCTGAGCAATCTACAGCAACTAATACGAAATCTAAACTCATCCATGTTAAAACAGATGTTTTAGATTTATATATTAATTCTTCGGGTGGAACAATCGTTCAAGCCGACCTTCCTACCTATCCAGTGAGCCTTAAAGAAAAGGATAAAGCAGTTCGCATTATTGATAAGAAACTACAATATGCAGCACAGTCAGGTTTACGTCATCAAAATGTTGGTGGAGAATATAAAAGTGAATTAGCACCTAATCATTTTGCAAACTTCTCTGCTGAAAAAGAAGAATATATTCTTGCTGACGGTCAAGATCAATTGGAGGTAAAGCTAAATTGGAACAATGGTCAAGGAATTACAGTTGTTAAAACCCTAAGCTTTAAACGCGGCGAATTTGTTGTAACTCAAACACAGCAACTTAATAACCAATCATCTACTAACTGGGTTGGTAATGAATATTTAGAATTAACCCATGCGGAGCATAGTCGAACTGGAAACTTACTTGCTGGTGATATTGCCTATGTAGGTGCTGCATATTATCCAAATAAATATAAGAAGATAGATTTTGGTGATATTGAGGACGGCGATATCGGTGATAAAGATATCAGTACGTTCACAGATGTAGAAAAGGAAGAAAGACTAATTAAAGGTGGTTGGATAGCCATGCTTAAGCATTACTTTATTAGCTCTTGGGTTCCAGCAAAAGAAACAGAAAATAATTATTACTCTCGTTATAGTAAAGCTAATGAGAATTATATTATTGGTGTTAAAACGCCAGTAAAAACAATTAATGCTGGTGCCTCGGGTGTTTTTACTAATCAACTATACATAGGTCCAACAAATCAATCTGAGCTAGAGAAAATATCAGAAGGTTTAGACTTAACCGTTGATTATGGTATTTTTGCCTTTGTTTCAAAACCTATTTTCTATGTGATGAATCTTATTAATAAGCACATAGTAAGTAATTGGGGTTGGACAATAATATTGCTTACCCTTTTAATTAAGATTATTTTCTTTTACCCATCTGCGGTGAGTTATCGCTCCATGGCAAAGATGAAGAAAATGGCGCCAAAGATTAAAGAGATCAGTGCAAAATATAAAAATGATCCCCAGGCAAAACAAAAAGAGACAATGGCATTTTATCGCAAGGAAAAGATAAACCCATTGGGTGGCTGTTTACCAATGTTAATTCAGATGCCTGTATTTATGGGTTTATATTGGGTACTTCAAGAAAGTGTAGAGTTAAGACAAGCGCCATGGATTCTTTGGTATAAAGACTTATCAATTAAAGATCCAACATTCATATTGCCAGTCATTATGGGTGCGAGTATGTTTATTCAGCAAAAACTGAATCCGCCTGCTGTTCAGGATCCAATGCAGCAAAAGATATTCACATATTTACC
>VAPK010270584.1_pt1 | contig 11724 bp, 15 predicted proteins | sample 3395031 | NCBI WGS metagenome assembly VAPK01 (sample SAMN08290443, study PRJNA428436) | hydrothermal vent metagenome | isolation source: Deep-sea hydrothermal vent chimney 1 | place: Pacific Ocean: Juan De Fuca Ridge
GATTATTATAAACTCTCTGACTTTGTAGAAGTTACTTTTATTTTTCCAGATGTGGCATTCAGGAAATTTTGGCAAGAGGTTTTGGTAGAACGCCCCAACCGCCGACGACCCCACTCGAGCATCCTCAAGTGATGTTGTTTTAGTTTGCTTTATTATAATTAGAGGCTTTTGTTTTTAAGTCTTGTCGACTACCAAGACGTGACAATGGAATAATAATTAATATTTATGGATAGAAGTTTTAAATAAATTTTTTGATATTTTTCAATCTTCTAAATTTTGCTTTTGTGATTGTAAAGCATAGGTTATAAGTAAAATTTTCGTGAATCTCCCATTTGACTAATTGATTATAAACTTCTTCCCAAAACTTATCTTCTTTTTTAGTCAGCTTTGCTGTTTCCATTAGTGTGTGGTGCGATGGCTTTATTATTTAAGTTTTGTCGGTCTACTTTGGGGTGACAGAATAAAATGAAACATAATAATCTTTAAATAATCTTAAATATATTTACTCTTATAAATAAGGAACTTGCTAATAATTATGAGTTTTAAAAAATGGTTAAAGGGATATAGGGAAGCTTGGCATGAGTCTCTTATGGATCACGCAGAAAATCATGGTCTTAAAATGACGAAGAATTTTGGTGCATTACTTCCAAAAGGACTAGATGAGAAAACACTCTCATTGTATACTGCTTATAGAAACCAAAGGACAACTAATATGCTGGTATGGGCGACATGGGTTTTAGCGATAGGGGCATTGATTCTTTCTGGGATAACTCTTTATTCTCAACTTAGGTAATCTAGCTTCCTAACTAATCCTATTTAATTATTGTGATGGAAATGTTTAAATACTATAATATGTTATTAAATCTATAGATAAAATAACATGGCAGAAGAATTTACTACAATAAGAGTACCAGTGAAGGTGAAAGAGCAAGCTGAGGCATTAAGGGAAAAACTTCAAGGGAAAAAAGAGTATAATTGGATAGGGACTCTGGCTCTTGGGGCAGTTCTTGGCTATGCTTTGGCGGAAATATTAAAGGAAGAATAAAATGGAAAATATAAATACTTTGGATAAACAGTTAGCCCCTTTTTCTAAGTGGCTTGCTAGAAGCTTTTTTAATGAACAGAGTGGGAGAACTCTTTCGCAAAAAGTAGAGGATGAGATTGGAATAAATAAGCCTGTTTTTCATGTAATACTTGGAGTCGTTACGATAGGATTTTTATTAATGAGGGATTGATGCGATTATACTCAGGGAAATTAAAGTGTTTTTTATAGGAGTAGTTTTATTCGTCTAAAGGAGTGGATTCCGTGGAGGAGGTGAGTTATTCGGAGGCTGATTGGCTAGTATATACGTCTTCATTTTTATCTATGTAATATACTTCTTTCAGATCCTCATTTATGAAACTTACCCCAATTCTTATTATATCTTTTTTTTCTTTGAAATTTTCAGCCAACTCTTTAATTATAGAATCTACATCATCAATGAAACTATTCAGTAGTTTTATGTCGTTTAGTTCAAAAGCGACGTGATAATATATGTCTTCAATATCATCCTCGAATACTAAAAGTATTTTTTTATTTGGTGTTTTTTGAAATGCTTTAACCAATGACTTTTTTATTTTATCATATACTTTTCCTAAATCTTTTCCAATCTTATCCCCTAAATGAGATCCAATTCCTTTTCCAAATGAAGGCAAAAAACCCGACAGAAACATTCCAGTCATAACTATTACAGGTATCGGAACACTTACTGCTTTTTGGTGATATTCTAATACTTCTATGTCTTCACCCTCAAGGCTTTCAAAATCTTCTTTATTGAAACAAGTTACATCATATGCCAATTTCATTTTTGAGTAAAGGTAATACTGATCCCCTTTAATTCCCCATTTCTAAATCTATCGAGAGTTTTTTTATCTAAAATATGCGTATCTGCCTTCAAATGATAGAGGTCATCGATTTTTTCAATTCTTACATTTCCGATTTTACTTTTTGGGCTTCCAGAAAAATAATGATCAGCATTGCCAAAGATATTCTTTTTATCTATCGATTTTTTAAGACTCTGTAGCCCTACAAGACTTATCCTCATATTATCGTTATCAACCCCTGTGGTAGTTAATGTTTGGTTTCTAAAAATAAACAATACTTCTTTTTTATAGAATGAAACTTCCTCTAAAAACTTTTTTAATTTTTCACTACATTTTACCATAAAAACCTAGGGTATGGCGATAATATAAATATTTCTCTTTTGCAAAGATGTCAAATTATTTCAACTCTATTCTTGCGAAGTCTTGAAGAATTCTATTAAGGCATAAAGTTTTTTGCAGTAGGGAATGAATAACTGCAACAGAACAAATACTTGTTCGCGGCTCACAATTTTTCCAGTCGGATGCCCCGATTCGTTTCTAAAGTTTCGGATTATGGATATTATTCCAGAGAATTGGGTATCGAGATCTTCCTTGAGTTCTCGTGGAAGAGTTCCTATATGCCCTTCTAATATTTTCTTAAACTTGTTGATTTTTCTTAGAGCTCCCTTCTCCTCAGTTGTTTTTGAAAATATTGTTTTCCAAGGTGCGTTTTTTTGAGTACTTTCTAAAAGCAAAGTAAATGTGTGTTCTGAAGCTACTCCTAACATAACTGTGGCTGACAATAGACATCCAGACTGAAAAGCTTGCATAGATTCTTTTAGGTATAGTAATGTGATCTCATTAATAGTTGGAATCTCTGACTTTATGATTTCCTCATAGGAAGATACATCATGAAAGAAATAGCCGGACTGATTTTGAATTATTTTATTTCCTAATCCAGTAACTCTAAACCAAGGAAATTCTTTATTGCTATTGTTTACTCCAAGAGTAATGATTCCTTGCCTGAAAAGATCCCAGAATACTTCCATAAATATTTCATTATCTTTGTTGTCTAACTGTGAATTATAAGAGTCTGGTGTTTTCCCTTCTCGTCTAGTGAATACATCTCCAACACTAAGTCTAAGGTGTTCATATTGTGACAAATCATAACTTGGACTCTCACGTCCAGAAAGTAAGTCAATAACAACCCTCCTTATTTCTTCATAGCTATGCGTCATAGAAAATACAAAAGAACCTTTTATTTAAGCATTGTTGCATTGCATTTTTGAACTATTTCATATTTGGAGAAAAGAAACCTAGGATAATTCCAATTACCAACATCCACGCACCAAACTTAGTGCTAATAAAAATACCTCCGATGAACGCAAATACTACTGCAATAATACCTGCCCACCCTCCAATAACAAAGGCACCCAATAAAGATACTATAGTTGTAAATAGGGAAATAAGAAAAATTAAAGTAGGGGATAAGCTAATTGCCTTAAGAATTTCTCCATTTACACTAACTCCCATGCCTGAAAGAAGACCTAGCCCAATTACAGATTCCTGAACGAAAGATTCTCCGATATTATTACCCATAAGGAAGGTAGCTGATCAGGTTTTATAGATATCGGGTATAGTTAGTCGTTTCTCTAATTAAATCGTGCCTTCAGAGAGTAAGATATGTTCTTCGATACTCGTGTCTCTCATTTCCAGAAATTAAGAAAATATATTCATCAAGCATCAAAACCCCCTCAACCTCATCCGAACAAAATCAGACAAACTAATTCCCCTCTTTTCAGCTTCTCTTTTCAACTTTTCTAACAAAGAAGTCTCAATCCAAACATGAATTTTCGAGTTTCTTTTCATCGGATACAACCTCATATTTAATTCTCAAAATTTCTAATATCCTCTCCAGTTTCTTAATTATCGCATCAGCATCTATTTTCTCATATAGCATCTTTCTCTCCATTGAATTTACTTGTCTGATTTCCCCAACAATCCCACCCCTCCATACTTTCTCGAGCAAATAATTCAACTCTAGGTATATCCCCCATAAGGCTAACAATCATATCACGAATTTCATCAGGTTTTCTAGAATGCTCTCTTCTCTGAGATAAAACTATTTGGGGAACATTCGCAGATTGTCTTTTCATTTTCCCCCTAATTCCAAAAACGCATATTTCAGAATTAGCGCGAGTCCAAGCACCCATTCCTAAAAATGGCTTTCCATTTCCTTTATTTGTTTTAACCCAATTAAATGCAACAGTTACATAACGGAAACCCCATTGTTTGACAGTCTCAATTGCTTCGGGTAAAATGCCCATTGTAACCCATAGAAACAAAGCGCAGTTTTCATCAGCAAATTCATCAATAGGAAAGTTGTGAATATCTTTTATTGGAACGGTTGGATAATGTCGGCTAACATCTGTTGAATATTTCCAAGGAGGATCAGCATAAATGATATTATATTTTTTATTTGATTTTACATCCCATTTGAAATCTTTTCTTTTCATAAATTCTAGAATTTATTAATCCTTAAATAACACCGAGTGAAAAATTCTACAAACTTTTCTATGTAGTTTTTTTCACTCGTATACCTATATAAAACTCCCATCAACAGACAGCATGGAAAAATGCAAGGTTTGTGGTGTGGAATCAATCCACGAGAAAGGTGTCTGCAGTTCTTGTACCGAATTTTTCAAATGGAAGTATAGAGAGAACTTCGAGCATAACTTGAAGATTTTTCTAAAAACCATTGAGAAACCTAAACTAAATTTCAGGAGGAAACGATGGGAAAAAAGACACTAGCTATCTTCGCGATAACGTTTATTATGTTCTCTTTTTTTATTCAATTTGTTTTGGCAGTTGATTTTAATAGCGATATATCAGATGAAGATAAGGCAGTATTTGATGAGATTCTTGAGCCAGTAATGAAGATATATAATTTTGTTAAGTATAGCGCCACAGTAATTGCTGTGATGGTTTTATTGTTTGCTGGTATAACCTATATTACTTCAGGAGCAGATCCAGGAAAACGAGAGCAGGCAAAGAATATGGCAACATATGTTATTGTGGGACTTGTTGTTATTTGGGCAGCTCCATTGATAGTGAACTTTATCGTTGGATAGCATGGGAAGATTTCTTTTTGGAGCTCTTGTACTGTTGGTTATAGTACAATCTCCCTTTATTTTTTCTTACTCCTGCGATGGTATGAATGGGGAGGTTGAGGACGCCTGTTTGGAAATTTTTGGGAGTGATTTAAGTAATTCTGAAAAAGAATTACTGATTTCTAATTTGGAATATGAGAATAATCTTGAGCCAAATCATTTTCTTATTTATAGCAAGAATATGAATTTTCTAATAAGGAATGCTCCCGAGGGAGTTCAGACTTTTAATGATAAATATATAAAAAATGCATGGATGAAGGTGTTTGCCTTAATGCCTTCGGTAATTTATGAAAATTTTCTTTATGTCCCAAGGAACACGAAGGTATTAATGGGTTTTCATTATGAATTTGATGAGCCAAAAGATTATAGAAGTTCGAGATATCCGAGGACTCTAAATGGGGATTGTAGAACTCGGTATAGACTTCTTGAAAAAACGGAAGAAAATAAAATTTATGTAAATGGCATTTATCAAGGGCAGGGACAATTGGTTCCCGCTGTAATTAATCAAGATTCTAATATTGAATCAGTTTATACTGTCACGATAAAATATGATGTTAATCACTATGAATGGGATAGGTATTGTTGTGAGAGAAAAAATGGAGTGTGTTTGAGGTATTGTTATGATTGTGATTATGATCGTGATGAAGCGGAGGTGGGGCAAGTAATAATAATAGATTCAGTAAATGTTAAAATTTATGAAAATAAACTAGTAGCAGATATCTTGAAGATGACTAACTCTGGATATTCCTCGAGGATAAATCTGAATTATTCTGATTCTATTGAGGTCTCTTTTATTAGTTCTGAATATGATTATTATAAATATTTATTCGGATTCGTTAATTCATTTCCTCCTTATAATGTTTTAACATTAAAGGCGATAGATTACGGCGGAGAAACATTGACTAATCTTTTTAGAGAAAGTGATTCTTTGATAGTTAATAATGTCGAAGAATGCGTGATAAGAGGTTTTGATTTTTTTAGTGAGATAAAAAGTGAATGTTTTGTAAAAAATAGTTTTGTTGGTTTGAAAATAAAGACTGATAAACTAAAATATGACAATGGAGAAGATATTGAGATTGAAATTTTTCCAAAAGATATTTTTGTAGATCTAACTTATGCCAACAAATCTTATTCGGTAAAAAATGGGAAAACCCTAAATGCTATCAAGCCATATAATAAAATAACGGCGGTATACCATTGGGAACTTTCAGAAAAAATAATTTACATTAAAGATAGATCGAGATTAACTCTGCTTTACGATTTATTTTTAGTCATTCTGGTTTTCGCTATTCTATATATTCTCCTTAAAAAATATTGGGGGCAGATATGGAAGAGTGTGGCTTATTAAATCTGGCAAGTTGTATCCCAGAAAAACTTTATGGGTTTTTTATTTCGGTTTTAAATGCTCCATTGACACCGTTATTAGATTTTATCAAGAACTTATTAACTGAACCAGTTAACATTGGAGCTTTAGCATCTCTTTGGGCGATTATTCTTTATGTCTTCTCGATATTCTATGGTTTATTATTGCTTTATGCTGGAATAAACTTCATGTTTTCGGGGCACAATGAAATTAAGAGAGCAAAATCAAAAGAATGGTTTCAAAATATAGTTTTAATGATTTTGTTTACCCAAATGTCTTTCTTTTTATATTCGATGATCTTAGATGTTTCGAGTCTTCTAACTGCGGGAATGATGAATCTTGTTGTCCCTGATTTCTTTCTTCTAACTGCGGATAATATCATTAATATAGGGTTGCAATTCTTTTTTGCCTTATTTTATGTTTTAACATTACTTCTTACGATGTTAATTCTTATAATAAGATATTTGACTGTTGCAATAGGGGTGGTCTTTTTCCCAATCGGAATTTTTTTGTATTTTATTCCCCCAGTTCAAGATTATGGAAAATTAATATTGAATTATTTGGGAATTTGTATTTTTATAGGATTTTTTGATTCAATAATATTTTTAGTAGCCTCTCAATTAATTCAACTTCCAGTTTTTGAAAATATGAAAATTATGGTTATGGTGGGCGCTTTTTCTATGGCTAATTTTTTAATGTTATATCTTTTATTTTTTTCAATAATTAAATCTGCATTAAAAACCACAAGTTCGGTGGTGAATCCGATAATTTCGGTTGCAAAATATTTCGCATGAGTTATCAAATCCCTCAACAATTACAATATAAGGAAAAGATTATGTTTGGCTTAACTTTCAAACAATTAGCTTATGCCTTTTTATTCGGATTTATAGATGTTTTAATATTTAAAAAAAGTCCTAGTATTTATTTTGCAATTCCACCTGTATTTTTTCTTTCATTTTTGGCAGTGTTGTTTATGTTTTTTAATTTAGATCAATTGATAAAAAATTATAGAACTTTCTTGTGGAATAGAGAAATTATTAGAGATACCAAAAAAATGCTAGAATTTTTTAGATTTGAAAAGATTGAGAAAAATACTATTTTGACTAAGGATAAAAAGAAGGTAGCTATTTTGAGAGTTCAGCCCATAAATTTTGGGATTAAGTCAGATGAGGAGAAAGAATCAATAATTTACTCCTTCCAAAAATTTTTGAATTCTTTAGATTTTCCGATTCAGATATTAATGAATACTGAGAGCATAAATATAGATTCCTATGTAAAATCTATTGAAGAGACAAATGGCAATAAGGGATTTGGAGAATTATTCGAGAAATATAAAAATCATTTGAGAAAAACAATAGTTTCGGACAAGTTATTGAATAGAGTATTTTATGTGATTATTCCCGAGAAAACTGAGATTAAAATTCAGATAGATATTTGCATAGATAGGTTAAGAACAATGAATATGAGAGTTTATCCTCTTGAAAAAAGGGGGTTGATAAAATTCGTCAATTCAATGCGATTTAAATTCATAAAGAATAATCAAGATTATATTGAAACAGATAAAGGATTTAGCAGAATAATTTATGCGTCGGGTTATCCTCGTAATGTCGAGCTTGGTTTTTTAGATAAGATTGTTAGCTCCCTTTCTGATTTTAATTTAAGTATACATATTAATCCTAAGCCTATCGATGAAACTATGATTAGTTTAAATAAAGAATTACAAAAACAGAAAGCGGATTTGTATGTGATGCAATCTAGGGGGATTTCGAATCCTTCGTTGGAAATTCAAAACAGAGATACTCGGAGTACCTTAGAAGAATTACAGAAAGGTAAAGAGAAGTTGTTTAACATTGGTCTTTATGTGGTATGTAATGCGAGTTCTAAGGAGAAGTTAGATTTTTTGACTAAAAAGGTAGAATCTGAATTAAATAGTATAATGATTATTCCGCAAACTCCAAATTTTAGAATGTTGTCTGGTTTGAAATCATGCATGCCTTTTGGGATTGATGAATTGAAAGAAACGAGGAATATAACCACTGAAGCTTTATCTGCATTCTTCCCCCTTACTTCTCAGTTCTTAGATGTTGACGATAATGGCGTTTGGATTGGGAATAATAGTAATGGAATCCCGATAATAAAAGACATTTTCAAATTACCCAACCCTAATGGTCTAGTATTGGCTCAGTCGGGCGGAGGCAAATCCTATTTTTGCAAATTACTTATAACGAGGTATTTGCTTAATGGAACAAGGGTTATGATTATAGATCCGCAGGGAGAGTACAGAGCCCTTGTGTCGCATTTTAAGGGGCAACGTGTGGAGATTTCTAAGGATTCTGATACAATCATTAACCCCTTGGATTTAATGGGGCATGATTATATTGAGAAGAGGCTTAGTTTGATTGATTTAATGGGTGTTATGCTTGGGAAATTGACTGATTCACAAAGGTCTTTTATTGATAGAGCGATTTCTGAATCGTATGAAAGGCGTGGGATAAATGAAGATTCTAGGACTTGGAAAAATAAGCCTCCAATTTTAGGGGATATTCTAGATAATCTAAAAAGATATATGAAAAGTTCTAACCAAATGGATAGCAGTATTTTGGGGAGTTTGATTAATCGACTGGAGATGTATGTTTCAGGAGTATTTAGTTTTATGAATCGGCAAACAAATATTAATTTTAAGAGGGGTCTCGTTTGTTTTGATATAGGTAATATGCCGAGGCAAGTTAAACCTACAATTATGTTTTTGGTTTTGGATTATGTTTATATGAAGATGAAGGCGGATTTGTCCAAGAAAATATTGCTGATTGATGAGGCTTGGTCTCTTCTTGGGAGGAGTGAAGATGCGAGTTATGTTTTTGAAATTGTTAAGACTTGTAGGAAATTTAATCTTGGGCTTTTGTTAATTAATCAGGAAGTTGAAGGTTTGTTTAATACTCAGGCAGGAAAATCTGTATTGGCTAATTCTTCGTATACTTTATTGATGAGGCAAAAACCTGCGGTTATTAGAGATATTTGCCATACCTTTCATTTGAGTCAGACAGAGAAACAACACCTTCTAACTTGTGGCATTGGAGAGGGGCTTTTGATTATGGAAGATGATCATACAAAAATTAGAGTCAAAGCTTCTCCTGAAGAACATAAGGTTATTACTTCTAATCCAAATGAGGTTATTGAAAGAGAAAAGGCTGTGGAGGAATCCAAGAGGATAGAACAAAAACCAACTAAAGAAATAAAGATTGATATCAATGATTGTTTTGGTTGTTTAAAATTTAACAAGCTCAAAAAAGAAGAGGTTAAATTTCTCTTGAATAAAAAGTATAAAGTTTCGATGCAAAAACCAATGGGCAAGTCTAAGAAACAAAAGTTTTTAATCAGACCTAGAAAAAATGAAAGCGATAAACATTTTTTCACAATACATATTATAAAAGAATATCTTGAGAAGAAGAAAATTAAAGTTCAAACTTTTGCTACTCGGAAGCCTGATTTAGTTTTTGTGCTAAAGGGTAAAAGGGTTGCAATCGAAGTTGAGACTGGAAGTATGCTTACTCGAAGGAAAGTTTTTGAGGAAAAAGTTAAGATGTTGAATAAAAATTATGATAGATGGTTCTTTGTTGTTACAGATCCTAATAAAATTAAAGATTATAGGAAATTTGGTAGTTCAATTGATTTGAGATATCTGAAAGAGCATATTGATGATGCCGTCGGTATATAGTTACAGTCAGTACCGCCTCCTGCCCTTAATATGTCGACTGACTGTGAAGGAGTTTAGCTAATCATTTCATCAACTTCAATTTTATGATTTTCTAGAACTGCTTTTCCGAGGGTTTGTTCAATATTTTCATTAATTTCTTTTAACTCTTCTTGATCTTTAACCAAGAAAGCATAATAAAAATTAACATAGCCCACAGCCTTTATTATTATAATAAATCTCGGATCTTTCTCAATCATCCTCATAAAATTATTCAGCTCTTTTGTGCAGGAAGGGTTAATCCTCGAGATATAGGTATATTCAGTATAGCCAACTTTTTTCATATCTATAATTGGATAGAATCTTAAGATAATTTCTCTTTTCTTTAGGGAGTTTATTCTTCTCAGGACAGAACTTACATTGGTGTTAAGTTTTTTAGATAATTCAACTATAGATAATCTTGAGTTTTTCTTTAGGAGGGTTATTAGTTTTAATTCAGCAGGTTTTAATTCTAGGTGTTCAGGACTTCCTTTTATATCCACTTTTGCTTTCTTCTTTGGGTTTAGCCTTCTAGCTAGATAGGTTTGAGATTTAACACTTTGAAAAGAAAGATAATTTTTTATTTTGTCTTTAAACTTAACTAAGATTTTAGTTTGTATTTCGTCATATCTTTCAACAGTTTTTGTCCATACTGAAACATATAACTTCCACTTACTAACATCATGTAACATGTAACAACAACTAACTTCGTCAATGTCAGTGATTTCTTTTAGATATTTTTCGACATCCTTAATAGATACTCCATGAATATCTAAATAAATTGAATGACGACTCAATCCAAATTTAGGGTAATTCACATTTAATGCATATTTCTTAATAACTTTAGATTTCTCTAATTTTTTTATTCTTTTGTCTACTGTTTGTTGTGGGAGTCTGACTGATTTTGCAATTTTAGAAACAGACTGTCTACAATCTTGTAGTAGTTCAAATAGAATTAACTTATCTCTCTCATCCATCTTTTATAATTGTGAGTAATCTTTGCACTTATTAAATGTTTTTGATAGTTATTACTCTCTTTTTCTTAAAAGGGTTTTAATAAAGAAATTCTTTAGTATACTTAGAAGGTGATAGGAGAAGAAATGAACCTATCAAAACAAAACCAAAAAATCCTCAAGCCAACAGAAGATCCGTTGGAGATGGGGGGGAAGATGTCGTATGCAGAGAGTCAAAGGGCTTGGGGGACTATTCGTCTTAAGAGCGAGATTTTCAAAGAGTTTAAGCAATTAAAAAGACGAAAGGATAAATTTGGATATAGGTTAATGTTTTGTCGGAAGTTTGATCAGCTAGAGAAGGAGCTTAAGAAGATTGAGAAGGAGATTGGGGTTCCTCCGTTGTTGGTTTGGTTTGTTAAGGAGTGAAGGTTTTATAAAATAAGTTCGTTATTGATTTACATGACAACTAAAGAACAAGAGAGAGCAGAACTACATCGCTCCATTTGGCAGATTGCAAATAATTTAAGAGGTAGTGTTGATGGATGGGATTTTAAACAATATGTTCTAGGCATGCTTTTTTATCGTTTCATCAGTGAGAACCTGACCAAGTATATTAATGATGACGAACGTCGTAACCCTGGGAAAGGAGATTTTGATTATTCTAAA
>VAPK010031320.1_pt1 | contig 11722 bp, 12 predicted proteins | sample 3395031 | NCBI WGS metagenome assembly VAPK01 (sample SAMN08290443, study PRJNA428436) | hydrothermal vent metagenome | isolation source: Deep-sea hydrothermal vent chimney 1 | place: Pacific Ocean: Juan De Fuca Ridge
GCCGATATATTGGTGACGACATGCTTGAATCCTCTACTTTCCAGTCCACTATAGCCGCTCCAACCGTCGGTGTGAACTTTCGATCCTGGTTCTATGTTATCCAAAATAAAACTATGGAGGCTTTTGGAGGATACATCCGGTACAATAGACAGCCGTATTCTACCTGGGCCACGTCCCCTAATCTCTGCGGCGATTGCAACAATAGTTTTACCTTCAGCTCCTCGACCACGAATATTGGTTCCAGCGCCACCAATATAAGTTTTATCAACTTCGACAGATCCGATCAGGCGATCACGCTCAGGTCGCACCATCGCACGGCGCAATTTATGAAGCCAATTCCACGCTGTATTGTAACTGCCAAGCCCGAGAACTCTTTTCAAACCAAGAGCACTGGCCCCATGCTTTTGACTTGTCACAAACCAGATTGCGAGAAACCACGTACGAAGTGGTTTGTGAGTTTTATGAAACAGTGTTCCAGAGGTAATAGATGTTTGTCGTTTGCATCCTCGGCACAGGAAAAGACCACGTTTCATCATCGAGGGGTTCTCTGCAATAGTGCCGCATGCAGGACAAACAAATCCCTGTGGCCACCTAAGTTTTACAATGTAGGCAAGACAAGCCTCTTCATCGCTAAACCATTCATCAAATTCCTGGAAAGTGCCAGGATAATTAATGCCACAAACAGGGTGCCTTTTTTCTTCCATAGCCACATACTACATCTTGAGGCCGGTTGAGTAAAGTGCATAGCTAGTATGTCTTATTAATTTAAGGAGTTGGCGTAAAATTTACTTTTTACGAGACCATCAAAGAAGGTATGGCTTCAAAAATACTTATTGCCGATGACGATGATTTAATCCGCAATGCAGTGCAGCAGATATTAATCATGTTTGATTATGATGTGGTTGCCGTGCAAAGTGGCCGGGAAGTACTGGACCAGATCAACGATGATTTTGATGTTATTATTCTTGATATCAATATGCCGGACATGGATGGTTTTGAGACCCTGGATGGTTTGAATCGACAAAAAAGCGATATCCCTGTCATTTTTTTGACCGGTGCCGGCTCCATGGATTACGCGGTCAGGGCCATTAATCTCGGTGCCTACGACTTTATGACCAAGCCCATTGAGGATATTGAATTTTTTCATGTCAAAATCAAGCGGGCCATAGAAAAAAGAAACTTTGTCAGGCATGAAAAAAATTATCGTCTGAACCTGGAAAAAGAGGTTCGGGAGAAGACAAAGGAGCTTGCCGAAAAAAACGTCTTGCTCGAACAGTATGGCCATCAACTGGAGAGCGCCGCGGTTGAAGTGATGACGGGGCTGCAGACGGCCCTGGAAGAAAAGGATGAGTATACGGCAGGCCATACCCGCCGGGTGACCGATTACGCCATGCTTCTGGGAGAAAAGGTCGGCCTATCCCCGGAGGACATGATCGTACTGAGGCGGGCCTCCCAGATCCACGATATCGGCAAACTGGTCATCGACCTTTCCTGTATCCAGAAGCCGGGGAAACTAACAACGGACGAGTGGGAGCTGATCAAAAAGCATCCGACCGTGGGGGCGAATATCATTCAGCCTTTTACTTTTATAGACCGGGAAAGAAATATTATTCTCCATCATCATGAACGTCTTGACGGTAACGGCTATCCGGAGGGCATAAGTGGAGACGAGCTGGACACCCTGACCAGGATTATCACCGTGGCCGACAGCTATGATGCCATGACCTCGCGGCGCAATTACCGGCGCAATCTCTCTCCGGTAGAGGCCGTGGCCGAACTCCGTCGCTGTGCCGGGACCCAGTTTGACCCGGACCTGGTGGAGCTTTTCTGTAGCGCCGTGCTTTCTTGACCTTTCCGCCAATTCCTGTCTCTCCTTTTCTCTTCTGTTGACAGACAGGGTTCGTGATGTCAATGTAGACGGGGTTCTTTTTTAACATTCCTGAATTCGTGAGTGTTCAAGACCTGTGCAGATGCAAGGCGGCAAAGATGTTGGTTATCCCTGTGTGATATCAACGAGTTGCCAACGCAGTAGATGCGCCGTTATCGGGCGCTCACGGATCCGGGACATTATCAACCAGCACCGGAAAGACAATGAAGATCACCCGAAAAGAAGTGGAACATGTGGCCCGGCTTGCCCGGCTCGAGTTGAAACCGGAAGAGGTTGAGCGGTTGACGGTTCAGCTTGATGCCATCCTCTGTTACGCGGCCAAACTGGACGAACTTGATACCAGCGGCGTTGCCGTTACCACGCATACCCAGGGGGCGGGCAACGTTTTCCGCGATGACCTGGTACTTGAATCCCTCAACCGGGAACAGGCCCTGGCCAATGGTCCGGAGCAGAACGGCGAGGCCTTTGTTGTCCCCCGCATTATCAGTTGAGAGCGAGTATGGAATTTTTTTCACTTACCCTGGCCCAGGCCAAAAAACAGCTCGAACAGGGCAATATCACCTCGGTGCAGCTGACCGAATCCATCCTTTCGCGTATTGATGCGGTTGAGCCCCGGGTCAAGGCCTTTATTACTCTGGACCGGGACGGAGCCCTGGCCCGGGCGGAGGCGGCTGACCGGCAGCGCCGGGCGGGCAGGGCCGGCGAGTTGTGCGGTCTGCCGCTTGCCGTTAAGGATGTCTTCTGTACCTCCTCTATGCGCACCACCTGCGGTTCAAAGATTCTTGAGAATTTTGTGCCGCCCTATGACGCCACGGTGATCAAAAAATTGAAAGATGCCGGGGCGATCATTGTCGGAAAGCTGGCCATGGATGAGTTTGCCATGGGTTCAACCAGCGAAAACTGCGCCTATAATGTGCCGGAAAATCCCTGGAAACAGGGCTACGTGGCCGGTGGTTCCAGCGGCGGTTCGGCCGTTGCCATGGCGGCGGACGAGAGTCTGGCCAGCCTGGGTTCCGATACCGGCGGTTCCATTCGTCAACCCGCCTCCCTGTGCGGAGTCGTCGGGATGAAACCGACCTATGGCCGGGTATCCAGGTATGGCCTGGTGGCCTTTGCCTCTTCCCTGGACCAGGTCGGTCCTCTGACCAAGGATGTGCGCGATTGCGCCCTGATGATGAACGTCATCAGCGGCCATGATCAGCGCGACTCCACCTCGGTTGACACCCCGGTTCCCGATTATACGGAGGCCCTTAAGGACGGCCTCAAGGGCGTCAGGATCGGGATTCCGCCGGAGTATTTCGGCCTGGGTCTTGACCCGGAAGTGGAGCAGGTTGTGCGCACGGGCATTGAGATGCTGCGCGAAGCCGGGGCCGAGATAAAAGAGGTTTTCCTGCCGCACACCGAGTATTGTGTGGCAGCCTATTACCTGATTGCTCCGGCCGAGGCCAGCTCCAACCTTGCCCGCTACGACGGCGTCCGTTACGGCTATCGCGCCGGCGACGCCGATTCTCTCGTGGATATGTACTGTAAAACCCGTTCCCGGGGATTCGGGGACGAGGTAAAGCGGCGGATCCTGATCGGCGCCTATGCCCTGTCCGCCGGTTATTATGACGCTTATTACAAGAAGGCTTCCCTGGTCCGCACCATGATCAGGGACGATTTCAAGACGGTCTTTGACCAGTGCGACCTGGTGGTGTCACCGGTGACACCGACGCCGGCCTGGATGATCGGTGAAAAGGCCGATGACCCGCTGGCCCTCTACCTGTCGGACATCATGACCATATCTGCCAACCTGGCAGGTATTCCCGGCCTGTCCGTGCCGGCCGGATTCAGCGGCAGCGGCCTTCCTGTCGGCATCCAGATGCAGGCGGCGCATTTCAACGAAGAGGTCTTGCTGCGCGCGGCCTGGAACCTGGAACAGCGGGCCGGGATCAAGGACAAGAGGCCGGAGCTGGGCTGATCATGAAACTGCAACCGCCACGGAATATTACGGCAATCGTTCCCTATCCTCCGGGCAAGCCCCAGGAAGAGTTGGAGCGGGAATACGGCATTGCCGGTTCGATCAAACTTGCCTCCAATGAAAATTCCTGGGGGCCTTCACCAAAGGCCCTGGAGGCCATCCGTTCGGCCCTGCCCGGTCTGCATCGGTATCCGGACGGCTCCGGCTATTATCTGACCGCTGCCCTGGCTGCCCGGCTGGGGGTCAAACCGCAGGAGATCGTGCTGGGCAACGGCTCCAACGAGGTCATTGAGTTTCTGGTCAAGACCTTTGTTCGGGCCGGTGACGAGGTTATCACCAGTTATCCCTCTTTTCTCATGTACCAGAAATTCGTCCAGGTCAGGGGCGGTGCTAATATCGTTATTCCCCTGCGCGGGATGACTCATGATCTTGAGGCGATAATCGCTGCGGTGACGGAACGAACCCGGATCATCTTTCTTGATAATCCCAATAATCCCTGCGGCACCATAATCACCAAGGGGCATTTCGACGAATTTCTCAGGCAGCTACCTGAACGGCTGGTCGTGGTGCTTGATGAGGCGTACGTGGATTTTGTCGAACCGGATGAACGTATCGACGTGTTGTCATATATTCGTCAGGCCGATAATATTCCCGCGGTAGTGGCGTTGCGCACCTTTTCCAAGGCCTTCGGCCTGGCCGGTTTGCGGGTCGGTTTTGGTCTCATGCATTCCGATTTGGCTGCTCTCCTGCACCGGGTGCGGCAGCCATTTAACGTCAACCTGCTTGGTCAGGTCGGCGCCCTTGCCGCCTTGGCGGATCGGGAGCACTATCACAAAACCGTCAGCGGGACCGCCAGCGGCAAGGCGTGGCTGAGCTCCAAGGTGGAGGAGCTGGGATGCAGGGTTTATCCTTCGCAGACCAATTTTTTTCTCATCGATGTGCGCGGGGACGCCACCAGGCTGTATGAGGCCCTCTTGCACAGGGGTGTGATTGTCCGCTCCATGAAGGCCTATGGTTATCCTGATTTTATCAGGATAACCATAGGCACGGAGCAGGAAAACCAGCGCTTTATCGGAGCGCTGGAGGAGTGTCTGAGGGACCTGGGGTATGTCAAATCGACTTGAGGTCGTGACCATTGATGGTCCCTCCGGCGTCGGCAAGTCGACGATCAGCCGCAAACTTGCCGCCCGGCTTGGTTTTACCTATCTTGATACCGGGGCCATGTATCGGGGGGTGGCGCTCAAATGCCGCCAAAGCGGCGTTGATGTTCGCGATGAAGCGGCGGTCGCTGATCTTATGGATGTCCTTGACCTGCGGTTGCTGCCCGCCCGGTCGGAGAACGGGGACGTCATGGTTTTGCTTGACGGACAGGATGTGAGCGCCGAGATCCGTACGCCGGAGATAAGCATGCTGGCCTCGGCCGTGTCGGCACTGCGGCCGGTGCGGGAAAAATTGACCCGGATGCAACAAAAGATGGGAGCCGCCGGCAGGATTGTGGCCGAGGGCAGAGATACCGGCACAGTGGTCTTTCCCGGCGCGGCCTGGAAGTTTTACCTGGATGCCGGCTTGGCGGAACGGGTCCGCCGCCGGACCAGACAGTTGCGTCATCAGGGTGAAGCGGTTGACGAGGAAGAGATCTTTAAGCAGATCGTTAAAAGGGACCGGGACGACATGGAGCGTTCCCTCGCCCCCCTGAAAGCCGCCCCGGACGCGGTCCGAATCGATTCAAGCGACCTGGGCCCGGATGATGTCCTGGCCCGGATGCTCGCGGTTATCCGCCAGAATCCCCTCAAGGGCTGAATTCATAGTCAAGATCCGACTATGACGTGTTGTATTGTTCGTTTGCGGCTTATGAAATAGCAACAAGACAACTTGTGGCTCATATTTAATCTATCATGAGCCACAAGCTGTCTTGTGATTAATAGGTGAGCCTCAAAATGCATCATAGCCCTCTGCGATATTCAGCAGCTCCGCATAAGCTAGAACCGCCGCTTTTCTGCCTACACCTTGCAATACGGTCTTTAGGATTCCCTGTTGTTTCAATACCTGGAGAATCCGCTTTGCCGTGGAGTGGGGGATATTGGCCGAACGTACGAAATCAGAGCTCTTGAATATTGGCCTCTCAAAAATCCAGTCCAGTGCAAGAATTGCATACTGGGAATGGGTCAGTTCGGTAAAACGGACTTTCATCCGGTTATAAAGGTCAAGAATCGCCTGGGCCTTGGCGAGATTCTCTTCCGCCTGTATCCGAACAACTTGCAGAAAAAAGGAGCACCAGCCACTCCAGTCATTATCTCGGGATACTGCCAGAAGGCGGTCGTAGTATTCATCACGGTGGCTTTCCAGATAGGCGCTGATGTAGAACATCGGCTGCTTGATGAGTTTGGTCTGATACAGGAAAAGTGGAACAAACATACGGCCAAGGCGGCCGTTGCCGTCCAGAAAAGGATGTAGGGCTTCGAATTCAGCATGAATCACGGCAAGCTGCACTAGGCGGTCAGGCACAGTAGCGTGAAGATATTTCTCCCATACCCCCATGGCGTCTGGTAGTTTTTCCGCAGATATGGGGACAAAACGTGCTTCTTCAATAGTGCAACCAGGCGGTCCTATCCAGTTGGGTATTTTACGGTACTCTCCTGGAGATTTTCCCTGACCCCGGACACCATCCAGAAGGATATGGTGCGCTTCTTTGACAATCCTTTGACAAAGGGGCAGGTCTTTCAGTATATCTTCCGCATGGCGCATGGCCCGGCGGTAATTAAGCACCTCGTGTATATCGTCTCTTTTGTCCGGAGAAAGTTTTTCCTGGTCTTTCCCCGCTTCAAACTCCAGCACATCACCAATTGTGGCCTGCGTCCCCTCAATACGGGAAGAGAGCACGGCCTCCCGCGTGGTTAACGGACTAAGCCGTACCGCGGCATTCGGAACAGCCGACAATATGCCGTCATACCGTGCAACCGCCGCACTGGCTGGTCCGATATAGGGAACCAGTTTACCCCAGTCCAGTTTGTCGGGCGGAAATCTGCCATCATGATATTTGGTCACCGTCATTTTTATCTTTTCTTCATATCAATATCAAACATGAGCCCTTTGAACTCTTTTCTATAAGCCGCTCCTTGTAGCGCGGCTCCACGCCTTCTTTACCCCGATCGAGGGCACATTCAATTTTATGATCAGGATAATGCTCATCGACATGCACTGGTCTTGCACTGTTTTTGAAAGAGGAAGGAGTTCCTCAAATAACAGAGAAAATGGCAAGTGACGAGGTTCTGGGTGTGGTCCTGGTGCATTTATGTTTGCCAAGGCCCTTGCCTGGTTTTCACGGATCAGATGACCGAGGCGATTTCCTTGCCCGCCTGCATGGCCTTGAGGCTGCTGGCCACGGTGTGGCCAAGCTCAACGCATTCCTTCAGGTGCTCGTGTTCCGGCACGTACTGAACCCGCAGGCCTTCGTGGCAGATGGTGAATTTCATCTCCTGCATGGCCTGGTTTAGCAGCTTGACCGACTCTCCCGACCAGCCATAGGAGCCGAAGGCCGCGCCGATTTTGTTGGCCGGCTTGAGTCCCCGCATATACATGAGGAAACCGGCCATCCTGGGCAGTAAGCCGTTGTTGAGTGTTGGACAGCCGAGAACAACGGCGCCGGCTTCAAGCACCTCGGCCATGACGTCGCTGCGGTGGCTGAAGCGGAGATCAAGCAGTTTGTAGTTGATGCCTTCATCCAGCAGGCCGTCGGCCACGGCCTTGGCCATCATCTCGGTTGATTTCCACATGGTATCATAGATGACCAGGGCATGGCCCCGGGATTCGTTGCCGCACCAGCGGGAATAGGCCTCGATGATTTTGCCGGGATTGGTGCGCCAGATTACCCCGTGGTCCGGCGCAATCATTTTAATGGGCAGGTTCATCTCCCGAACCTTGGCCAGCACTTTCTTGACAAGCGGTGAGTAGAGGGTCAGGATGTTGGCGTAGTACTTGGTGCATTCGCGCATGAGTACATCCTGATTGACCTCCTCGTCAAAGCGCTCGCTGCTGGCCAGGTGCTGGCCGAAAGCGTCATTGGAGATAAGGATCTGGTCCTCTTTGACATAGGTAAACATGGAGTCGGGCCAGTGCAGCATCCTGGTTTCCATGAAGTTGAGAGTCCGAGCCCCGAGGCTCAGCTCTTCGCCGGGACTGATGACATGGTAGGGCCAGTCTTCCCGGTGAAAATGCCTGAGCAGCGCCCGGTGCCCCATTTTTGAGCAGAAAACCTTTTCCGGCCGGACCTCTTCAATGACCTGGGGCAGGCTGCCCGAATGGTCCATTTCCACATGGTTGACCACGATATAATCGATCTTTTTCGGATCAATGATGTTGTGGATCCGGTGCATGAGATCACCGTGAAACGCTTTTTTTACCGTGTCGATAAGGGTGATTTTCTCATCGATGATCAAATAGGCGTTATAGGTCGTACCGCGATTGGTGGAGTAGCCGTGGAAGTCACGGATGTCCCAGTCAACGGCTCCAACCCAGTAGATATTTTTTGCAAGTTCAATCGGTTTCACTGTTGAATCCTCCTGGTCGGGAAAAAGTAAAAAGTGGTAATTGAATACCCCGTCACGGCTCAGGCCTGATCAAACTCGAGGTGCCGATACCGTTCACTTCGGCCGGTTGAGTTGACCGGCCGAAGTGTTTTGTGAGGCCTGGCTGGTGCAACCGGGGCCGGAAGGAGGGGCGGTTACACCTCTTCGAAATCGTCTTTGCTCGCGCCGCAGACGGGGCAGGTCCAGTCATCCGGCAGGTCTGCAAACGAAGTTCCCGGTGCGACACCGTTGTCCGGGTCACCGGCTTCCGGGTCATACTCATATCCGCAGATGAGGCACTTGTATTTTTTCATGATTTTCGTCTCCTTCTGTGGGGATCAGCTCTTCCAGAGTTCGTGCAGGTTGCAGTAGGCCCGGGCCGTTACGGCGTCGTCATCAACACAGAAGAGTGCTGCCGGCACCTCGCCTGGACTCAACATCTGCCGATAGGTCTTGTTACCGGCTGCGAGTTCGATCCATTCGATCCAGTGCTTTTCTTCCATGGGGTGCGGCACTCTGCCGACACTGACCTTATAACCATGGGCCGTCTTTTCAATCACCGGGACATGCTTTTCCAGGGCCGCGTCAACCGTATTTTCGGTCACCAGGTTCATGGGTTGGCCGCAGCAGACAAGCTCGCCGGCCCCGGCATGCAGGAGTTCAACGATATTACCGCAAAGAGGACATTTGTAAATCTGGTTTTTCCTGGTCATGGTTTTTCTCCTTGAGTCATATTTTTTTCAGGAGGTGGATCAGGCAATGGCACCTTTCCCCGCCTCGGTTATTTCATACTTGCAACGCTCAGGACTCGCAACATATCCTTTCTTTTTCAGGGCGGTAAGATGAGAACTGATCTGTTTCGGTTCAAGCTTAACGGCGGCGGCAATATCCTTGCTGCCGCAGGCCGCGGCAGATTGAGCAAGTGTTTTGAGAATTTGCTGCTGTTGATCATTGATGGTCTTGTTACCGCATTGTCTACAGCCCATTTTTTTATCTCCTTGATGTGTTTTCTGGCAACCGGGGCAAAGGCCGAACAATTCGATCCGGCAGCCGGTAATCCGGTAGCCGCCGGATGCTTCAGGCAGGAACCGAAAATTTTTCTGTTGCCCCGAGTCGATGTTATCGAGCCGGTAGCATAATAAACAGTAAACATGACTGTGCCGGCGTAACTCGCCGTCAAAACGTTTTCTGCGGCCGCTGATCTCAAGCTTTTTGATCAGGCCGGCCGTCGAGAGAATTTCCAGGTTCCGATAAACCGTGGCCAGGCTGATTCGAGGCAGCTTTTTTTTTATCCGCTCATACAGCTCATCCGCCGTCGGATGGTTTGTACATTTTCTTATCTCCCGGAGAATGATATCACGCTGATGAGTCATCCGCATTCGGTTTTTTATCATTTTCAGAGCACCTGAATCCATACTACAATGTCATTCCATCGTGGACTAGAATTCGGTAATATTAATGGATTATGGGTCCCGGCCTACGCGGGGATGACAATTAGAATGATCTTTTATGGAACCGTTAATTATTACCAGATGCGATCTTTTTTTATTTGTATTTGATAATTATTACTATGTCAACAAAAAAAGGAATGCTCTTCTTGACGACCCTTGCCGTTTAAGGAAGAGTTACAGGCCGTGGTTATGGCAGTTGTTTGCTTGTAGCTGGATAGTTGGTGTTCTGCCGTAAATGGTCTTTTCGGAATATCGCAGGCTCGTACACCTGCCCGGTCTCGGCATTATGTTCAAAAAAATAATCTGTTCGTCGCAATGACGTGACCACCAAGGATGAAAGCTGAAGCTCTGTTGGCGGCAAGGAGGGAGAAAACAGGGGACGATGGTCAACCGTCCCCTTGAGGCCTGAAGGCGGAGAAAGGGCTCGTCATTCAATGACGAAATCGTCCCGGCGGTTATGAGACCAGGCGAATTCGTCATGACCCGTGAAAAGCGGACGTTCTTTACCATAACTGATTGTCCGGATATGATCCTGCTCAACGCCAAGCTCCACGAGGAATTTTTTGCCATTCAGGGCTCGGCGCTCGCCGAGAGCGAGATTATAATCGTTGGTTCCACGTTCATCACAGTTGCCTTCAACAATGACCTTGACGCCCGGGGCCTGCTTCAGGTAGTCCGCGTTCTGTTCAAGCAGCGGTATCTGGTTGCTGCGGACGATCGCCTGGTCAAAATCAAAATAGATTGGCTGGAGTTGAGCAGAGGAACGGCCGTGTAGTTCTTTGTATGCTTTGGTGTTCTCGGCGGCGGTTGTCGATGCTTGGTCAAGGGAGTTGCCGTTCGCGCCGCCGGTGTTGTACAGCGATGCCACGCTCGGCCCGGCCTCTTGGGAAGATACCGGTGCCGGGTACTTGATGTTTTTGCCCGCGGCCATGCCGGCGTTGTTTACGGGGACATACGGCGGAATCTGTGTTTTGCCGCAGCCGCCGAACAGGGCAAGTGATGCAGTGACTATCATTATTGTGAGCAGACGAGAGAGTGTCTTCATGGCATCTCCTTTCCGAAGGGTGAGGGGGAAACCGAGTATGATACGATTCAATTCATATTACCGTTTTGCCTTAGAGCGTCAAGAAAAAATATGGTTTTTTCCAGCCCTGTTTTGCTGTTTTTTTATCTGCCTTCCAGGCGGTTGTTTTTTATCTCAGGAACTGCACAGTTACGGAAAATATAGTATAGAAAAAGCAAAATCACCAAACATAAAATTGTTTTTGGAATGACATCATGACAGAATTCAAGGAAGACTGGACGATTCAGAGCGCCATGAAAATCATGCGGCACAGAACCGTGGACAGCAAAATATGGACAGAAGCCGTAGAGTGGCTGCTCTTATACGGACCGCCTGAAATCAAGAGCTTGCTGCAGCAGGCAGCCGGACTTGCCACCAGTGAAGAGTTCCCGGATCTGCAGGCCAAAGCCTTTACCGAAGACGGCGAGCCGTGCTACAACCTTGCCGATATTGCCAAAGCGCTTGGTATTTCGGAAGAGGAGGCGGTGGAGATACTTGCGGAAAAGGAACAGAAACACGGAATTCGTCATCTGGTTGACGAACAGGAGACCAAAAAGCTGCAATGACACTGTCAATCCCGTCCCTGGCAGGCACTACTGGGATAGGAGTAAATTTTATAACTGATGGACTAGTAAAAAGTCATCTAACACCCATGAAATGCTTTTACAACGAAGCATGAAACTTAAGTCTGGAAAATAGATTGAGCCATAGCTATATCCTTATGAAAAGGTAATTAAGCCATTTAATTATTTCCAAAAGGAGAATAGCTATGACTCAAAAACAGAATACAACAGC
>VAPK010946514.1_pt1 | contig 11721 bp, 10 predicted proteins | sample 3395031 | NCBI WGS metagenome assembly VAPK01 (sample SAMN08290443, study PRJNA428436) | hydrothermal vent metagenome | isolation source: Deep-sea hydrothermal vent chimney 1 | place: Pacific Ocean: Juan De Fuca Ridge
GCATCTGTTGAGCGAGGTGATCTTGATCTACGGTTGCCACATTTTGGCCTAGAAGAAATGGATAAAATCGGCCAAACATTCAATCGTATGGGAGAAACGCTCTCTGAGAGTATGGCCGAGAATAGACGAATGGCGATGTTGGTTCACCAGTCAGGCGATGCGATTGTTTCCGTTGACTTGCAAGGAAAAATTGACTTTTGCAATCCGACCGCAAGGGTGTTGTTTGGCGAAAAAACGACGGCATTGATGGGCGGATTGATAACAAATTTAGGCTTTACGGATAATGCAGCGAAAATAAGACGAATTGTGAGCGCATGCCAATCTGTTGAAAATATTCAGACCAGTTTGGAAGGGAATCCAGCGTCACTATTGTTTTCAGCAACCCCTTTATTAGATACTGATAATCAGGCAATTGGATTGGTCTGTACTTTGCGGGATATCACAGAACATAAAAAAGCAGAGGCGGCAGCACAGCAATTGCATGAAACGCGGCTATTGGCACAACATATGGCCGAGGTGCAAGAAAAAGAACGGCGGCATTTATCGCAAGAATTACATGATGAATTAGGGCAATGTTTAACGGCGATTAAAACGGATGCGGTATTGATTAGCAATCGCAGCGAGGAAACCGATCCGAAGATCCATGTGAGTGCAAGGGCCATTATTGACGTGGCTAGCCATATTTATGATGTGGTGCATAATATGATTACACGCTTGCGCCCTAGTCCATTAGATGATTTAGGGTTGGTGGCAACAATAGAAGAAAGCCTTGCGAAATGGCAACAGCGGCAAGCGCAAATTGAATTTAAATTACAGTTAGATGGTGAGTTGGATAATCTGGGTGAAACATTGAGTATGACAGTATATCGGGTGGTACAAGAAGCGATTACCAATGCAGTGCGCCACGCCGATGCAACAGAACTTGTAGTCAAGATACAGCGCCAAAAACAAGCCATCACAGCAGGTGATTTGTTATCATTAGCGATTACAGATAATGGTAAAGGGATGGTGGTGCAAGATTTTCATTCAGAGGTGGATTTTGGTTTATTGGGTATGCGAGAGCGCGTGCGAAGTTTGTCGGGTCAGTTTGATATTGTGAGCGCACCGGATGCCGGGTTGTCGATTCAAATTACGCTCCCACTTAATGATAGCCTATTGCTAGAGAAAGGATAAGCACATGACAAAACTAAAAATATTATTAGTGGATGATCATGAACTTGTCCGTGCAGGATTTCGGCGCTTATTAGAAGATGGCGATGAATTTGAAATTGTTGCCGAAGCGGGCAGTGGTGAACAAGCTTGCCAAGACTATCAGAAACATCAACCGGATGCGGTTGTTATGGATATCTCCATGCCAGGCATTGGCGGCATCGGTGCGATTGAGCGCATTATTGCACGGGATCCTAATGCGAAAATATTAGTGCTGAGTGTGCATGAAGATACGGTATTCACGACGCGTGCGCTGCAAGCAGGTGCGATGGGTTTTATTCCCAAACGTAGCGCGCCAGAAGAAATGCGTCATGCGGTATTACAAGTCGCACAGGGTAAAATGAGCATTGATCCCCAAATTGCCCAGCAGTTGGCCATGCAGAAAATGGGTGGACAAAGCAATGTCATTGAAGACCTGAGTCAACGTGAATTTGAAGTGTTCCGCTTATTGGCAGAGGGGAAAACGGTAAATGACATTGCAGAAATACTCAATTTAAGCCCCAAAACGGTCGGCACACATCATACCAACATTAAACAGAAATTAGGCGTCGCCAATGCCGCTGAGCTGGCACGGCTGGCAATTCGCAATGGTATTTTAGAAGCATAAATAGATCGCAGAGATGGGCTCAGGAAAATCCTGAGTGTTTTTAGGTTTTTTCCTCTAACGTTAGGGTGATAAGCGGCGTAAAGTGTGAACCGTGGTTATCGGAAATATTTTCGGTAATGAACTAAACTTTATTGGAGAATAATTATGTGGACTACACCAGAATATTCAGACATGCGTTTCGGTTTTGAAGTAACAATGTACATTTGTAACCGTTAAGTAAAACTGATCAGATTTAGAAAAGCCCTGCATCGAAAGATGCGGGGTTTTTTTTTGCCTTCAGATTAGGATAGATTGGGAGTTTATCCTATAGCCCTTTTTGGGAAATGGATTACAATAATGTACCTACTTAGAGAGAAGTAAATGAATTTAAAGTTACGCCTGAATTTAATTATTACAATTTTATTGTTAATTGTAATGATGATTGGTGCGACACATACTATCCGAAATGCACGAAAAAACATTCAGGCTGAAATTTCATCGACCGCGGTGTTGGCGTTGCATATGTTGGATGCGGAAATTGTACAAATTGCTTCAAACATGGGGTCATTTAGTACGGCGAATGTGATGCATGGATCTTTTTTTAGGTTAGGTAATTTAAGTGATGTCCGTCATCTTAAAATTGAATTTTTCAATGTAAAAGGAGAATTGAAAGACAGTAATCGGATGCGTGATAGTGCGGCGAAAAATGTGCCGCCGCTGTGGTTTTCCCAGGCAATGGATTCTGTTACAACGGAAATGCCTATCACTAGGCGACAGGTGTACCAAAATGAGAATGTGATTGGTGAATTAGTGGTTACGCCTGACCCCTCATATGAAATTGCTGAGGTGTGGGCAGATACAAAAGGGATGCTGGGTTTGATGAGCTTGTTTTTTATTGTGGTTAATTTGCTTGTTTATTGGGCGGTAAGCCGAGGGTTGAGACCGATTGATAATGTGATTTCAGCGTTAACAGAATTAGAGATGGGAAATTTTTCTTCTCGATTACCTGTCTTTGCATTGCCAGAATTAACGAGTATTAGTAGCAAGTTTAATGTGATGGCGGAAACCTTACAGGAGAGTGTTGAGCATAATCGACATCTAACGCAACGGATGATCAGTCTACAAGAAGACGAGCGGAAAAACTTGGCGCAGGAGTTACATGATGAAATTGGCCAGCATTTAACGGCGATTCACATTGATGCAGCGGCGATTGCAAAAGCTAAGAATGTGGCAATGGTAAAAGAGAGTGCAGATGCCATTGATGGCGTTGTACGCCAGATGATGGATATTGTGCACAGTATTTTGCAACGATTGAGGCCGAGTGGTTTGGATGAATTAGGTCTAGAAGCCGTGTTGCAAGAGCTAATTGATGGCTGGCAACAGCGGCATAATGAAGTGCGGGTTACGCGCGACTTATCAGGCAATTTTAATAGTGTAAGCGAGCAAGTAGTGATTACGGTGTATCGTTTAGTGCAGGAGTGTCTGACCAATATTGCGCGCTATGCGGAAGCAGGAAGTGTTGATGTTATTGTGCACAGACAAGCTGATCAGATCAGCTTGTCTGTGACAGACAATGGTTTAGGCTTTAATCAAGCTATTAAGCCAAAAGGATTCGGTTTGATGGGGATGCGGGAACGAGTTGAAGGTTTGGCGGGTACCTTTGAAATAAAAACAGCTCGAGGGAAAGGCACACAAGTGCGTGTGGTGCTGCCGTGTGATGTAAAGGAACCAAAATGAGCACATCAATTCGGGTGTTATTAACAGATGATCATGCGGTAGTGCGGTCAGGGTTGCGTCGTTTATTGGAGCAACATGAAGGTATTCGCGTCGTAGCAGAAGCAGAGAGTGGAGAACAGGCATATCAGTTATTTGGAGAGGTAAAACCAGATGTAGTAGTGATGGATATGTCGATGCCGGGAATGGGGGGCTTGGAAGCCTTACGGCGTATTTTGGCGCGATATCAGAATGCGAATATCGTTGTTTTCTCGATGCATGAGAACACTACGTTTGTTACGCAAGCGATGGCTGCGGGAGCAGTAGGCTATGTGACCAAATCAGGAGAAGCAGATGATTTAGTATCGGCTGTTCGGGCGGGCGCGGAAGGTAAGCGCTATCTCAGTAGTACTATGGCACATAATATCGCCTTACAAAGCACAAATGGGGATGATAATCCCGTGCAGAAATTGACTGTACGTGAATTTGAAGTTTTTCGCTTGTTAGTGGAAGGAAATACAACGGAAGAAGTGAGCAATATATTACGTATCGGTCAGAAAACAGTTGCTAATCACCAAACTTTATTGAGGCAGAAACTGGGTGTTTCTAGCCCTGTTGAATTGGTGAGATTAGCAATAAAGCATGGTGTTATTGAGAGCAATTGACGCAGTGATATCTGTTAAAATGGTAGCGTGAAATAGTGGGGGAGAGGGGGAATGGTGCGTTTATTGGGTTTAATGATGTGGGTGGTTGCCAGTGGGGTTTGGGCGGCGGATCCAGCGCCTTGGGCAGCCTTCGATATACCATTAGTTGGAGAAGCAGATTCTATTGGGGGCTATGCGAATGGCTGTTTGATTGGGGGCGAAGGGGTGCCGTTAGTCGGTCGGGGATATGCCGTGGTGCGTGCAGGGCGAAATCGCTTCTATGGCCATCCTGAATTAGTGTCCTTTCTAGCTGATATGGGAAATAGGGTGGCGGATGAGAAGCTAGGCATGATGTTGGTGGCAGATATTGCCATGCCGCGTGGCGGACCTTTTGCCAGTGGTCATAAAAGCCACCAAACAGGATTGGATGCGGATATTTGGATCCCTTTGGGATATAGCCTTGAGAAAGCACAAAGTGGTGAAAGGTTGCAATCTGTATTGATGGTGGATCGCAAGGCCTTTAAGGTAAATCATTATTGGAAGTCAAAACATTCAAACTTGATTCGCTTGGCAGCAGAAGATGTTCGGGTGGCACGTATTTTTGTGCATCCAGCAATTAAGCAGAAGCTATGTCAGCAGGAATGGAATGATCGTAGCTGGTTAAATCGTATCCGACCTTGGTGGGGGCATGATTCACATTTCCATGTGCGCCTGCATTGCCCAGAAGGCACTTTGGATTGCACAGCCCAAAAACCGCCACCACCAGGCGATGGTTGTGGTGCCGAACTTAAAGCATGGTGGCCGAATGCACCGCCGTCTAAGCCGAGGAAGCCACGACCACCCAAAATATTACCGATACAATGTCAGCAAATTGCCACAATGCCTGAACTTTAAAATAGGGTGATTTAGTAAGCACCAACATCTAAGTGGATGTTGGTGCTTTTTTATGTGGATAATGATTATATAAATCGTAAAAAACGATTTATATAATCGAAATAAGTTGTTTCACAAATAATAATATTGCTTGGATAATGTATCCCGTGATTGGGTGCTGTTACCCAATCAATTAAATTAAGGAAACTTATAATGATTCGTACCGTACCTGAAGTAACGTTTAAAACCCGTGTTCGTGACGCAAGCCTAGGAGGAGATAATCCTTTTCGCTGGCAGGATGTGACGACAAGCGATATTTTCAAAGGCAAAAGTGTGGTGTTATTTTCGTTACCAGGCGCCTTTACTCCAACGTGTTCCAGCACACACCTTCCTGGTTTTGAAGAAAAATATGATGCGCTGAAAGCAAAAGGCGTGGATGAGGTGTATTGCTTGAGCGTAAATGATGCATTTACGATGTTCCAATGGTCGCAGCGTTTGGACGTGGAAAAAGTGAAGATGTTGCCAGATGGCAATGGTGATTTCACACGCTTGATGGGCATGCTGGTGAAGAAGCAGAATCTTGGTTTTGGTGATCGTTCATGGCGCTATGCAATGCATGTAGTGGATTGTGAAATTAAGCAGTTATTTGCTGAGCCAGGATTGATGGATAATTGTCCGGATGATCCATTTACGGTGAGTGATGCAGATACCATGCTAAACGCATTATAGAAATTATTTTGGGCAAAGATGCCGCGTGTTGAGCGGTGTTTTTGCCCCATAATGTTAAGGGATAAACAGATGCAATACGATTATGATTTATTTGTGATTGGTGCCGGTTCTGGTGGGGTGAGAGCTAGCCGGATGGCTGCTTCATTTGGTGCAAAAGTGGCTGTGTGTGAAGACTTATATTTGGGAGGCACTTGCGTTAATGTGGGCTGTGTCCCTAAAAAATTATATGTGTATGCATCTGAATATTCAGCCCATTTTAGAGAGAGTGCTGGCTTTGGTTGGCAATCTCCAAAGCCGGATTTTGATTGGGCAACCTTACGTGATAATAAATCAACTGAGATTAGTCGATTAAATGGTATTTATGAGGGAGTTTTAGAACGTGCAAATGTGGATTTAAAAATAGGGCGCGGCAGAATTGTGGATGCGCATACGGTTGAAGTGGCGGGTCAACTCTATACGGCAGAACGTATTTTACTGGCAGTCGGTGGCCGACCATTTATTCCTGAATTTTCAGGGAATGAATATGTTGTGTCTTCCAATGAGATTTTTGATGTGGCTGAATTTCCGAAGCGATTGGTCGTGGTAGGGGGCGGTTATATTGCGGTTGAATTCGCAGGAATATTTAACGGTTTGGGCTCACAAGTGACCCAATTGCATCGCGGCGATCTTATTTTGGATGGTTTTGATGGTGAAGTGTGCCACTTTGCGATGGCAGAGATGGTGAAAAAGGGAATTGATTTACGCTTACAAACGCATGTTGATTCTATTGAGAAGCAGGCAGGTGGTTCGCTTACAGTGAATTTAAAAGACGGCACGTCTTTAGAAGCCGATGTGGTGTTATATGCAACGGGGCGTAGACCACAATTGACTGATTTGGGATTAGAAAATGTGAATATAGCATTAACGGATTCTGGACATGTTGCGGTGAATGATTGCTTTCAAACCAGTGAACCTAGCATTTATGCTTTGGGTGATATGACACCTGGTATGGCGTTAACGCCAGTCGCATTGGAAGAAGGTATGGTGTTGGCTAATGCACTCTATAATAATGCATCTTGCAAAATAGACTATAGCAATATTGCGACTACGGTTTTCTGCCAGCCAAATATTGGCACGGTGGGGATGACAGAGGAACAAGCGAGAGCAGCCTATCCCAATGTGGTGAAATATCGCAGTGAATTTAGGTCAATGAAGCATACGATCAGCGGTTCGGAAGAGCGTACATTGATGAAATTATTGGTGGACGGTGATACAGATAAGGTGGTTGGTGTGCATATGGTGGGTGCGGATGCTGGTGAAATTATGCAAGGTATTGCGATTGCGATGAAGGCAGGCGCAACAAAAGCAGATTTTGATGCGACAGTGGGGATCCATCCTACGGCCGCCGAGGAGTTTGTCACCATGCGGGAACCAGTGGGAGCATAAAGAACAAGGAAAATCCTGAGACTATTTAGGTTTTTTCCGCTAACGACAATATGGTTATCCTCGTATCATGGTAACCGTGAATCAGACGAAATTGGTTCTTAAATATTTAATTAATTGAGGTAATTATTATGTGGACGACACCAGAATATTCAGATATGCGTTTTGGCTTTGAAGTAACAATGTACATCTGTAACCGATAAAATTAAGTTACAAGACAAAAGCCTCAGGATCGAAAGATCCTGAGGCTTTTTTATGTTAGAAACGAAGTGGAATACAAACAAGGAAAATCCTGATGAATGTGGCGGGTATTCCTGACGTAATCGGTTTAAGCAATGTGTACTATGGATTCACTGTTTGAAATTCTTCAGCAGTATTTTAATAATTATTTTATAGAGAGATTTTATTATGTGGACTACACCAGAATATTCAGATATGCGTTTCGGTTTTGAAGTTACAATGTATATCTGTAACCGTTAAGATTTATTTTTAAATCTTAAGTATAAAGGGGCTTTATGCCCCTTTATACTTTCCCCTCTAAATCAAATAATTTTGTGGGTCAGAATTATCTGATTTAGATAGGATATAACGGAATAATAAGTTTATGTTTATACATGTTTTAGGCTCAGGCGCTGGCGGTGGTTTTCCACAATGGAATTGTAATTGTGTGAACTGTAAGGGTGTGCGTGATGGCTCTATTAAAGCAACACCTCGCACACAGTCATCAATTGCTGTTAGTGCTAATGGTGATGATTGGATTTTATTTAATACATCACCAGATATTAAGAAGCAAATGGATGACTTTCCAGCGTTTCAACCCGCTCGAAAAGTACGTGATACGGCCATTGCAGCTATCGTTATTGTTGATGCTCAAATTGATCACTCAACGGGTATTTTGATGTTGCGTGAGCACATTGAACCATGGGATGTATATTGCACTGAAGCGGTTCATGAAGATTTAACCAATGGTTTCCCTGTGTTTAGTATTTTAGAACATTTTCGTGGTGTTAATTGGCATGAAATTTCAACTGATGAACGTACCTTTACCATTCCAAAAGCAGAAGGTCTTATTTTTACTGCTGTTCCACTTAAGAGTGAAGCTCCTCCGTACTCGCCACACCGACACAATACGGTTCCGGGTGACAATATTGGTATGAGAATTGAGGATGCACGTACAGGTAAAGTGTTGTTCTATGCGCCGGGTTTAGGTGTGGTTGAAGATCATGTTGTTGATTATATGACTAATTCAGATTGTGTTTTAGTTGATGGGACGGTGTGGACTGATGATGAAATGTCTCACGAAGGCATTAGTGATAAACGTGCTCAAGAAATGGGGCATTTAGATCAGTCTAGTAAAGGCGGCATCATGGATATTTTGAATGCTATGGAACGCCCGAGAAAGATTTTGATTCATATTAATAATACCAATCCCATTTTGAATGAAGAGTCTTCACAGAGAGCCATTTTAGATAAGGCAGGAATTGAGGTTTCATACGACGGAATGGACATTGAGCTTTAAATTCTAATCTCCTCACCCAATCCTCCCCAGCAGGGGAGGGCTAACAATACCGTTATTTATGAAGGAAAAATCATGTCAGAAGAATTAACACCTTGGTCTAAAGAAGAATTTGAACAAGTACTACGTGATAAAGAAGAGCTTTATCATATCCGTCATCCTTTGCATGTCAAAATGCATTCGGGTGAAATGACTAAGGCACAAATACAAGGTTGGGTAGCCAATCGTTTTTATTATCAAACGGCTATTCCGGTTAAAGATGCTGCGATCATGGCGAATTGTCCTGAACGTGAAGTACGCAAATTATGGGTGCAACGAATTCTAGATCATGACGGTCACGAAGGCGATGTGGGTGGTATTGAGGCGTGGTTACAATTAGGTGAATCAGTTGGTTTGACACGCGAAGAACTTTGGTCAGAAGAACATGTGTTACCGGGCGTACGCTTTGCAGTTGATGCCTATGTGAATTTTGCTCGTCAAGCACCATGGCAAGAAGGTGCAAGTTCATCATTAACAGAAATGTTTGCACCAAAAATTCATCAGGATCGCTTGGATAAGTGGCCAGATATGTATCCTTGGATTGATGAAAAAGGCTATCGTTATTTCCGTAAGCGTTTAACGGAAGCACGTCGTGATGTACAACATGGCTTAGAGATCACATTAGACTATTACAAAACACGTGAACAACAACAACGTGCGGTTGATCTTCTACAGTTCAAATTAGATATACTTTGGACGATGTGTGATGCTATGTGGATGGCATATATTGAAAAACGTCCTCCTTATACGTTTGATCTTGAGGTTCAAAAATGAGTGAACGTGTATTTAATGATGAGACGGTACCAAGGTTGGCGCAAGGTTATCGTTTTCAGTGGGAACCAGCACAAAATTGCAATGTATTACTGTATCCAGAAGGGATGGTGAAACTCAATGGTGGCGCGGGCGAGATTTTAAAAATTATCAGTGAAAAACAACAAACAGTAGCTGAACATATTTCTGAATTATCTGCGGCTTTCGATGGTGCGGATTTAGCGGAAGATGTGTATCGGTTTTTAGACGAGGCATATAATAATGACTGGCTCAGAAAATAATAATACCCCAGACCGAGCACAAGGAAGCATTGGAAGTTCAATAGGAAAAGTTGGTGATCAGATCCGTCAGCCTTTGTGGTTGTTGGCTGAATTAACCTATTCGTGTCCATTACAATGTCCGTATTGCTCGAATCCCATGGACTTTGCTAAGGTTAAAAATGAATTAAGCACAGAAGAATGGATTGATGTATTTAAGCAAGCGCGGGCAATGGGCGCTACTCAGTTGGGTTTGTCGGGCGGTGAACCCTTAACACGCCCTGATTTAGTGGAATTGATTACAGCGGCGCGGGATTTAGGCTTTTATACTAACTTGATTACCTCAGGCGTGGGGATGGATGCCGATAAGGTGGCAGAATTTAAAGCAGCGGGTTTAGATCATATTCAAGTAAGCTTTCAGGCCAGCTCAGAAGATTTGAATAATCTCATTGCAGGCACCGATGCCTTCAAACATAAAATTGAAATGGCAAAGGCTGTGAAAGCTAATGATTATCCTATGGTGTTGTGCTTTGTCACGCATCGTCAGAATATTGATCAAGTGGATGAGATTTTAGATCTTTGTATTGAATTGGAAGCTGATTATGTTGAGTTGGCGACGACGCAATATTACGGTTGGGCGATGCATAACCGAGATCAATTGATGCCGTTGAAAGATCAATTAGTCCGTGCAGAGGCGACGGCACATCGATATCAAGAAGAACAAAAAGGTAAGATGAAGGTTTATTATGTGGTGCCTGATTATTATGAAGAACGGCCTAAAGCCTGCATGAATGGTTGGGGTAATATTTTCTTAACGGTCACACCGGATGGCACTGCATTACCTTGTCATGCGGCGCGTGAACTGCCCGGCATGACGCTCCCTAATGTGAAAGACATGAGTATTGATGAAATCTGGAATGGGTCTGAGGATTTCAATAAATTCCGTGGTTTTGATTGGATGACCGAGCCTTGCCGTTCATGTGATGAAAAAGAAAAAGATTTTGGAGGCTGTCGCTGCCAAGCCTTTATGCTGACGGGGGATGCAAGCAATACCGATCCTGTTTGCAGTAAGTCGCCGCATCATCATTTGATTGAAGAAGCGGTGGAAGCTGGTAGACTAGAATCTATGAAACCCGTTATTGAACAAAAACCACTGGTTTTCCGTAACCCAAAAAATTCGAAACAGATTAGTGGCCGATAAGTGGTAAGTAATTTAGCCATCAAAACGCAAGGCCTGACCAAGCAATATGGTCAGGCCTTTGCCGTGAAAGACCTTAATTTAGAAATTGAAGCAGGTCAGTTTTATGGTTTGCTGGGTCCCAACGGCGCAGGCAAAAGTACCACTATCCATATGCTGACGACAATGACTGCAGCAACATCGGGCGATGCGTGGATTGCAGGCCAGAAAATAATAGATGATCCAGTTGCCATTCGTCGTACTGTGGGCTTAGTGTTCCAAGATTCAGCGCTTGATCGCATGATGACAATTGATCAAAACTTACAATTTGCTGCAGCCTTGTATAATTTAACCCCCGCTGATGCGAATAAAAGAATTGATGCGCTATTATCTATTTTTGGCTTGCAAGAAAAACGCGATCAAAAATTGCTTAGCTTATCAGGTGGCCAGCGGCGCGCAGTAGACATTGCCCGAGGCGTATTGCATCAACCTAAAGTTTTATTTTTAGATGAACCGACCATTGGTTTAGATTTACCTAATCGTCGTGCAATTTGGCGATTTGTGGAACAGTTACGACGTGAAGAAGGGATGACGGTCTTTTTAACCACGCATTATTTAGAAGAAGCGGCAGCATGCGATAGAATTGATTTTATTCAACAAGGTGGATTGCAAACAGGTGGCACACCCACATCGTTAGTCGCACAATTGGCAGAGACTATTCTGGAAGTAGATTGTTTAGCGCCCGAACAAGTTAGTAAGAAATTAATTCCTTTGTTTGGCGAACC
>VAPK010221987.1_pt1 | contig 11716 bp, 10 predicted proteins | sample 3395031 | NCBI WGS metagenome assembly VAPK01 (sample SAMN08290443, study PRJNA428436) | hydrothermal vent metagenome | isolation source: Deep-sea hydrothermal vent chimney 1 | place: Pacific Ocean: Juan De Fuca Ridge
ATAGAACCAAGGGGGAAAATGCCTATTTAAGAATGATTATATAAATTAGCATTTTAAAAAACAAATTTTTTTTTAAATAATTTATTCCTGTTCCGGATGGGTTGTATTACCCATATCTTTTTTGCTATAATAGAAAAAGAGAACATGCCTGGCATTAACGGTCTTGTGTGAACACCAACCTGCAGTTTGTTTGGCCTTGAAAATTAATGAAAAAGATGAAAAAAATAATGGCCTTAGTGCTGTTTTTCAGCCTGATGCCCTGGTTCGGGGCGACTGTGGCCTTTGGTGAGCCGCCTGTTCATACTCTTAAAGAGGTGGAGGCGGACTATCTCTACAATCTGCTTCTCTTTATCCATTGGCCCGGCCGGCAGAGAGAACGGTTGACCATCTGTGTACTTGATGATGAAGGTATAGGTGCCTTTTTGATGCCGGCGGCCGATAAGCCGATCAAAGGCAGTTCCCAGAGTATGGGAGTAAAAATTCTCGCCTCTGATTTCAAGGCCCGGGATCTAAAATTCTGCTCGCTTATTTTTATCAGTAAAAAGGATGGGCCGGATATGAAGCAAATTCTGGCTAAGATTAAGGGCCTGCCGTTGTTGACCGTTTCTGATCTTCCCGGATTTGTGGAGCGCGGGGGGATGATTGGCCTTGTTACCCGGCATGGCCGTTTACGCTGGCAGATCAACCAGGCTGCGGCCCGGGAGGCCGGTTTGAGCTTCGCCGCTCAGATTCTGCGTAATGCAGATATGGTCGTTGGCCGGGAGGATAAATAAAATGCGGCGGCCTGTTTTTCAATCAATTAAAAGCAAATTGTTTTTTATCATTGCCGGAACAGCCAGCGGCGCTGTTCTTGCTGTGGCTGTTTTGTGTTATTGGCAGATTTGCTCCATTTACCGCCAGGCTTATCGGGCTGATCTTTTAAATCAGGCCGCTATTGTCGGGGCCAACAGTCAGGCCGCCCTGTCCTTTGGTATTCCGGAAGACGCGCGGGACATTCTTGCTACCCTGGGGCATCGGCCGTCCATAATCGGGGCCGCTATTTTTGACAATTATGGCAAACGACTGGCCGCCTTTGGAGCCCTGAAGCAAACTTCATTGCTGCAAGGTGATTTTTTAAAGGTGAGGTATGATATTAATCGGTTAGGCAAGGCCCTGGGGCATATAGAACTTTGGGATAATATGCGTCCCATTGCGGTGTTTAAGGCGCGGGCTGTTATCTCTCTTGCCCTGGTTTCGGTGTTACTGATAATTATCTGCGTGCTTATTGCCGGTAAACTTTGTCAGATTATCACCCGGCCGGCAATGGAACTCACCGCCCTCACCGCCCGGATTGCCGATGATGGGGATTATGACCTTCGGGCAGTGATTGGTGCCGATGATGAGATAGGCCGTCTGGCCCGTTCATTTAACAAGATGCTGGATACTATTGCCCTTCGCAGTGAGCGTCTGCGAACCAGCGAACGACGTTTTCGTCTCCTGGTCGAGCAGGGGGTAGATGCATTCTTCCTTCATGATATGGAGGGGCGTTTTGTCGATGTTAATCAACAGGCCTGTCTCAGCCTCGGGTATGCCAGGAAGGAACTTTTAAATATGACCGTGGCAGACGTCAAGGCCGATTCGGCCGATGGTGAGGATGGGAAGAAAACATGGGGCAGCCCCTGTCCCGGCCGGCCGTTAATGGTTGAAACCCGCCATCGGCGTCGAGACGGCAGTGTTTTTCCGGTGGAGGTGCGGCTGGGAATCTTTGAGGATGGTAAACGCCATTATATTATGGGACTGGCCCGTGATATAAGCGAGAGAATGAACGCCCTTAAGGATAAACATACCCTGGAACTTCAGATACAGCAGGCGCAGAAAATGGAGGCCATCGGAACCCTGGCCGGGGGGATCGCCCATGATTTCAACAACATCTTAACGGCCATTATGGGTTATAGTGAGCTGGCCCTTCTGGAGGTTGATAAAAATACCTCCCTGCATGGCCATCTGCAACAGATCAAGCAGGCCGGCAAGCGGGCTGTCGGGCTGGTGCGTCAGATTCTGACTTTCAGCCGCAGGCAGTATCAGGAGGTCAGCCCCCTGCAGATTTCATTAATTGTCAAGGAGGCCTTAAAGCTGCTGCGGGCCTCAATCCCCACTACCATTGACATTAAACAGGATATTCAGACAGAGGCCATGGTGCTGGCCGATCCGACCCAGATTCATCAGGTGATGATGAATATCTGTACCAACGCCTATTATGCCATGGCCGACAGCGGCGGTACGCTTACCGTATCTTTAAAGGAGGTTGATTATGACCGGCCCATTAATGATGCCGGAGAGGAGGTGCCGCCCGGTCGTTATGTGGTGCTGACCATAACTGATACCGGCCCCGGTATGAACAGGAAAACCCGTGAGCGTATTTTTGAGCCCTATTTTACCACTAAGGAAAAGGGTAAGGGTACAGGACTGGGGCTCGCTGTTGTACATGGAATTATCGAGGCCTATCATGGCCGGATCGGGGTTTACAGCGAACCGGGGAACGGGACTACTTTTAATATATATTTACCGGCTCTGAACGGGGCTCCTGAAAAGCGGCTGGTGGAAAATAATGATGAAACTGAGTTGTGGGCCCGGCAGGCGGAAAGGGTGGCCTTTGTGGATGATGAGGAGGCCATTCGTGATCTTGCGGTTCAGTTTCTGACCCAGGCCGGTTACAGAGTTACAACCTTTATCAATGGGCGTGAGGCCTGGGATGCGATGAGAACAGATATTACGGCCTGGGATATTCTGATTACCGATTTAACCATGCCGGAGATGGCCGGCAGCCAACTCGCCGCTCTGGTTAAGGCAATGCGGGCCGATTTACCGGTTATTATTTGTTCCGGTAATAATGTAGTGGTAAATGGGGGGCGTAATGAGGGAATTATATACGCCCATAAACCACTGGGTCGGCGAAAATTTCTAACCCTGACGGCCCAGGCCCTTAGAAAATCAGTGCCCGGGTCTGAGCCTGAGGGTAAGAATATCAGCTCTTGAGGGTTGATCCCAGGTCTTTAACCTTATCAACCTTTTCTTTGATAGCGGCAGCCTCTTTGAGGCCGGGGATATTCTCCTCCAGCGCGTTTTTGCTGCCTTCCTCTACATCATTAAGGCCGGTTTTGAAGGCGCGGATGCCTTTGCCTAATCCGGCGCCAAGTTCAGGTAATTTTTTACCGCCGAATACCAGGAAGGCGATTCCCAGGATAACAATTAATTCCGGTGTGCCAAGTCCAAACATAGCTCTTGCTCCTTATCTTTTTGGTCTGAGAAAAGCTCAGGCCTTGTGTTCTGGTTCGTTGTCTTCTAACTTTTCAGGTTTATCATCCTTCTTGGTAGCATCTTTGAAGTTTTTGATGCCCTTGCCGATTCCGGAACCGATTTCAGGTAATTTGCCGGCCCCGAATATTATGACTACAATGACCAGAATTACTAATAATTCCGGCATGCCGAGTCCAAACATATTGCATTCTCCCGGTTACGTACCGTTTTTATTGTTGATTAGTTCCTTTACCCACTAATCAGTTTATGCAATAATAGCCACAATTGTCTGTTTAGGCAATGTTAAATTGATAGTTACTAAAAAACTTAATTAACGCCGCAAAATAAATTATATAGCCATTATAGTACAAGACGTTAAGTGCTCACTGCCGAAAATAATAAATTCAGGTAAAAATAATGAATATAAATGACTGGCTCCCTGTTTTCTCCCAGCATGACATTATCATAAAAAGATTTATTATCCTGGCCTGTTATGCCTTGTTAGCCAAGGCGGTTGATATCTTTATCAACCGGGTATTGGGACGGCTGGTCAGATTGTCAAAGATGGAACTTGACGATGAGATTCTGGGGATTATCCACAGCCCGGTTTATTGGACGGTGTTCTGCCTTGGTGTTCTGCATGCCGTTTCTATTGCCCCCCTGCCGCCGCCCTGGGAGATAGTGCTGCCGGGTACTGCTAAATCCGTCATTGTGGTTATCTGGTCGGTTACCGCCCTGAAACTTATCCGGCTGACCCTGCGCCAGAAAACGCTGGAGAGCTTGCTGCGCCGTCAGATTCCGGCCACCGCCTTTAATATTATCACCAAAATATTGAGGATCTTACTCGTTATTCTTGCTGTGGTCTGGCTCCTTGGAGTCTGGCAGGTAGATCTGACCCCGTTTTTTGCCTCAGCGGGAATTGCGGGTATCGCCGTGGCCATGGCTGCCAAGGATTCCCTCTCCAACTTCTTCGGGGGGTTGAGTATCTTCATGGATAACATATTCAAGGAGGGGGATTATATTGTTCTTGACAGTGGTGAGCGGGGTGAGGTGATTGAGGTCGGGATGCGCTCTACCCGGATCAAGACCCGTGACGACATTCTGATTACTATTCCTAATTCTATTCTGGCCAATACCAAAGTCATTAATGAGAGTGCCCCCATTCCCCGATTCAGGATAAAAATACCGGTGGGAGTAGCCTACGGCAGCAGCCCGGAGACGGTGGGGGAGCTTTTGCTGGGCGTGGCTGCCGAAAGTCCGTTAGTCAGTAAGGCGCCCGGTGTTGAATCGCGGGTACGATTCAGGGCAATGGGGCCGTCATCTCTTGATTTTGAGCTGCTCTGCTGGGTGGATGATCCCCGTGACAAGGGGAGGGCGGCCCATGAACTTCTCACCGCTGTTTACCAGGCCTTGAATGAGGCCGGAATCAGTATTCCCTTTCCTCAGATGGATGTTCATCTAATAAACTGACAATTATGCCTGTTTGATCTGAGTCAGCCCTCTGTCTATCCTGATATTATGGGAACTGAGTAAAAAATATATATATCCTTGCTTTTTCGTTCTTTCTGTTCGTATAATTTTTTAATGAGATATCGGCCCGGTTCACGTCCGTGGCCGGAGGTGTTCTTTATTAATAATGAGGTGGTCTTATAATGTTCAAATCTATCAGCGTCAGCAGTCGTCTTGTTATCGTCACCTGTCTATTATTGAGCTTTGCCCTGGGTACCGGACTCATGGGCCTGAAGGGGATGCGGGATAATAATCTTGTTTTGTCCTCCGTCTACAAGTATGAGATTAATCCCTTGAACGACCTGCGGGCCTTAGACATCCTGGCGCATAACGGTCTGGTCCGCCCCGTTGACCGGCTGCTTTTTAAACAGATAAGCTGGGCTCAATGCCTGACGAGGGTCAATGAAAGTGTTAACGAGATGAATAAACGCTGGCGTTCTCTGCGGCAAATCAAAATAATGGATGCCGAGTGGCTTAAGGGACTTATTCCTCTGGCCAATCTTTCAAAACGGACTCTTGACCGTCTGTCCGTCATCCTGCAGGATCAGGATCGCGCCAAGCTGGATGTTTTCTCGGATAAGTTTCTGGTGCCGTTAGCTGACCGCTATTCCGAGGTAACGGAAAGTCTGACCCAAAACAGACTGGCAGCCATGGAGGGGCAGTATCAAGAGGCCCAGCGCCATTATCAGTGGGCCCGTAATGTCTTTATACTGTCATTAATCTCTGGTGCCGTGATTGCCGGGGTTATGATTTTTATACTTATCAGCAGCATTAATAAACCCTTAGTTGAGATGGCCAGGGCCATGAAGAAGTTGATGAATGGTGATTTCAGCCACCGCCTGTCCTATGACGGTGATGATGAATTCGGTATCCTGATTAGAGGGTTTAACAAGATGATGGATGATCTTGGCAGTCTGATTGCCACCGTTGAAAAGTCAGGCATTCAGGTGACAAGCTCCATCACCGAGATTGCCGCCTCGGCCAAACAGCAGGAGGCAACGGTAAACGAGCATGCCGCCACCTCAAACGAGATTGCCGCCTCTACCACGGAGATTGCCGCCACCTCGGAGAATCTCATGGATACCATGTCCAAGGTTACGGATATGGTACATAATACCACCATGGCCGCCTCACAGAGTCATAAACGGGTACAGAATATTAATCAAATTATGAAGAAGATGGAAAATGCCGTAAATTCCATTGTCGGCAAGCTCTCCATCCTGAACGATAAGGCCGATAATATTGCCCTGGTTACCAAGACTATTAATAAAATTGCCGACCAGACCAATCTTCTTTCCTTAAATGCCGCCATTGAGGCGGAGAAGGCCGGTGAGTACGGCGCCGGTTTCTCGGTGGTCTCCTCGGAGATAAGGCGGCTGGCCGATCAGACGGCGGTGGCCACCTTTGATATAGAGCAGACGGTAAACGAGGTACAGGCGGCGGTTAACAGCGGGGTTATGAGTATCGAAAAATTTGCCGATAATGTTCATCGTGGTTTTTCTGATATTCAGATAAGCTCCAATCAGATATCCGAGGTTATCAGTCAGGTTGAGGCCCTGCGGCCGCCCATTGAGACGGTGAATGAGGGCATTGAGGCTCAGTTCATGGGGGCCAAACAGATCAGTGAGGCCGTTGGTCAGTTAAATGAGGCGGCTCAGCAGATTGCCGAGACGGTGGGCCAGAGCAGCTCTGCCATTGACCAGTTAAGTATGGCCACCGATACCCTGCGTAACAGTGTGTCGCAATTCAATCTCAAGGGCGGTTCCCAGCCGCCGGATTTGTCTGTCTCCTGAAAATGCTGCTGATCCTGTTCAATATTGGGGTGGAACGTTTTGCCCTCTCCTGCCAGGCCGTGGTTGAAATTCTGCCTTTCCTGCGGCTGCAGGAGGCCTCACCCCGTTGCGAAGAGATAAGCGGCTTGATTAATTACCGGGGCCGGCCGCTGCCGGTTTTAGATCTGTGCAGGCATCTTGCCGATTCTCCCTGCCGGCAAAGCCTGAGCAGCAGAATTATTGTAATTAATTATCAGGATGAGCGGACTGCCGGCAGCCGGGAGAGACGTCTGGGGCTGCTGGCGGAGAAGGTCACCGAAACGGTCGTGGCAGCGGATGAATTGTTAGAGGCCTGTCTCCATCGTACGGCTGGGAAATTAAAGGCCAAACATTATTTAGACGCCAACCTCGTGGGCCGGGAGCTGGTGCAGTGGTTTGATCCCCAGGCGGAGATATTGGCCATTCTTGGCGAGCGGCTGGATATGCTGCCATGATGAAAAGTAGTCATAATATTCTGAAAGGTAAATTACGGCGGGCCATGGGGATTGACTTGCAGACCGTGGGCCATAATTCTCTCCACAACGCGGTTGCCCGGCGGATGCGGGTTCTGGGCATAAAGGAGAGGCTGCAATATTATGAGTTGACCGAGCGCAGCGCGGCGGAGTTAGATGAATTAATTGATGAGGTAGCGGTTAACGAGACCTGGTTCTTTCGTGATAATACGCCGTTTACGGTTCTGCAGCGTTACGCCCGTAACTGGTTAAAGAGGGGGCGCGGTTCATGTTTAAGGATATTAAGTGTGCCCTGCGCCAGCGGTGAGGAACCGTATTCCATCGCTATTGCCCTGCTGGAGGCCGGGGTTAACGGCCCGTTGTTCAAAATTGACGCCATAGATATCAGTTATCGGGCTCTGCGCCTGGCCCGCCGGGGTGTTTACGGTCGTAATTCCTTTCGGGGCCGCAATAATTTTTTTCAGCGGAAATATTTTCAAAAAACCAAAGCCGGTTATGTGATTGCTAAACATATAAAACACTCGGTTAATTTTATCCGGGCTAATATTTTGGATGCCGGTCTCCCCATTTTAAACAATCGATATGATATTATATTCTGTCGCAATTTATTAATTTATCTTGACAAAGATAATCAAAAGCTGGTGGTGTCAATCCTGGATAAACTGCTGGTTGATGAGGGCCTGATTTTTACGGGTCATGCCGAACCAGGGGCCTTTGCTGACAGTGTTTTTATTCCGGCTCCATATCCAAAGGCCTTTGCCCTGACCAGGAGGAGTGCCGCTGTCTGTAAACCTGATCAGGTCAGTTATAACCGGCAGACCTTGCCTCCTCCTCTGCCGGTTCAGCCTTTATGGCCCACGGAATTAGATGCTGTTCGGGATCTGGCTGATGCCGGTCAGCATGAGGAGGCCATGGAGTGTTGTGAGCAGTATATTCGGCGGCACGGCCCGGACAAGGAGGCCTATCTCCTCATGGGGATGATCCTGACGGATATGGATGAGCCGCGGTTAGCTATTCGTATGCTGAAGAAGGTCGTATATCTTGACCCCAATCTTGTTAAGGCCATTGACATGCTGGCTCTCCTCTACAAGGGGCTTGGAGATGATAATAATTACCGGGTTTTTAAACAGCGGGCGGCGCGGGTCGCGGCCCGGAATCAGCCCGCCGGGAAGGGACGTGGATGAGATATGCCTGAATTTGATATAGATGACTGCTGGAACCGCATTGGCGAGCGGGCGGATAAAAAAATCCGCTGTCAACGCTTAACGGAGTTATCTCTCTGCCGCAACTGTCCGCATTTTATTGCCGCGGCCCGTCTCCTCCTTGACCGGCCCCTGCCGGATGAATATCAGGCAGGGCTCACTAAGGAATATGAGCAGCCACTTGTTAAGCCGTCAAAACACGGTAAAACCGTCTTTGTCTTCAGGGCGGGATATGAATGGCTGGGGCTGCGGGCCTCTCTGATTAACGAGGTGGTTAATATGGGCCCCATACACTCCATACCTCACAAAAGCAGCCGCATATTCAGGGGAATTGTTAATGTCCGGGGCCGTCTTGAAATATGTGTATCCGTAGGCGGAGTGCTGCGTCTGGAACCGGCTTCTCAGCCTCCGAGAGCGGCTTCACCGGAGCGCCTCGTTGTGGTGGTCAAGGGTGGGAGGAGTGTGGTCTTTCCGGTGAGTGAGGTTCTGGGGCCGGTACAGTATGAGCAGGACGATATTTTGCCTCTGCCCATTACCATATCCGGTTCCAAGGCCGTTTATACCAAGGGTATTCTCCATTATGAGGACAAGGAAATAGGCCTCTTGGACGATGTTCTGCTTTTTCGTATTTTGATCAGGAATCTGGCATGAGCAGCGCTGAGAACTTAAACGATATATCGCTCCTTGATCTCTTTCTGATGGAATGCCGCCATCAATGTGAGATATTAAATGAGCAGCTGGCTCTGCTGAAAAATAATACTAATCCCCAGGCTGATTTCAGTTCCATGCAGAGGGCATTGCACTCAATCAAGGGTGCCGCCCGGATAATTGATCTAAGTTTGATTATTGAATTAACTCAGGCCCTGGAAAATGTCTTCCGACGACAATGGGGATCAGTGATTCCCTGGAATATTATTGAGGCCGCGGTTGATGAATTAAATATTTTAAGCCGTCTGCCGGGAGACAGCCTGCGCCTCAAGGTTAAAGAGCGGCGCGATATTATCAGCCGGTTGATTGATAATCTTGGGGAGGAGATGAAACCGGAAGGGCCGAAGGTGAGCTCCGGCAGTGATATTGAAAATCAGGCGGTTGAATCAAAGCTGGAGCCGCTGTCTCCTCTGCCCGCGGATCTCTTTGATATCTTTCGGCAGGATGCCGGTCAGCATCTAACCCTGCTCAGTGAGAATATCCTTAAATTAGAGCGTAATCCCCATGACAGTCTGCTGCTGACCGAGGGGATGCGGGCGGTTCATTCAATTAAGGGCGCAGCCCGTATCATCGAACTGCATGATATTGTCGGTCTTGCCCACGCCATGGAGGATGTACTGGTCAGAATACAGGATAACTCCAACTCCCTGCCTCATTCCACCATTGACGCTCTTCTCGGGGCCTGTGATCTGCTGCAGGCGTTGATCAACAGCCGGGCCGGTGAGGTTGAACAATGGCTTTCTGAGAACAGGGAGATTGTGGCGGCCTATGTTAAACGTCTGAGCGGTGAGAGTAGCGGCACCTGCGCCGGGCCGGTGCCGCTACTGCAAATCCAGAGCGCTAAAGAGAGCGAAACGACAAACAAGGCTCAGAGCTTAAGGGTGTCGGCTCAGGGCATGGATCGGTTGATGAATCTGGCTGGAGAGGCCATAATTGAGGCCGACTGGCTGCCGTCAATGTTGACTAACGCCTTGCGCTGGCAGCAGAAGGAAAAGGAAATATGGGCGGCTGTTGCCGGTATCCGTAAACATCTTCAGGAGCAGGGGATGCCGCAATATCTTGAAGATTCGTTCAGCTACCTGCATGACAAGATAAAATTATGCTCTCATTTATCCAATATCAGTCTGGCGGATATTGATGATCATGTGCAGAACGCCGCAACTATTTCTCATCGTTTGCGTCAGGAGGTGGTGAATAATCGAATGCAGCCTCTGGCGGACGGCATCCGGGGTCTGTCGCGTCTCGTCCGTGATCTGACCCTTAAACAGGGTAAAAATGTCCGTTTTACGATTACCGGGGCGGAAACCATGGTGGACAGAGATATCCTGGAAAAACTGGAGTCCCCCCTTACCCATCTCATTACTAATGCCGTGGATCATGGTATTGAAAGTCCTGAGGAGCGGCAGCGGGCCGCTAAACCCCCTGAGGCGGTGGTGAGCATCCACGCCCGGCATATGCACGGCAGGCTCTATATAACCATTGCTGATGATGGGCGGGGTATTGATCTTCCGGCCCTGCGCCGCAGGATTGTTGATAAACGCTTAGTTTCAGAACAGGTGGCGGCAGAACTCAGTGAGGCTGAACTGCTGGAGTTTGTTTTTCTGCCTAATTTCAGCACTAAGGAAATGCCGAGTCAAACCTCCGGCCGCGGAGTGGGACTGGATGTGGTGCGCGATATAATTACCCAGGTCAGGGGCAGCGTTGATCTGACCTCAATCCCTGGTTACGGGTGCTATTTTGAACTCTGTCTGCCCCTGACCCTCTCTATTATCCGGGCCCTTATTGTCGAAATAAATAATGAACCTTATGCTGTTCCCTTAGTTAATATTGATCATACGATTCGCCTCAAACGCTCTGAAGTTAAGGCCATGGAGGGGCGGCGTTATATAATTTCCCATGAAAAGCGGGTGGGCATTATTGCCGCCCGGCAGGTCTTGGATCTTGATGATAACGGGGTGGAAACAGATCCGCTCTCCATTATTGTTCTGGAGAACGAGCGTAAGCCCTACGGTCTTATTGTCGATGAGCTTCAGGGAATTCGTGACCTGGTGGTGCAGTCTTTAAATGACCGGCTTGGCAAGCTCCGCAGCATCAGCGCCGCGGCGGTGGCTCCGGACGGCACACCAATCTTGATCCTGGATGTTATGGACTTGATTAACACGATGGATCATATGATATCCGGCAATCGTTTGCGGCGGGTGGAGAGCGGCAGCGAAATGAGCAGCCGGCAGCGCAAGAGGGTTTTAGTGGTGGATGATTCCGCCACGGTGCGTGAGGTGGAACGTACTATCCTGGTCCGGCACGGCTTTCTGGTGGATACGGCTAACGACGGGCTGCAGGCCTGGAATAACGTCAGGGAGAAGGATTATCAACTGGTAATTACCGATGTGGATATGCCCAATATGGATGGTATTGAGCTGCTGTTTCAGATTCGGGAACACGCGGAGCTTGAAGAGCTGCCGGTGATAATCGTCTCTTATAAAGATCGGGAAGAGGACAGGCAGCGCGGTCTCACCGCTGGAGCGGATTATTATCTCACCAAGGGCAGTTTCAGCAATCAGAGGTTCATTGAGGCGGTGGAGGATTTAATCGGCTGCGCCGAAGATAACGGTGAACCGGCCTGAGGAACAAATCCTGAGTTTTCGGGCTTGAAACAACAGGATCAATATTAAAAATGGGGGAGTTGTTTGAAGATAGGTATTGTGAATGATTCCATGATGGCGGCGGAGATTCTGCG
>VAPK011150529.1_pt1 | contig 11715 bp, 7 predicted proteins | sample 3395031 | NCBI WGS metagenome assembly VAPK01 (sample SAMN08290443, study PRJNA428436) | hydrothermal vent metagenome | isolation source: Deep-sea hydrothermal vent chimney 1 | place: Pacific Ocean: Juan De Fuca Ridge
CAAAATTAATTATAAAGAATTTGAAAGTATTACCTTTTCTGACAGAAATTTTATGGAGTGGTATATTCACATTCTAAAAGATGTAGCAAATATCTTATTTTACAGGGTAGAAGCCCTAACAACCATGTCTGCAAAAGAACGCTATCTCTGTCTATTAAATATGAATCCTGCTTTTATAGATAAAGTTTATTCTAAACACCTTGCTGACTATTTAGGAATAACCCCGGTTTCCTTTTTAAGAATTTTAACGGAGATCAAAAATAAAAATAAACTTACCTAAAAAGTAGAATGAGTAATACTTGTTATTTCTTTTTTAATATTTGCTATAAAAGTTTAGCAATTCATTAATTGTTTCAATTCTAATTTCATCTTTTTCAATTAATAATTCATGTTTTGCATTTTCCACAACATAAGCCCTTCCTTCTTTGTTCAAGCTTTTTGCTTTATCAACAAATTTCTGATGAGCACGGACATCAATAATTTCATCATTTTGAGCAGAAAATAAAATAATGGGAGTTTGTATCTTTTCTATATTGTCAAAAAGATAATCAAACTGATTGCAAGATCTATTGATCCATTGATAAGTTGCTCCTCCCAGTTTTGCTTTAGGTTCTATATCAAAGGCCTCTATCATTCGGGCATATCTTATTTTCGAATTGGTTAAGTTATTTTCTTCAAAAGCAACTTTATTGTCATTATATTTGGTTTCACCCATTGCATATTTTGGTTCTTTACCAACAAGAAGTTTTACAGTTCCACAAATAGGAGATTTTAATCCCAGCATTGGTGATGAAAATGCTGCAGCGTTAAAATCATTCGGATATTGCTCCAAATAGGTCAAACCAATTGCGCCACCCATAGAATGAGCCAATAAAAAAACTTTTTTATGATTATCGGGTTTTAAATAATGATCATAAAAGAATTTCATATCATCCACATAATACTGAAAATCATCCACATAACCCATATCAGGATCCTCAGTCATTCTTCCCGATAGTCCTTGTCCCCGATGATCGTGAATATAGACAGAGTAACCATTGTTAAAAAGGTCAAAAATCAACTCTTTATATTTGATAGCTGCCTCAGTTCTTCCTGAAGAAATAAGGATTGCTGCTTTTTCTTTTTTGGGTTGTTTAAATATTTTAAAATAAATATTTATATCTGCTTTACCCATAAAACTTCCTACTTTACCGAATTCATAAAAGCTTTCAATTTTTTTTATATAATCCTGGTCTTGTAATTGAGTCTCGGCTGTTAGGTTATATTTATTTCCATCTTTTTGGAGGTACCTGAAATCAGGTTTACAGGAATTCAATGCAAATCCGGAAAGTATAAATCCAATCAATAAATACTTGTTCATAATTATATTTATTTTTAAGTTGATTGACAAAAATAATTTAAATTTTTAGGTTATGTTTTAGAAAAAGATAGAATTACAATTTTAATACTCTTTGTTCTTATTTCAAACATAATACCTCTATGTAACTTCATGAAATACCCATATAAACGAACCAATGTCAATTGGTTATGCTTTTTTGTCCTTCCCCTTGCCATAAAGAGAGTCCAAAAGCTTGATGTTTACTGATTTCTCCCTTTAGGGTTGAGGTAAAAAATCAGTAATAACGGACATTGTCTGAACGTACAGACCGGGCTATTGCACAAAAGATTTTAAAGTTACCCAAAGACCACATGATTCTAAAACACAACCAATAATATAATGCTTCCTATAACCTTTGTCTCGATACTGCTTTAAAAAGGTATTCTTAAGCAAAAATAATTATCTTTGATGTTTCATTCATTTCATTTTAAGTATATGAACTTTTCAAGACGAAAATTTTTGACAAAATCTGTTATAGGAACTACAGCTTTAATGAGTATTCCAACAATTGTTTCTTCCTGTATTTCCTCTGATACGAAAACCTCGAACAAAAAGAAATATCCTTTTAATAAAGAAGATATTATTCTTTTTCAGGGAGACTCCATTACGGATGCGGGTCGGGAGAAAAAGAAAGAGCTAGCAAACAATTCACGTTCTTTTGGTTCAGGATATGCTTTTTTAGCTGCATCTTCTTTATTAAATGCATTGCCTGAAAGAGACCTTAAAATCTATAATCGTGGAATCAGTGGAAATAAAGTGTATCAATTGGCTGATCGCTGGGAAAAAGATTGCCTTGATCTAAAACCAGATATTTTAAGTATTTTAATTGGAGTAAATGATTACTGGCACTACAGAGATGGCAAATACAATGGAACTGTTGAGATCTATGAAAATGATTTTAGAAAATTACTGCAACAAACCAAAAAAGCATTGCCCGATGTAAAGTTGGTTATTTGCGAGCCTTATTATGTTTTGGACACCAGTGTTGTTGATCAAAGTTGGGTAGAACCTATGAAAAAATATCAGGTAGCAGCTTATAAAATTGCTAAGGAATTCAATACAGTTTGGGTTCCTTTTCAAAAAGTATATGATGAGGCTGTAAAATATGCTCCTGCAACTTACTGGACAGGTGATGGTGTACATCCGGCAATGCCCGGAGCGCAATTAATGGCAGAGGCCTGGTTACGTGTTGTTGCATAAAAAATGTGTTTTTATTTATTGTAAGTGTTTTTTTGCTAAAAATTCCCCAAAAGGGTAAATGAAAAATTCCTTCCAGGAGCACTGATTCCCGATGCAAACTCTTTATAATGCCTGTCAAAAATATTATCTACATTCAATAACAGATCTATGTTCTTTGTCACTTTATATCGTGCATAAATATTGATGGTTTGCCAGGCAGGTGTCCCGTAATAGGCATCATTTTCAGTAATAAATGGTGTTTCTTCAATATTATCAATTCCCTCTGAAATATTATAATCCTCCAGTTTTTTTCTTCCATTAAAAATAAAATTGAAACCTGTTTCAAGCTTATTGTGGTTGTAATTGATGTCAAAACTACCAAATAATGGAGGTATAGAAGATAATGGTTCGTCTGTGTCATAGGCCTTTCCTTTGGTGTAAGTTATGGAAGCCTGGGTATGAAACCTGTCACTTAAATTTCCCTTAAAAGTAGCGGTTCCACCAATGATAAAAGCATTGTCATTATTTACATTGGCAACCATATTTACTTCTTCTCCATCATAAATAATTGTGGAACTTCCATTTAAAATAAAAGGAGCCCGAACGATATAATTACTCAACAGCGTATAATAACTTGTTAAACCTATATAGTAATTTTTATCTTTAAAATATTTTAAGATTCCTCCTTCAAAATTATAAGCATATTCAGGCTGCAGATTAACATTTGGAACCGTTACAGTACCTCTTTTTTCCCTTATTTTTCCAATATCATCAATATTGGGTGAACGAAATCCAGAAGAAAATACAGCATTTAGCTGCCAGTCCGTATCCGGTTTAAACACATAACCAGCGGTTAAAGTAACTGCTGTATTGGTTAAGGTGATGGCCTTCTCCGGCAGGGTAATAAAGGTTTCGTCAATCCATTCGGCCTGCAAAATCGTATTGGTCAACCGAATTCCCGTATTCAAGGTAGATCTTTTACTAATATCCTGACGGTAATCTGCATAAATGGCCGAGCTCAAATAACTACTTCCTCCATCGGGATAACGGGTTTGCACCGTATAAGTATCAGAAATTCCTATAATATCATTTCCGTTTATTTTTAGTACTTCACCCTTTGATCTTGAATTTACATCATTGTATGCAATTTCAAAACCATAACCAAAATCTCTGTTTGTCAATTTGTTGAAGTTTGTTGAAAAATCGCCATTAATGCTATACACATTTACTTTTTCAAATTTTGACGACCTATTAAAACTATCAAATTTTCTATCAATTCTTGATTCCTTTATATTTTGAAAAGCCATGGTTACAGTACCAATATTTAACCATTTTTTTTGTAAATCCAGATTTAGTTGGGTGGAAAACAAGAATCGGTTCTGCGGCCCATAATACCATTCAGCATATTTTAAGGTACCATCTTTTGTTTCCATTAATTTATCAAACCTATTGATATCAGTAGAGGTACTGTATTGTAAATTAAATACAAGATCATTCTTTTCTCCAACAGGAACAACCACTTTTTGCAGTAGATCTGTCTGGTCAAAACCAACATTTCTTTGTTTGGAAGGATTAGAATTTATTACTGGTGTCGCATTATAGAATTTATCTGTATTGTTAGAGTATTCATATTGCAAACCCCAATCATCAAAACCATGTTTTCTATTTTCTCCCATTTTCAGATCACCAAATTTACTATGAGATATACTGGTATAAGAGGCGAATTTTTTCATTTGTAATTCAACTCCTGCCTGTAGAGTAATTTCCTCATTTACCGTGCTAAATCGCGACATAAACTCTGTATTCACTACTGGTTTTTCACTAATTACAGGTTTACGGGTATAATAGTGAATAACCCCTCCTAAAGCATCAGAGCCATAAATTACAGAGGAAGGACCAAAAATAACTTCCGTTCTGTCTAAAGTACTGGGAGAAACGGTAATGGAGTTTTGCAAATGTCCCTTACGGTAAATAGCATTGTTCATTCTAACCCCATCAATAACCAGTAAAATACGGTTTGCCTCCATACCTCTTAAAACAGGACTACCACCACCAAATTGTGTTTTTTGCACCTTTACCCCAGGAATATTTGCGAGCATATCTGCAGAAGTTTGCGGCGTCGAATTTTGAATATCTTTATAAGAAAAAACTGCTGTTTGCTCTGCAATACGTGAAATATCTTCTTTTCCTTTGGTTGCAGATAGAAATACCTCACTTAATAACTCAGATTTAAACTGTAAATAAACGGTGGTTTTATCTTTTAACAACTGTTTTTTTAGTAATTCAAACTCTACATAACTAATATGTGTGAATGTAAGTAATTCCATTTCTGAAAAGGCACTCAGATCTACCGCCCCATTTTTATTTGAAACAACTCTTACGCTTTTATCTTCATTACTCACATGTACATTTTGAATAGGGAATTCTGAGTCCTTATCAACAATGATGCAGATTTGTGCAAAGGAAATTTGCCCTACGAAGAGAAAAATAATGACATTAAGAAACTTCATTCAAAGACATTTTTTAGTACGTTCAATGATTTTGGTATTTTAAACCCTGGTATGTGTAACATGTAATAATGGAGTAAAATTTCTAATAAAATAATACGCGTTTTTGCATTTAAATGTAACCGTTCAATAGTATCAAATTTTATGCCGAATAAGGACTTAAACAGAATTAATTTATCACCGGTCACATAATCTGCTAAAGGCTTGTTATTTGTGAAAACCCCCTCATTCATATCAAAATAATATAGATTCAAACCTTTTGTTTCCGGATAGAAACCTAAATATTTACTTAATTTCAATAAAAAAAGTAAATGAAAATTGGCGGTACTGTCATGCGTATCCAGCCAAATCAAAGCTGTTTCAATATACTGAAACAATGCTTCATTTTTTTCCTCCTCTTTTAAACTGTAACTCAAAACCTCAGCCAAAAACAAAGCAGTGGATTGCTTTAAAATATCTGTAGCCACACTTTGGTATAAATACAAAATTCCTACCTCACGAATACTATTTAAATTGCCTTTATTATTATGATTAGCAGAAATATTTAACAATGTAAGGGGTTGAAAATAAGCAATATTCACCTGGTTTGTGGCATTACTCCTCTTTTTAGATTTTGCTTTGAATATTCTTTTGATCAGATAGGTTTTTAAACCTTCCTGTGTGTAACATTTTACAATCAGATCCGTATCACCATACTTGATAGAAGTTAAAACAATTGCTTTCGTTTTTACGATCATTTTTACTAATTGATAATGGCAATTTTAGTAGAAGAAGTTTCTGATTTATCAGGACTGGTAAGCAGAACGATATAAACACCTGAGGCAACTTTTCTTCCGGCAAGATTGGTTTTATCCCAGATTACTTTCCCTCCTTTGATTTCCTGTCCGATCTCAACATTGGTTTCGTGCACCAGTCTCCCAGCCGTGTCTAAAATCTTAACATTTGTACCTCTTGGTAAATGTGTTCCATTTCTGCCATCAATAGTTACAAATGCATGTTCCTTTTTTACCGGATTAGGATAAGCATATACTTCTCCTAATGATTTCCCAAAAGGAGCAACATTGTTGCTAAATGCAACAATTCCCTTGTCCGTTGCGAAAAAAACCTTTCCGGTACTGTTATCTACCTTCACTTTTAAAATCCTGTTAGAGGGCAACGGAGAGTTATCCTTATTAAAATTGAACAAGGTTTCATCTCCTGAAGGAGTTGTTCCAAGAACACCACCCGTATCTGTTCCAAACCATTTGTTTTCAGCACCATCAATAGCAATAGAATTAATCGGTTGTTCTCCCAGTAGTTTTTTAGGAATACCATCATCTTCAATAATAACTGGTGAAGCATCATAAATAGCAGCGTCAAACAAGCCTTCGGCATTGTTAAAAACCACCAGCCCTTTTTGGGTACCAATCCATATTCTGTTATTTCTGTCAACAGCTAAAGTCCGAACATTTAAATCAGGTAATGAACCTTTTGTTGCTTCGGTGATCAAAGCTCTTTTTCTGTTTCCTGATTCATTAAAAACCAGCGCACCGTTACTTCTTGTACCAATCCAGATACTGCCAGATCTATCAATATGCAATTCACTTAATCCCAGAGCTGTATTGGTCATTATAGAACTCAGATCAAAGCTACTACCCCTACCTGTTTCTGAATTTAATTTTTTTAATCTTTCGGGAACCCAGGAATTTGCTACCCATAAATTATGCTGATTATCAAAAGCTGTTCCATTTATTCGAATACTAATATAGCTGGGATCAGACGGAAAATCCAATGCTTCCAGGTCACTGTTCTTTTCATTCCAAAGAACTACCGGCTCATCATTTTCTACTACCATTATACCATCACTCCACGAACTGATATAGACTTTGTTCTCTTCATTTGGGTCTATAGTTACATGTGCCAGGTCTCGTGCCGGAAAATTTGTATTATATGATTTGTTTACCCATTGCTGATCTTCGGGTAAAAGACCATTAAAATGACTATAACCAGCTTTAATTCCTAAAGGTTCATTAGGTGCAAACTGCGGTTTAATCCCACCGTAAACCACCCATAATTGATTATTTTCAGCAGTAATTGAAAATATATCATTAGATGCAGGGCCTGACGGATGAATCTCTTTATAGGAAACTTTTCCAAGCGGCGTTTGTAAAATTCCAAAAGCTTTGGTTGCCAGAAATACCTGATCTATATCTGTAAAGGCTGTTTGTAATGAAAATTGATAATTTTCTGTCGGAATCGCTTCAAAGACAAATCCTAATCCTGTATTCAAAACTGTGGCTTTGATAGATTCTGTAATCGTTAAATAATTTGTAGAAGTTTTTAGATCCACAACCAAACTAGAAAAAGATCTGATAGATTGTAAAGAACCTCCTGATATTCGAAACAAGCTAAAATCTCTTGTGGTATAAACACTGTTATTAAAAATGGTTATTGCTTTAAAATTACCTTGCTCAGTATGTAACCAGTAGTTAAAATCAATTAAATTTGGATTTGTCAGGTCAGCTGTATAAATGCCATTTTCTGTTGCTGCATAGATGATTTCATCCAAAATTGCTGTTTGATTTACAAAAATCGGAGTTGAATTATCTCCAATATAATAAGTGTCACCAAAATTCAGGTTTTCAATATCGTATTGTACAATACCAAAAGGGGTAGATAAGTATAGAAAATTTTCAAATTCAGAGATATGACTAACCTGCTTCTGACCCGTAATATCCAGTCTTTCTATATCATTTGCAATGGTTATTTTTCCGTTTTCATCAATCACTTCAATCAATCCAGATTGATATCCAATAATAAATCTTCCCGTACTTTCGCTATAAAAAATACTGGTGGTTTCCTTTCCGGAAAGCCCGTGAACAGATGAAATCTTATTTATTTCATTGGTATTGATATTGTAAACAAATGCAGCATTATCTGTAATAGCATAAATGATCTGATCCTTTTTTACAAAATCATTTACATGATTGTAAGAGTAAAAATCTTCCCATTTATCACTAAAATCTGTCTGTGCAAATAAGGACTGTGTAAACAATCCTAAAAGTAATCCTGAAAGTAATAAAAGTTCTTTTCTCGCAAAAAGCAGCATGGTCTGTTTTTTTTTCAAAGATATTTATTTAAAGTGACTTTCGAAATTTGTGCACAAATAAAAAGAATAGCATTATTTTTGGCGTATCAATTCAGATATCAATACTTTATAAAATGGAATATACTGCCCAGATTTTAATACTGATCTACATAGTGATAACCTTTACTTATTCCGCACTGGAAAAAGTTTTTAACTGGAAACAAAGCAAAGATTATTACAGATCCCATTTTAAAGATACCTTTATGGAAAAAATCATTCCTTCCTCTCTTTTACTTGTGATCTTTTTAGAATTGATTACAACAGTTTTTACTTTGACTGGTATTTATTATTTAGTTGCATTTGGTGATAAAAAATTTGGTTTTTATGGGTTGATCATTGCGGCGGTTACCTTACTTGGTTTGATGACAGGGCAAAGAATTGCCAAAGATTACGGTGGTGCTATGCTAATCACAGTATATTTTATACTAACTGTTTTAGGAATATTTTTATTACAATAAAAGAAAAAGCCCAGGAATAAATTCCCGGGCTTTTACAATATAAATTAAGCTATTTATTTATAGATTTTGCAGATCAAGGTTTTTAACAGCCACCAGTTGACCTTCTAAGAACAATTTTATCGGATAAATTCCCTTTTCATAATTATTCCCTTTTCGCTGAATATACAATACTACATCTACATCATTTTTATTATAATTGATAACGGAATGATCTGTATATTTTTTTTCAATATTCCCTTTCTTTAATTTAAACACGCCCTTCGCCTGCGCCACTTTTCCATTTGGATTTTGCAATACAATATGTGCTTCTTTCGGTCCAGATGCAATATTACCATTTTTCAGTAATTTGAATTTAATCTTTATCAGATCTGTTTTCTTCGCATTATGTGTTTCAGAATATTTACCTCTTGAACTCATTCTCATCGCAACAACTTCCATGTTGGTGATTTTTAAATTTTCTTCTAAGATTTTTTTATCAGTTCTGTCATTTTCAGTTAACCCACTTCTTTTATAATCATTAATAGGTCTGATCTGTTCAATAATTCTATCATTTCCTATTTTAACACCTTTCGTTGGTTCTATTTCTCCAATGATAATGATTTCTCCATTACTTGTTGACTCCTTAGGGTTTGTTAACTTGTTATACTTTTTGTTAAACTGGATTAATTTATTTTTATACTCTATAATATTAGACCAACCTATTTCTTCAGATTCTTCTATGATCAATTTATAGGCAGAAACTTTTTCTTTTTCTCTTTTTAATAATTTTGATGCGTCAGCATATTCTAATATTGCAAGGTCAATTTTCCTCTCCAAAGCAACGTATTTATCAATCATTTTAACTTTTTCTTTTTCTATATAATTTAGTGCTTTGTTGTCATCTTCAATATTATTATTATTAGCAATAACTGTTTTTTGTTCTGGTGAAGTTGTCACATCTTTACTAGTTTGAACACTTGCAATACTTTGTTCTGATGTTTTTTCAGATTCCTTTTTTATTGAATTATCTTTTGCTGCATATCGTGTTTTACTTGCAGTTATTCTATTCCTTTTCTTTTTAGGAGGAGTACTTTGTGCCTTCTTTTTCTTATCTTTTTTGTTTTTCTTTTTCTCATTGCTGGTAACATAAGTACTATTTTTGCTTTGTTTTGATTTATCAGATCTGCTCGCCTGAGTATTCACAAAATTGAATTCTGTTCTTCTGTTCATCTGGTGTTTACTATCATCGCACTGTACACCATTTACACATTCATTCACCAGTTTCTCTTCGCCATATCCTCTTGACCTTATTCTTTGTACATCAATACCCTGAGATTTCAGATACTCAACAGTAGCTTTTGCTCTTCTGTTTGATAATTGGATATTATAAGCACCCGATCCCTGAGAATCAGTAAAGGAAGATGCTTCAATGATCAGTTTTGGATTGTCCTTCATTACCTTGGCAATTCTATTCATTTCAGTAGCCGCTGCTTCTGTTATGATGGCTTCATCAAATCCAAAATAGATAGGTTGCAGTGATTTCATTTCTGTCTTATCAGAATGAATTTTGCTCAAATGTAAATTGGTATGTAAAGCTTTGTGGTAATTCTCTTCTAAAATTTCAATTATTTTAGTATCATTTTTATATTCTTTATTTGAAGCAACCAGTTTGTACTCATTTGCACAGGAAACAGTAAAGGTGTAAGTTCCGTCGTCAAAAGTGGTAGCAGACTGTACAAGTGAACCATCAAGATCAAAAAGTTCTACTGTTGCACCAGGGATAATATCTTTGGTTTCTTTGTCTTTCACTTTACCATCTACTGAAATAAAACATTTACCCGGACGTGAATCTTCCTCTAATATAAATGCATAAAGATCATTGAATCCTTTCCCTTGTAATCTGTTAGAGGTAAAGAATCCCTGATTATTATCCTTATTCACTATATAAGCAAAATCATCATTGATGCTATTAATAGGTGCAGCTAAATGATAAACTTCTGACGTTGTATTGTCTTTATAAAGCTCTACTGCATAAACATCTAAATTTCCATCACCGGCATGACCGTTAGATGAAAAATAAAGAATATTCCCATTTGCAAGAAAAGGAGTGGTCTCCGTTTCCGGAGTATTAACGTTCCTACCTAAATTTTGAGGAGTACCATAAGTACCATCCTTCAAAACATCTACATAAAAAATATCTGTTTTTCCCTGTGATGGTAATCTGTCAGATACAAAATACAATCTCTTATTGTCATCACTTAAAACCGGATGTCCGGTAGATATCTTTTCTTTATTAAAAGGTAATCTAACAATATTGATCCAGTTTCCTTCTGCATCCACATCTGCTTTGTATAATTCTAATCGTTGATTTTTTGCCAATCGTTGCTTAGAACGTTTTCTTAAATATTTATTTCTGCTAAAGTATACCGTTTTAAAATCACTGGTATATGCAATACCTGTAGTATTGAATTTATTATTTTCTTTTTTGGTTACACGTTCAATATTTATGATCTCACCATCATGATCAATATCTCCAATAAATAATTCTTTACGTGGATTGTAATTCTTTTTGGTTCCCTTTTCCAGCTCATCTGCTGAAGTAAAGATCAATTTATTCTCATCTAAAATTGCAACTCCATAATCAGAATTGTTTTTATTTACTTCTAAAAATTTAATTTTATAGTTTGCTGTAGATTGACTATAGCCATAAAAAAAGCTAACAAATAATAAGATTAAAGATATTCCCCTTTTCATAATAATTATTTTTAATGTATTGTATTCTAGTTTTTTAACCTGTTATACTGGCTTCATTTAGTTTTGTGTTTTTCTTGATTTATACAACCAATATTGTGAAAAAAACTTATCAACAGTGTGTTAATAACGGTAAAAGACAAATAAAATTATAATTATATTAAAAAAAATTTGAGATAGGATTCCTTAAGTTTTAAGCATAAAAAAAGCCCAATTTAACATTGGGCTTTTATACAAAGTATGAAGATCTTATTTCATAGTATCCTTGACCTTTGAATCAGCTTCCACTGGTTTCTCTTTAGAGGAAGCATAAGAATTATTCAAGCTTTCAATTAC
>VAPK010318586.1_pt1 | contig 11714 bp, 14 predicted proteins | sample 3395031 | NCBI WGS metagenome assembly VAPK01 (sample SAMN08290443, study PRJNA428436) | hydrothermal vent metagenome | isolation source: Deep-sea hydrothermal vent chimney 1 | place: Pacific Ocean: Juan De Fuca Ridge
AATATTATGAAGAAAATAATTATTATTATATTAATCGTTATTGCTATTATTTTTTCTATATAAGAAAAAAAAATGGTGATGTGGCCATAGAACAAGAAATTTATAATGTGGAACAATCTGAGTTAAATCTTGATTCAGAAATAGATAAACTGGAGTCTTTAGACTTTGATATTTCAAAAGACGTTGATTCAGAAATAGATAAAATACAAAAACAAGAAACAAACCTTGATTCAGAAATAGATAAACTGGAGTCTTTAAGTTTCTAGTTTTTATAAGATTGATGAAGAAATAATCTTTTAATATAAAAGTATTTTATTTATTTCTTGAAAGTTTTTTTGTTTTTTTACGTAATATAATATGATGGTTATAACTCCATCATATTTATGTAAACATAAAAAACATTAGTAAGCATTAATTATTAGCAGGACGACTTACTTTAGTTTTTATTATTAGAATTTTAAACATATTAACAACAACATGAAAAAATCGATTTATAAATTATTAACAGGATCTTTAATTGCTTTTATGGTAACAATTGGAATTGCCTATGCTCAATCAGAGGTTCCTACAGTAGAAAATGGAGATAACACAGAAACCGTAGATGATACCATATCAGATGTTAAAGAAGCTTTTGTTGTAAAGATCGAGAAAAGAATTGAAGAGATGAAAGTACTTCATCAATCATTAAAAGAAAAAGTTCTATCTGGAGAAATTACAAAAGAAGAAGCTATTTCAGCGTGGAAAGATGCAATTCAGAAAATAAGAGATGAAAAGAAACTTTTTTTTGATGAAAGAATGGAAAGAATAAAAGAAAGATTTTCAAAGATCAGAGAAAGAAATCCAGAGTTAGCAAATAAATTACAAGCTATGTTTGATGTGGCTCAGTCACATAGAGCAGAAATTTCATTAAAAAGGAAAGAAGTTGCAAAGATGCTTGTGTCTGGAGAAATTACAAAAGAAGAAGCACAAATGAGAAGAAAAGAAGATTTATTAAATTTTAGAACAAGAATTCAAGAAGAAGCAAGAAAACATGGTAGATCTTTAAGAGGTGGTAGAGACGATGACAATGATAGTGACATAGAGAATGATAGAGAAAGAGGCTCTGAATAATTAATTTTAATTAAATATTATAATAAAAAACTCTATTATTATATAGTGTTTTTATTTATTTTTTACATAAATTAATTTGAAACGACCTTTTTGATTTTCCCTTTGTTCTATTTCAAACTTATCTGTAGAACTAATCAATTTTGTAAGTTTTTGAAATCCATAATTTCTAGAGTCAAAATTAGGCATCTTTTTTTGTAGAAGATTTCCAACGTCACCTAGGTAAGACCAGCCTTCTTCATCTGCTAAATCATTTATTGTTAATTGAAGTGTTTGTAAAAGTTTAGGTGTTATTTTCTCAAGAGCTTTTTGGTGTTTTTGGTTTATCTTTCCATTTTTTATTTTATTTTCTTGGTTTTTAAGAATTTCAAGATATATAAAACGATCACATGCAACAATAAATGGTTCAGGAGTCTTTTTTTCACCAATTCCTATAACATGCATTCCAGCTTCTCTCAATCTCATTGCAAGTTTTGTGAAATCACTATCTGATGATGCAATACAGAAACCGTCAACCTTACCTGAATATAAGATATCCATAGCATCTATAATCATTGCAGAATCAGTAGAGTTTTTTCCTGTCGTATATCCATATTGTTGGATAGGATTTATTGCATTTTCTAACAAGATATTTTTCCATTTAGTTACCTGTGGTTTTGTCCAGTCTCCATATATACGTTTTATTGTTGGTTTTCCGTATTTTGCAATCTCTTCCATCATCTCTTTTACATAGGCAGATGGAATATTATCTGCATCAATTAATACAGCAAGGTTTTGATCTTTGTTCATATTAACTTAAGTATACCCGCAGGAGTATAAAAAATAAAGCTGACTTGTAAGTCAACTTTATTTTTTGCAACATGAATCATAACAACCCAATAGAGATGGGAGTAATTGTTTTTTTCTTGAGATAAATCCCGGTAATATTACTGTTTTTCCACTTACTCTTACATTAAAGGATTCTTCAGCAATATCTTTTGTTTTTTTATCTGGAATAAACATTATTGATTCTTCTTTTAGAATATCAATTGCAAAAAATAATATTTGATCAACTCCATCTTCTTTGATTCTATCTGGCATTTCTGATACAAGGTCATCATATCGATCAATTATAATAGAAGGATTTGTCGTTTCAAGAACAGAAATACGTGTACTAACTCCCTTTATATCATATATTTTACTATCCATAAGTAGAAGTTCTTCATTTGAAAATTCTGATATATTTGATTTTGCATCAAACATATTTTTTGCGTATTCATCTATGTTTATATTAAGTACAGAGGATAACTTCTTAGCAAGAGCAATATCTTCATCCGTAGTTGTTGGACTTCTAAATTTTAGAGTATCAGACACTATTCCAGATAGCATTAAACCTGCAATTTCCTGTGGAAAATCTCCTACTTCAATATTCATTATATTGTACATAACAGTCATACTTGATGCATAGGGTTGTATAACAATTTCTGGTGGGTGACTAGTTTTTAGGTTCCCAGAAAGTTTGTGGTGATCAATTATAGAAATAATTGTTGTCTCATTTATGTTTTCAAATAGTTCATCAAGATTATTTGTATCTATTATTGCAACCTGATCCTCTTTATCTATGTGATTTATTATTTCTGGATGTGGAACTTTCCAATAATTTAGTACAAATCTAGTTTCCATATTTAATGTTCCAAGTGTATATGGAAAGGCTTTTTGTTTCCTATGGTTGTTTAAAAACCATGACCATACAATTGCACCAACAGTTGTATCTGTATCTGGAGATCTATGTCCAAATACTTTTATCGTGTCTATATTATCCATATGTTTGAATTATATAGATAATCTTATTTTTTACAAAAAAAAAGACGGTTAAGTCTGTTTTTTTATTAATTTTTCTAATTTTTCAGAAAGAAAGAATATTTCTTCCATTGTAGTTTTTTTCAATAGGATAGCACCGTTTCTTTTTTCTTCTTTGTACCAACCACTTTCTGTTTTATATCCTTTTAAAAAAGCAAAATCATCGTATTCATTTATTATTAAAAATGTTTCTAATACCTTCATTTTCATTAATTTTAAATTAAAGTAATTTTCTTAATTTCATTAAAACATAAATAAAATATATTGCAAATGTATATATACATATTTTTCTCGCGAATTTTGTATTTTTTTCATATAATGATGGTATGAAAACTATAATTATTACAGGAGGAGGATCCGGAGGACATATTTCCCCAATACGTGCAGTTGTTCCGATACTAAAAAGACAATATAGTTTGATTTGGATAGGTTCATCTCATTTTGAAAAAAATGCTGCTAATAATTTAGGGATTCAATTCAAAGAGATTTGTTCTGGAAAGATTCGACGTAATTTAACCATAAAGAATATAATAAAAAATATTTTTGATATGTTTTGTGTCAAGTGTGGGGCATGGCAATCTCTATTTTTTTTCATAAAAAATCGACCAGAGAAAGTATTTTCAACTGGAGGTTTTGTTTCTGTTCCTGTTGTTGTTGTAGCTTGGTTCTTGCGAATTCCTATCATTATTCATGAACAAACTATTGGTTTTGGTATGGCAAATAAGATAGGAGCATTCTGTGCTAGTAAGATTCTTCTTACCTTTGAAGATTCTAAAAAATATATTCCACAAAAATATTATAATAAGGTCGAAGTTGTTGGAAACCCTATTCGTGAAGATTTATTAAATGGAAGTTTTAAACAGTTACAGGATTCTCTTGGAGAGATGCTCGATACACAAAAACGTATTTTGTATATTACAGGAGGAGGACAGGGTTCAAGTCTCATTAATGAAATAATTTTTGAGTTATTACCAGAACTTACTAAAAAATATTATATTATTCATCAAACAGGAAAAAGTGGAATAAAAAAAGCACGAAGTTATATTTTTGACGATTACTATTCTTTTGAATTTATTAACAATGAACTTGCTAATATCTATGCAAGTGCAGATATTGTAGTCGCTCGTGCTGGAGCAGGCACAGTAAATGAACTAGATTATTTTGAAATACCAACAATTTTTATTCCTCTTCGCCCAACGCAGAATGATGAACAAACAAAAAATGCAGAATGGTTTATAAAAAGAAATGAAGGAAAAATTATTCACCAAAAAGAACTTACAAAAGAAAAACTAGTCAGAGAGCTTTTTTCTCTTATAGAGAGAGAAAATAAAGAAAATAGAAAAGAAAATAATTCTACTCAAAAAATTTTAAAAAATTTGATATAAAAAATACATGATTTTTTAAACAGAATTCATTTGGGTTTAATTGTTTAAGCTTGTTGTCTTGTAATTAATAGTCCTTGTGACATATAGTGAATAACTTTATACTTCAAATATGTTTAATTTATTTAATAGAAGAGAACGAATAAAGGCTAAAGAAATTGGAAAAGAAAGTTTTGAAGAAATTATAAAATCAAAAGAAGTTGTTTTTGTGTACTTTGAAGCGCCATGGTGTGGAGCCTGTAGGATGCTTCATCCGATTCTTAATGAACTTTCAGATGAAAACCGTGGGAAAGATATTTTAATTGCTGTTGTAAATGTTGATGTAGAGAAAGAACTTTCTAGAGAATTTCATATTATGAGTATTCCACAACTCATTGTTTTTAAAAATGGGAAAAAAGAATTTCAAGGAAGTGGTATGGTTTCAAAACCACGAACACAAGAAATGATTGATAATATTTTGAATTAAAAACAGCTTAATAAAAGCTGTTTTTAATTATTCTAATTTAGAATTTTCTACATTTTCAAGGTCATCATATAAATCATCTAGATCACCTTCTTCTGTGTATTCTTCATCATATTCATTTTCTTCTATCAAGTAACCATCTTCATCATATTTTAAAAGAGGATCAACATAAAAAAATATATTTTGAAATAATAATTCAAATAACATTGTCATATTCTTATCTAAAATATTTGTTAAAAAATAATAATTTCCAAAAAAATAGATTAAGCTATTTTAGGATGTTTGGATTATTACAAATTTAAAATAAAAATGCAATATAGTTTATCCACAACTTGAATTTTATATATGTGTAGGTAAACTTTAATTATGATTAATACCGATGAAAAGAAGATAGATGAAATATTATCTCGTTCAGTTCAAGAAATATTACCTTCCAAAAAGTTATTAAAATCCCGTCTTATGTCAGGTGACAGAATTAGAATATATATTGGAACTGATGCTACTGGACTATCTTTACATCTAGGTCATTCAACAAATTATATTATTCTTGAGAAGCTTAGGAAGCTTGGACACGAAATAATTTTTTTAATTGGTGATTTTACTTCTCGTATTGGAGATCCAACTGATAAAGATGCAATAAGAAAATCTCTTACAAGAGAGCAGGTCATTGAAAATACAAAAACATGGATTGATCAGGTAAGTCCTATTATTGATTTTGAAAATAAAGATAATCCAGTTAAAGTTCTATACAATAATGATTGGCTTTCAAAAATGTCTTTTGAAGAAGTTATTGATTTAGCTTCAAATTTTACAGTTCAGCAGATGCTTGAACGTGATATGTTTGAAAAAAGAATGGAGAATAATAAACCTATTTATATTCATGAGTTTTTCTACCCATTAATGCAGGGATGGGATTCTGTTGTTATGGATGTTGACGTTGAAATGTGTGGAAATGACCAAAAATTTAATGCTCTTATCGGTAGAACTTTACAAAAGAGATATAACAAAAAGGAAAAATTTGTTTTTATTACTACTCTTTTAGAAAATCCAAAAACAGGTGAAAAAATGATGTCAAAATCTCTTGGTACAGGGGTATTTTTAGACTTTTCAGCAACAGATATGTTTGGGGGTATTATGGCACAAGATGACGAAAACATGAGGCAACTTTTTATAGATGCGACATTTCTTAGTCTTAAAGAGATTGAAGATATCTTTAATAAAGAACAAGAACGAGATCAAAAATTAAGACTTTCCTTTGAGATTACAAAAATCTATCACGGAGAAGCTAAGGCAAAACAAGTAAAGGAAGAATGGATTAATCAATTTTCAAATAAACAAAAACCAGTATATATTCCAAGTATTTCATTAGAAGGAGATATAATAGAAACATTATCTATTGGTGTTGGAGAAAGTAAGGGAAATATTAAACGTCTTATTAATGAAGGAGCAGTAAAAATAAATGGTGAAAAGATTTTTGATGATAGTTTCCTTTTAAAAAGTGATGATGAAATACAAATTGGAAAAAAACGTTGGTATAAAATAACATAGAAATTTATTCCTTAAAAAGGAAATAGAAGTATTTCTTTCTTAACTTGTTTTTTATATATGTATAAGTAAACTTATTTTATATGATGAATAAATCAAAAAAATATAAAAATAGAATGATAAAGAATATTATTCTTGTTGGTATTATATTATTATTAATAATTTCTTATTTTGTTTCACGTAAAAATAAGAGAATTGATTCACAAATTATTAATAATATTCAGGTAGAAGAACCGTCGTCTCATATTAGGGGAAATATTGGTTCAGAAATAAAGCTTATTGAATATTCTGATTTTCAGTGTCCTGCCTGTGCAGCAACAGAGGTTAAAATAAGTGAATTATTAAGAAAATATGGAGATTTATTTCAATTAGAATATCGGCATTTTCCGTTGAGAAATATTCATCCAAATGCCCAACTTGGAGCACAAGCTGCTGAGGCAGCAGGAATGCAGGGGAAATTTTGGGAGATGCACGATATTTTGTTTGAAAGGCAGCAAGAATGGTCAAAGTCAATTAGTCCAAAGCGCTATTTAAAGGAATATGCTAAGATTATTGGAATTAATGTTGATAGGTTTATGTTTGACATGGAATCTGATAAAACAAAAGAAATTGTTGACTCACAATATAATGAAGCGGTAGATTTAAATTTACCAGGAACCCCATCATTTATATTTAATGGGAAAAAGATTGATATTAATACTTTTGTTAATGATAATCTTGTCGGTGATATTAATAAGGAGGGTTGATTATCAACAGAAACTCAAACTGAAGCTAATGAATAAATTAAAAACGCATAAGCGTTTTTAATTTGACAGATCATTAAGAAACTATATTATTAAGATAAGTTTTTTTAATTAAAATTAGAATACATGAAAAAATTAGTTATTATTTTCGTCTTTCTTACATTCTTTTTCTTTTCAAAGAATGCTGTTGCGCAAGATATTAATAAATACAATCTTTTTGAACAAAAATGTGATTCTCTGATTACAGAGATAAATGACTTTGATCCAATAAGTGGTAATTCTGAATATGATTTATATATAATTAATAATGTAATACCAAGAACAACAGATTATATTTTGATGATGAAAGAAGTGATAAAAAAATCAAAAGAAGATGAGGTTGAAATTGATTTTGAGTTTATTATTGATGGGCTTATTAATGAGCTTGAGGATTTGAAAGAAATACTTAAATAAATATTTAAAATAAAAAGAGGTATTGAAGCCTCTTTTTTAAATTGTATTTTAATAAGCTCAGTTTATACTTAGTTTATGATAGAAGAATATAAAGATTTGAAAAAATTCAATACTTTTATGGTTCCTACCACAGCAAAATATTTTGTACGAATAAAAGAAGGAGAAGAAATTAAAAAAATAGTTTTAAGTAAAGAATGGAAATCTTCGAAAAAATACCTTGTTCTTGGTGGAGGAAGTAATATTTTGTTTGTCAGTGACTATAATGGTTTTGTTTTAAAGAATGAGATAATTGGAATAGATATAATAGAAGAAAATGACGAATATATTATAGTTCGTGTTGGTGCTGGTGAGAATTGGCATAATTTTGTTATGTGGTCTGTGGAACGTGGTCTGTGGGGAATTGAAAATCTTGTATATATTCCTGGAACTGTTGGAGCTGCTCCTGTTCAAAATATTGGTGCCTATGGTGTTGAAGTGAAGTCTTCAATTTATAGTATTGAATATATAGATTTGAAAGATTCTAAATTAAATATAATAAATGGTAAAGATTGTGAATTTGGTTATCGTAATAGTTTTTTTAAAAAAAAGAATGGAAGACACTTCATTACACATGTTATTTTTAAACTTTATAAAAAAGGACAAGCTATTTTGGATTATGGTGAACTTGCGGAAGTTATTAAAGAAAAAAATATTAAAGTGCCAAATCCTAATGATATTGCAAATATTATTATAGAAATACGGAAGTCAAAATTACCAGAAATTAATGAAGTTGGAAACGCTGGGTCTTTTTTTAAGAATCCTATTATTTATAGAGAAGCTCTGGAAAAAATAAAAATTAAATTTCCTGATATTAAATATTTTGAATTAGATAACGGTGGAATAAAAATTTCAGCTGGATGGATTCTTGATGAACTTGGTTATAAAGATTTTGCTGGTGGACATGTTGGAAATTACAAAAAACATGCGCTTATTATTGTCCATGACGGTGATGGTACAGGTGAGGAAATTTACGAGTATATACAAAGTATTAAAAAAGACGTAAGAGATATTTTTGGTATTGAGTTAGAACCAGAGGTTAATATCATAAAATGATATGAGTATTGAATAGTTAAAGATAAAATTCTTCGCTATTCTTAATAGTCTATTATTGGTATAATAGATATTATGATAGTTTTACCATCTCTTTTAGAGTATTCTAGACCAAGACCAAATAGACCTGAATTTGAAAAAAATGTATTTGTCCCAAATTTTAATGATTATTCATCATTTTGGGATCAAATACACAATATGATGTATGCACTTTCTGCAAATCAACCAATTAGTGGGGATTTATTTAAAAAAATAGATTTATCTTTTGGTTTTTTTGGGAACCGTATTCATCCAGTTACACTGGAATCACATTATTACCATTTAGGTATTGAAATAGAAGCTCGTGCAAGACAAAACGTAAGACCTATTTTAAACGGTGTGTTGGAATATTCTGGTTATAGTGTTGCAAATGGTTATTATGTATTACTTTCGCATCCATATATTCAAACAGAAGATGGATATATTCTTCACACAACGTATTGTCACCTAAAGAAACCAATGGTTAAATTCTCTTCATATCAAAAGATGTTAAGAGAAATTAGTCTAGGAAGTTATCCAATTATAGAAATTGTAAAAGATACAATTCTTGGCTTAGTTGGTTCATCTGGAGATACAATTGGTGATAAGCCAAAATTATATTTACAATGTGAATTTAGAAAGTTTGATCGTAGACCGATTGTAATAGACCCAATGTTTTTTTATAGTGAAAAAATCCATACTAATGAATCAAGACACTTGATAATTTAATAAAATTTATGGTTGTATTTTATTTTTTTTGTTATAATTAATTTATTATGAAAAATATACATACAAAAACACTTCATTTTGCTGGGGCATTATTTTTGGTAGTATTATCAATACTTGCAGTTTCAGTAACTGTATTTGTAATGCATGGAAATAAAACCTATGATGATAATACAATTTCTGTGAGTGGTACAGCAAAGGTTTCGTCTGCACCAGATGTTGCAACATTCTCTTTTACTGTTAAGGAAACATCAAAAGATGCAAAAACAGCACAAGATACAATTAACGAAAAAGTTTCAAAGATTTTGGATGGACTTAGTAAGCTAAAGGTAGATGAAAAAGATATAAAAACTGAATCATATACAATATATCCAAAATATGAATGGGTAAAAATCGAAAATAAAAAGAAGACATCTACTGATGGTACTCTTTATTTTCCAGGAGAGGAAAAGAAGCGTGTGCAAGTTGGATTCGATGTTTCTCAAAATATTCGTGTAAAACTTCGTGATCTTGAAAAGGTTTCAGATGCCCTTACTTTATTTGCTCAAAATGGAGTTGAAAACCTTTATGGACCAAATTTTGAAATTGATGATCTAGATAGTTTAAGAGAAGATGCCCGTCTTGAAGCTATAAAAAAGGCAAAGGCAAAGGCAAAAAGACTTTCAAAAGATCTTGATGTTAGATTAGGAAAAATTATTTCATTTAATGACAATTCAAGTGGATATCAACCTCTATATAGAGAAAATATGTCAATGATAACTGGTGCATCTATGGATAGGAAGGAATCATATATGCCAAAACTACCAATTGGAGAAAATGATATCACTGCGACAGTTACTATTACATATAAAATAAAATAAATTATAGAGGTTTTTGAAAAAACCGAGAATAATGAATTTATGCATATCTTTGTCTAATAGATACTAGACTAAAAACTGTTTGTTTATATAAACAGTTTTTCTTATTTTTAAAATGATATAATCAAATCATGCAAGAAGTACGACAAATATTTTTTCCGAAACAATCAAATAAGGTTTTTAAAGGTTTTGGCCCAGCATTTTTAGTACTTGCTTTGGGTATTGGGTCTGGAGAATATATCTTATGGCCCTATCTATCAGCTCATCATGGATTTGGAATATTATGGGGTGCTTTACTTGGTATTTCAATACAATTATTTATTTTAGTTGCACTGGAAAGGCACACAGCTTTTCTAGGGGAGGATGCTTTGTCTAGTTTCTCTAGGGTTTTTAAGCATGCTTTTACTTGGATTTTTGTTTCTACTATTATAGGATTTGGATGGCCTGGTTTTTCGGCGATGATAGCACAACTTTTATCTAAAGGATTATCACTGTCTATTTCTCAAGAGTTATTAAGTTTTATTATCTTATTTATCGCAGCTTCTTTTTTAATTATTGGTAAGAGTATCTATAAGAAAATATTATTTTTGCAGAAAATTAATGTAAGTATTTTATTAATACTTATTTTGTTTCTTTTTATATATTATTTTGACCTAAACCTTTTAAAAGACATGTTTAGTGGAATTATTGGATTGGGATCTAATTATTTGTTTATTCCGGCAGGACTATCCCTTGTTACGTTTCTTGGGGCAGTTGCCTATGCTGGGTCTGGTGGAAACTTACTTCTAGTTAATTCTTTTTATGTGGAAAAAGAAAAAAAGGGACTTGTTGGTGTAAAAAAAGATAGAGAACTTATTGTTCCTGATAGTTCACGAGAATCAATTAACAACACAAAAAGTTTTACATGTTCTTCTTGGAGGCAGAATACATTATTTTTTTGGGGAGGGGGATTATTACTAATTTTGATGCTTGCTTATATTTCATATGCGGTTTTACATGGTGTTGGTGTTTTGCCAAAAGATTTTAGTTTTATTATTCGTGAAGCATATATTTTTAGTAGAGATATCCATCCAATAGTTGGTATATTGTTTATTATCTCTGGAAGTATTGCTTTATTTGGTGTACAGCTTGGAATTTTAGATTTTATTGGGCGTATTGCTGGGAATAAGCCAGGAATTATAGATAATTCAAAAAAACAAAAACAGTTATATAAAAAAGCCGTATCGGTTATGGCAATTTTTGGTTTTATTATCTTAGCTTTTGGTCTTTCAAAGCCAAATACCCTTATCATTATAGGGTCAACAATTAATGCATTTTCAATGGGAATAATAGCTTGGCTGTTATATAGGGTTGAAAAGAAAGTTCTTCCAAAATATATACAATCTAATTTATTTAAGATACTTTTGATATTTGCTAGTATATTTTATATTGGCTTTTTTGGGTATGTTATTTTGAGTTTGCTATAAATTAATTGACCATAAATATAAAATAC
>VAPK010311712.1_pt1 | contig 11707 bp, 11 predicted proteins | sample 3395031 | NCBI WGS metagenome assembly VAPK01 (sample SAMN08290443, study PRJNA428436) | hydrothermal vent metagenome | isolation source: Deep-sea hydrothermal vent chimney 1 | place: Pacific Ocean: Juan De Fuca Ridge
ACAGAGAATATCAATTTAGCCAAGTTATTGTGTGGTAGCGAAGGTACGTTGGCTTTCTCAACCGCCATCACTTTACAATTAAATGTTTTACCTCCTACTAAAAATATCACTGTAGCAGTTCATTTTAAAAGTATTCAAGAAAGCTTGGAAGCTACAGTAATTGCCATGAAACATAATTTATACACTTGTGAATTGATGGATAAAACCATCCTTGATTGTACCAAAAGTAATCGTGAGCAATTAAAAAACAGGTATTTTATTGAAGGTGATCCTGAAGCGGTGCTTTTACTAGAAGTGAAAGCAACTACAGATAAAGAAACTGATATTTTAGCCAATGCACTTATTGAAGATCTAAAAAAACAGCAATTTGGTTATGCATATCCTAAATTACACAATGAAGAAAGTAATAAAGCCGTAGAATTGCGTAAAGCTGGACTAGGTTTATTAGGCAATATTATTGGTGATGACAAAGCTGTCGCTTGTATTGAAGACACTGCTGTCGATTTAGACGATCTACCTGCTTACATTACAGAATTCACTGCAATGATGGATAGTTACAATCAAAAAGCGGTCTATTATGCACATGCTGGTGCTGGAGAGCTACACCTCCGCCCTATATTAAATTTAAAAAAGTCTAATGATGTTGAGCTTTTCAAAACCATAACGACTGAAACGGCAAAACTGGTAAAAAAATACAAAGGCTCTTTTAGTGGCGAACATGGTGATGGTATTGTACGTGGCGAGTTTTTACCTTTGATGATTGGTGCTAAAAATTACGAATTACTAAAACGTATCAAACATGTTTTTGACCCAAACAACATCTTTAATAAAGGAAAAATAATTGATGCATATCCTATGGATGCTTCTTTGCGATATGAAATTGACAGAGAAGAACCTGAAATAGAAACATTGTTAGATTTTTCTGATTCCTTAGGAATTGTCCGTGCTGCAGAAAAATGCAATGGCTCTGGAGACTGCCGAAAGACCAGCAATGCTGGCGGAACGATGTGCCCCAGCTATAGAGCCACCCTAGATGAAAAGGATAGTACTAGAGCAAGAGCAAATGCTTTACGTGAATTTTTGACCAACTCTGACAAGCTTAATAAATTCAATCATACAGAACTTAAAGAAGTATTTGATTTGTGTTTAAGTTGTAAGGCTTGTGCTAGCGAATGCCCAAGCAATGTCGATATTGCCAGTTTTAAAGCTGAATTTTTATACCAATATCAAAAGGAAAATCCGCCTTCATTTAGAACCAGAATGTTTGCCAATAATGTCAAATACAATAAACTAGGAAGCTTATTCCCAACATTGACAAACCTAGTTTTAAATACAGGTTTGACCAAGAGAATTATGGGAATTGCTCCACAAAGAAGCATTCCAAAACTAGCCAGTAAAACCTTAAAAAAGTGGATTCAACAAAATACAGCACAATTAGAAACTAAAAAACCTTTAAAAGGGAATTTGACATTATTCTGTGATGAATTTACCAATTACTACGACACTCAGGTTGGTATCGACACCATAAAACTACTTACAAGATTGGGTTATGCCGTTTCTTTTATTGACCACCACGAAAGTGGAAGAAGCCATATTTCTAAGGGATTTTTAGATGAAGCCAAAGTATTGGCAGATCAAAACATTGCTGTTTTCAAGGACCTTATTCATGACGATAATCCATTAGTCGGAATTGAACCCTCAGCCATATTATCTTTTAGAGATGAATATTTACGTTTAGCGGATGATAAGGATGCTGCAAAACACATTGCAAAACACACCTTCACTATTGAAGAGTATCTCAAAAATGAGATTTTAAAAGGAAACATTACAGAAAATCAGTTTACCAAAAAATCAAAGACTATCAAAATACATGGACATTGTCATCAAAAAGCTTTATCAACCACAGAAGCAACTTTCACCCTATTAAATTTACCTAAAAATTATACCGTAACTATTATCAATTCTGGTTGTTGTGGTATGGCAGGATCCTTTGGCTATGAAAAAGAACACTATGAGTTAAGCATGAAAGTAGGCGAACAATCATTATTTTCAAAAATAAGAAAGTTTGAACCTACTACTGAAGTTTCTGCTTCTGGTACAAGTTGTAGACATCAAATTTATGACGGGACCAAGAAAACAGCCAACCACCCTGTACAAATACTACTAAAAGCTTTACTTTAATTAAAATAATTTAAAATGAACAAAAACAACGCATTGTCAATTGCATCAATACTATTAATCGTTTTAGGAATCGCTATGATTTATATAGGAGGGTTTTACGCTCCGAAAGTAATGCTTCCTCCAATTATTACAGGAATAGGGTTTTTTATTATTACTTGGGTACTGAATGCTTTGAAAGAATAACCTTATTCCTTTTTCATAAAATCAGCCCATTTAACAGCGAAATTTTCATCAATTAAACAAGAAGCTTTTTCTTTATCATTCTGGTAATCTGAAAAAAGAGAGTACTCATAAGTATTAATATTTCCTAAAAAAAGATTTTCTTCACTATAAGAATCCCCTAAAATCAATCGTTTTTTCAAAACAGATGAAAAGAAATCTCTAACCAGTTGATCTGAATCACCTAGACTATGCCCTTCATTTGGTTCAATGGCAAAACAACAAATTTTGTTAGCCTTTCTACTAGACAAAAATACATCTCTAAGATGCTCGATTCTTTCAGTAGACTCCTTTTCTCCTACTATTATTAATTCAGAAATACTTTTTGAAATCTGATCACTATAAGAAATAAAACCTTTAATATTTGCAAATGCGATAGTTTTATTGGGGTTTTCTGATGAAAAAACAGAAGAAAACCTTCCTCCTGACGAAAAGCCTCTTAATAAAAAAGGTAAATCATTAATATACGCAACTTCTCTCTTTGTACTAATGTTTTTAAGCCCTGTAAAAAGTGCATTCACAGATACAGAAGATGCAGAAGTAACATACACACCCAATAAAGCTAATTTTTCTTTTTTGGCATAATCTTGCCATTCTTTTAGATTCACTAAACCAATTCCGTTACTAAAACCACCAGGAGTTAATACTAAAATATTTTTTGGAGTTATCCCTTCTGGTATCCATAACCTGAAAATTGCTTTAGAGTTACCGTTTTCAGAATCTAAAAAAACCTCAAAAGTCCAATCATCAATAAATCTACCTACTTCTTTCTTATCATCTTGACTTATTGGATCTTGAGAATCACAAGAGATACCAATTAGAAACACCAATAACAAAGACCTAAAATACATACTGCTAATTTAATATAAATATTGAATGTTTTAAAGAATAATCACAACCACAAACAATCAATAGCATCAGTTAATAGATGTAATAGTAATCCGATACCGACAACTCTTGTTTTCTTAAAAATGAGTAAGAACATATAGCCTGATGCGGCATAATAAGTATGTAACGGATGAAAGTTGATACTACACCTGTGTGGATCAAAAATTGGAGTAGCTAATAAATGATCTAAATCAATAAGCATGGTAAAAATAAGGATTACCCAAACTTTCTTCCAATGCTCTCTAAAGAAAACCCATGCTATCAATGCTGGAAACACAAAATGTAGTCCGTAATGCGTACAAAACCTTAAAACTTCCATTTTAAAATTCTATTTGCTGATTTTCTAAGTAAGTCAAGGCATTGGTTCCTTCCATAAAAAGTAAATCTAAAATACTTAAATTAGGGATAAAGCCATGCTTGTCAGAAAAACCTTGTGTATACTCTTTAAATTCAAAGGTCTGCTTCAATTTTGCATCTGCCAAATAACGTAAATCTAATTGAGAGTTGTAGACCTTATGATATTCTACTGTTTTAGAAGTAGCTAATTCTAATGCTAAAAACTCAAGAATAGTTTCTTGACATTTTAAATTGAAGTCTAATAGAAACTTAGGTTTGTACTCAAAAAGCGGATTAAATTCATCTTCATAAAATTCGTAATACGGTGAAGATCTATAGGAAGCAGCAAAGGATTTTATATGTTGTTTCTGCCATCCAAAGCTATAATCTATCAATGCATCCTTCGTTTTTTGAGTGCTATTCGCATTTTTAATAGGGATATTCAACAATTGCTTACCATTCGGACTGTAGATGTAACAACGTGTTCTATAGGTCTGTTTTTGGTAATTGTCATCAACTTCAAAAAGTACGGTATCCGCTTTAGCCAAAGCGACATAATGTATGATGGGCGAAAAATATGTGGGATAAAGTATAATGATGTTTATTTTAATGAAAAATAACTATTCTTTCTTTTCTTTAATTATCTTCGTTAGTCTACTGACTTCATTTAGCAACAACGGAAAAGCAGGCTCAACCATGCTATGACCATAACCTTCAAGTTCATAAAGCTCAGTCTCTTTATGTCCGACCACTTTCATCATTCTCATGAGGTAGGCATTTTCTTCATATCTTCCTAACATTTCTAGCTCTCTATCGCCTGTAATTAATAACAAAGGAGGAGCATCTGCACGCACATGATATAGCGGTGCCAATTCATCAACAATTGGTTGAGTGCCTGGTATTCCTTTTTCTTTACGAACAGTAAAATGAGTAATGGTATGACCACTAAAAGGAATTAACCCTGCAATTTTATTTGCATCGCTTCCATATTTAGCCAACCATGACTTGTCTAAACCCACCATACTTGCCAAATAGCCACCTGCTGAATGTCCAGAGATAAAAATAAGAGAAGAATCTCCACCAAAACTATCAATATTCTTAAATGTCCAACTCACAGCCGCCGCCGCATCTTCAATATAAGTAGGAGCTTTCACTTTTGGATGCAACCGATAGTTAACAGCCACCACAGCCACTCCTTTATCTTTTAAAGCCTCAGGGATTGTTTTTTTCCCAGCTGACAATCCACCCCCGTGAAACCACACAATAGTAGCATAATTCTTAATATCTTTAGGATAATACACATCTAATACGCAACGCTCATTAATGTATTTATCTGTTTTATTGATAGAATCACTATAATAATGAATATTTTCTTTTAGTTCATAAATGGTTTCTTGAGCATTTACAATAGCTACAAATCCTATGATTAGGATAATTGATATGATTTTTTTCATTTTAACTTTTTTACTTTTTACCAAAAAAAGCATTATCCGCTTTAGCACATGGCGTACAGTTGAAAACTAATATATTGGATAGCGTATGATGTTTATTGATATTAATATCTTAATTTAGTTTTTTTATAATAATCATACAAGAAAATGACAGCAATAGCACTCCATACCAATCTATAAATCCAATTATTCATTTCAATACCGAATATGGCTTGAGAACTTGAAATTTTCCAGAAACTGTAAACTACATTAATTACAGCTATAACTCCAATGATTAATGATATAATACTTTTCATCTGTTTTGCCTTTATTTTCTTGAATACAGGTAGTCTACGCCTTCTTCTTTTTTCTAAAAAACCCAACTACAAACCACAGTAGCACAGCACCTATGAAGTATTTAAAATACGATACTGGCTGTCCGTCACCGCCAACCGTAGTAAATAGACGATCCCACCTTACTTTTTTCATTCCTTTTTCATTGGTTTCCCAACTGAACCAAATCAACACTGGTTTACCCACCACATGATTAAAAGGTACAAAACCCCAAGCACGGGCATCTAAAGAATTTTGACGATTATCACCCATCATCCAATAATAATCTTGTTTAAAAGTGTAGGTATCAACATACTTACCGTTAATCATAATCTCATCACCATTAATGATTAGATTATTCCCTTCATACTCTCTAATCAATCGTGTATATAAAGGCATACTTTCTTTTGTTAATTTAACGGTTACTCCCTTTTTAGGGATGTATAATGGTCCAAAATTATCAGTATTCCACCCTAAAGATGGCACATGAGGAAAAACACCTCCGTCAAAGCCTTTTGCTTGCATTGATTTTGTAACACTCTTCACAGCTGGATTCTTAGCGACTAAAGCAGCTTCTGCATCTGTTAATGTCAATCTATAATTTCCGTTTTGCAAACGTCCGCCCTCTCTAACGTTATACTTATTGATTAAAGCAGATTGGCTCAATGCTTTGCCCTCTGTATTTACAGAGAAATTATACTGGATTTTAGCTCTATCATTGTATTTGGTACGCTTTCCATTGATATAAATATACCCATCACGTATCTCTAAAGAATCTCCTGCGATTGCCACACAACGCTTTACTAAGTTTGTTTTTTTATCAATAGGCTTGTAATAATTCCGTTTAGGATGAAAATTATTCATATCCAACAAAGTATCTGCTGGCTGATTGAATACCACAATACTATTCCGTTCTATCTTTTGAAACCCTGGAATTCTAAGATAGGGTAATTGTAATTTATTTAACCAAGAGGTTTCTTTCTCTTCAAGGTTATCACTAAACAGATATGATTTCTTTTTTAAAAGCGGTATTGTATCATGTACCATTGGTGCTGCAACTGTGGTCATTGGCACTCTTGCTCCGTAATGAAACTTACTTACAAAAAGGAAATCGCCAATTAACAGTGTTTTTTCTAATGAAGAAGAAGGTATGGTATAAGGTTGCATTACATAAGTATGCACCAAGGTTGCTGCAATTATTGCAAAAACAATAGAGCTTACCCACTCACCAAAAGCAGATCTTGGTGTTAGACTTCTTTCTTTTACATACTCAACATCTAATATATAATTAACATAATAGATATAAAATCCGAAAGTTACAATTACCAAAAGAGTATCTAATCTTGAATTTTTACCAAAACTTCTAATCGTTTCAACCCAAATTACAGGAAACATAAATAGATTTACTACTGGGAAAAATAACAAAATCACCCACCACTTAGGTCGATTGATAATTTGCATTAATACGATTGCATTATAAACGGGTATTGCAGCTTCCCAAGCTTGCCTCCCTGCTTTTACGTACAGTTTCCAAGTTCCTAAAAAATGGATGACTTGTATAATTAGAAAAAACAGTAACCACTGTGATAATGTCATAATTTTAATTTATTTAAAGCGTGTACTTTTGCCACAAATACACTAATTTTTTCTACATATTATAATAAAAAATATAAAACCATTTTAAACTGCCTATTACTAGCCAATTTTAATTCGCACTAATTCCCTTCCCTTTGGGAAGGGTTAGGGATGGGCTACTATAATCCCAATACATCTTTCATGGTAAAAACTCCTTTTTTGTCTTGCAACCATTCTGCTGCAATGACAGCACCTAAAGCAAAACCATCTCTATTATGAGCTGTATGCTTAATTTCAATTTCATCTACAATAGAGTTATATACTACGACATGTGTACCTGGTACTTTATCTATCCGCTTTGAAACAATTGGTATTGTTTTCTCATCATTTGTTACACCTAAACTCCATTTTTCATTAGCTGTTTGTTCAATAACACCTTTTGCTAATGTAATGGCCGTACCACTTGGAGCATCTAATTTTTGGGAATGATGTACTTCTTCCATACTTACTTTGTATGTCTTAAATTTATTCATCATTTTAGCCAGTTTTTTATTCAATTCGAAAAATAAATTGACTCCTAAACTGTAATTTGAAGCATAAATAAACGCTCCGTTATTTGAGTTGCAATTTATCACTGCTTCATTGTATTTATCTAACCAACCTGTTGTGCCTGAAATTATTGGAATACTACTATTAAAGCATTCATTTATATTATTAAAGGCCTCAGTTGGGATACTAAAATCGATAGCAACATCTGCATTAGACAAATCATAATCCTTCGTATCGACATCTATTTTCGCAACTATAGAATGACCTCTTTCTAAGGCAATTCTTTCAATGGTTTTACCCATTTTTCCATATCCAAATAATGCAATATTCATATTTAAAAATTAAAATTCACTGTCAAACCTACTCCAGTTTGATTTGTTTCTGGAACTGTAAAAATACTAGGATGAAATGAAATCTTCTTACTAAAACCTTTATCGGGTAAATGAGCATCTACGTTTGCTTCAACAATATTTAGTATGTACAACCCTATTGTAATAAACAACGACAAATCTCTATTCTTTTTATAAAAAGTCTGAGCACTCTCTAAAGCACTTTTATCATAGGTTGGGTTATCTTCAACACTGCCATCAAAATCATGAGGTCTCCCTGCAAGTTCAAGCTTAAAAGCTTCTCTAAACTCATTATATCTATTATTATTTCTGATATAAAAGTAAGTACTTGTACCTAAAGCTCCCCAAACAATAGGTGCTTTCCAATACTTTTTATTATACAACTGTCCCATACCTGGTAATATAGCAGAATAGAATGCAGCTTTTGAAGGTGCTAAAATATTAATCTCATCAGCAATGATAAGTGTTGAGTCAATTTTAGTGATTTTCAAATCATCAGGAGTCTCTTCTTGTGCAAAACAAGTTGCACAAAAAATAAAAAAAAAGATACTATAGCTATATCTTTTCAACATTTATTGTAATAACTTTTTAATACGATTAAACTCCTCTTCAGATTTAAAAGGAATTGTAATTTTACCTTTATTTGAACCAGACAACTTTACAGCCACCTTTACTCCAAGCGTTTCACTTAATGTCTTATTTCCTAGTTTAATATATTCAGGAATTACATTGACACTTTTGATAACTGGATGAGTCTTACCATCACGTAAGTTTTTAACCAACTGCTCTGTTTGTCTTACGGAAAGATTGTCTTTGATAATTTTCTCATAAATATCAAGCTGATTCACAAAATTATCAACACTAATCAAAGCTCTACCATGTCCCATAGATAAGAACCCATCACGCATTCCTGTTTGAATAATCGGATCTAACTTCAATAAACGCAAGAAATTAGTTACGGTTGATCTATTCTTACCAACTCTTTTACTTAATTGTTCTTGAGTTAATTTAATTTCATCTATCAATCGTTGATAAGACAAGGCTACTTCTATAGGATCAAGATCTTTACGTTGAATATTTTCAACCAATGCCATTTCAAGCATTTCTTGATCGTTTGCCAATCGAATATAAGCGGGTATTGCATTTAAACCAATTAATTTGGATGCTCTAAAACGACGTTCCCCAGAAACCAATTGAAATTTATGACCTTCTAACTTTCGTACAGTTATGGGCTGAATTACACCTAACTCCTTTATAGAATTCGCCAATTCTTGTAAAGCCTCATCATTAAAATGGGTTCTTGGCTGAAAAGGATTCACTTCAATAGAAGTTAGCTCTATTTCAATAATATTACCGACTAACTTGTCCGCATTTCTATCTTTAGCTGACTTGATATCGTCAACAGAGTCTTTCAATAACGCAGACAAACCTCTACCTAGAGCTTGTTTTCTTACAGCTTTAGCCATTTTTAGTATTGTTTTTTAAAATTTCGTGTGCTAAATTAATATAATTAACTGCACCCTTACTTGTCGCATCATAAGCTATGATACTTTCTCCAAAACTAGGAGCTTCTCCTAAACGTATGTTACGTTGGATAATGGTTTTAAAAACCATATTATGAAAATGCTTTTTAACTTCTGCTACTACTTGATTAGACAATCGTAAACGAGAATCATACATAGTCAATAATAATCCTTCAATATCAAGCTCTGCATTATGCACTTTTTGCACACTTTTTATTGTATTTAATAATTTACCTAAACCTTCTAAAGCATAATATTCACATTGTATTGGTATAATTACTGAATCTGCTGCAGTTAATGCATTCAACGTGATTAACCCTAAAGAGGGAGCACAATCGATAATAATATAATCGTAATCATCTTTAATTTCAATCAATGCTTTTTTAAGCATATACTCTCTATCTTCTTTATCTACCAACTCTAACTCAATAGCTACTAAATCAATATGTGAAGGAATCACATCAACATTAGGTGAACTTGATTCAACAATTGCATCCTTAACATCAACCGAATGTTCTAAAAGCTGGTAAGTACCTTTTTCAACGCTATCAACATCAATACCCAAACCAGAAGTCGCATTAGCTTGCGGGTCTGCATCTATCAACAATACTTTATGCTCTAATACTCCTAAAGCAGCAGCAAGGTTAACTGTTGTAGTGGTTTTACCCACACCTCCTTTTTGATTTGCAATTGCTATTATTTTACCCATTAAGCTCCATAATTTTAGTAGGCTATAAAAATACAATTTTTTATGAAGTTGTGAAATGAAGTTGTGAACAAAGGATGAACAAAAAAACTGCCAAAGGTTAATTTAACCTTTGGCAGTTTAAATCTCTAATGCTCTATCCTTTACTCTTTATCTTCAGGATATAAAACACCCAAGACGTAACCTTTTGTTAAATATTTTTTTGCAACCGCTTGAATATCATCTGCATTTATGGCGTCAATTTCTTTGGTTTGTCCTATTATTTTAGAACGGTCTTTTTTATCAAAATCAGCATCGCTTAATGCTCTTAACCAAAACTTGTTCTCTTTTAGATTTTCTTTATATTTTAATGATTGTGTTTCTTTAATTTTATTGACATCTTTTTCTGTTGGTCCGTTATCAATAATACGTTGCAATTCTGCTAAAGCAGAAGCTTTTAATTTATCTACATTTTCTGGCCCACAAGGAAAAGAAATGCTAAAATTATACGATGCATATGGGGATTTATTCATAGACCCTCTTGCACCAACTCCATAGACACCAGACTCTTCTTCTCTCAGTTTTTCAATCAATTTGATTGTTAAAATCTCACCTAAACTTTGCAACATATGAGCTTCATTAGCATCATAGGTTGTTTCTCCTGTAAATTGGATACTTACACTACTTTTAGGTTCAGTTCCTTTTTTAATAATTTTCTCAAAAGAACCTGATAAAGGTCTAAAGCCATGATCTTTAAACTCTTCACGCACCTCTGAACTAGGTAAGCTAGCGATATATTGTTTTATATGTGCTTTTAATTTAGCCTCATCAAAATTACCCACAAAATAGAAATTGAAATCTCCTGCATTTGCAAAACGTTCTTTATAGTTGGAATAGGCTAAATTATAATCTGCTTTATCCCAATCTTCAGCAGTTGGAAAACCAACATATCTTTTATTATTTTTATTTAAAAATTCATCTAATTCAATTTGAAAATAAAAATTAGGATTCGATAAAATATTACCTAAAAAGGCTTTTTGCTTGCTCACAAAAGATTTAAATGCTTTATCATCTTTATTTAAGGATGTGAAATTTAGATGAATCATTTGAAACATAGTTTCTAAATCTTTTGGAGTAGAACTACCGTTCAAACCCTCTTTGGCAGAGCCAATATACGGTCTTACCCTAGCAATTTTACCAGAAAGCAGCTTACCTAAATCCGTTTTTGTAAAGCCATTAATACCAGCATCAGACAAGCCTTGATTTGCATTGGCTGTCTTAAATAATGTCGCTGTGTCGTATAATGAAGTTCCTCCATAACTAAAAGCACTCATTAAAACCTCATCTGTTTTAAAATCAGTTTTCTTATATGTAACTGTTGCTCCGTTGACCAACGTCAATGTTGTGGTACCTAAACTTTCATTTTTAACTTCTTTTATAATTGCACCTGCTTTTGGCAGTTCAGTCATCAAGGCATCTCCTAAATCTTTATCTTCATAAGGTTTTACGTCAGCTTTAGCAATTTCTTCTAATAAATCTAACACCTCTTTTTCAGTTACCTTAACCATCCCTTCTTTTTCTGAACCTGTCAAGACTATTACTCTATTATTTTCGTGTAAGTAGTCATTTATTAGTCCT
>VAPK010624981.1_pt1 | contig 11705 bp, 6 predicted proteins | sample 3395031 | NCBI WGS metagenome assembly VAPK01 (sample SAMN08290443, study PRJNA428436) | hydrothermal vent metagenome | isolation source: Deep-sea hydrothermal vent chimney 1 | place: Pacific Ocean: Juan De Fuca Ridge
ATATTATTCTTTTTTGCAAATTCGGCAATGCGCATATTAAATCCGGGGTAATCGACCAAAATAAGAACATTGGGCTTATAATTTAAAATATCCTGTTTACAAAATTTAATATTGTTTAAGATGGTTCTTAAATTCATGATCACTTCCGTAAACCCCATAAATGCAAGATCTCGATAATGTTTTACCAAAGTTCCTCCAACAGCTTGCATGAGATCACCTCCCCAATATCTAAATTCAGATAAATCGTCATTTACAGAAAGGGCTTTCATTAAATTGGAAGCATGTAGATCACCCGAAGCTTCTCCGGCTATGATATAATATTTCACTGGATTTAATTTTTATGAAATTCGAAAATATGGTTACAAAAATACAGATAAAAAATGGTTTGATAATATCATATAAACAGACTTAAAAGAACTAAAAGAGCTACAAAAAAAGTAGCGAGGATTACTCCCTTAGCCCTGTAATCTTGTTTCTTTTTTAAAAATACAAAAAACACAAATAAATTTGGAATCGCTGCTAAGCCCAATATTTTTCCATATAAATTCCCCTCTCTAATAATCTTTAAGGTTTCTTCAAAACTATAAGAAGAGACGAGTTCTACATAAATAAAGAACCCAAATGCAGTAGCTACAATTGAAATAATAAATCCAATAAATATTTCTTTTTTTATTCTAGTTTCCATGAGTTTAATTTTTGAATAAAATGATGAGCAGTAAGATCAAAATGAACCGGAACGATCGAAATATACTCATTTTCTAAAGCCCAAACATCTGTGTCTTCACCATGATCCTGATTTACAAAATTTCCGGTTAACCAATAATATTCCTTTCCTTGAGGATTGACTCTTTTATCAAATTCTTCAACCCAATTTGCCTTTGCCTGCCTGCATATCTTAATTCCCTTAAATTTCTTTTTCTTGAGTTTTGGAAAATTAACATTGAGAACGATACCATCCGGTAAACCGTTTTCTAATACCTCTAAAGCTATTTTTTTGATGGGCACTTTTAATTTATCAAATTTTGCATTCCACGAATAATCTAAAAGAGAAAATCCTATGGCAGGAACGCCTTCAATTCCCGCCTCAATGGCTGCACTCATGGTTCCCGAATAAATGACATTGATCGATGAATTGGAACCGTGATTAATTCCGGAAACACAAAGGTCTGGTTTTTTATTTAGAATCTCACTAATTGCCATTTTTACACAATCTGCAGGTGTTCCCGAACATCTATACTCCAATTGTTCCCCTTCATCATTTGTTACCGCATCACAATAAATTGTTGAATCTAAAGTTATAGCATGACCCATTCCACTTTGTGGACTGTCGGGCGCGATTACAACAACATCGCCAATTTCGTTCATAACAGATATTAAGGTTCTAATACCCGGAGCCATGATTCCGTCGTCATTGGTAACTAAAATTAAGGGTCTTTTTTGCATTTTATATGAATTTAAAACAAATTTAATCTTTTTTATGTATCACCATATTAATTTACGTTTAACATTTAATTATGAGGGTTTTCAGTATATAATATCTAATATTGCTATGAATTAGCTTAATTAAACCCTTGACAATAAGAAAACCCCTCGAAATTCGAACTATTTAATGGAGTTTTTATATATTGTCCCAATTAACCATGGAGGATTGAAGATAAATGAATGAAAAAAATACTACATTATATGAAAAGAAGATATAAAATAATTTTACCTATAATAATTTTAGCAGGATTATTATTTAGTTTTCAAATAATTAACAAACCCGATCCTGAAAAAGATAAAATATTAGTTGGACTTATTCGATATGCTCTCAAGCAAGGTCATTATGAACCGCATCAAATAGATGATGTTTTCTCTGAACAAGTGTTTCACGATTTTATAGACGCCCTTGATCCTTATAGGCGCTTCTTTTTACAAAGTGATATAGATGAATTTTCTATTTATAAAAATTTAATCGATGATCAAATTAAAAGCGAAGACCTTTCTTTTTATAATGAGGTTTACGAACGCTTTAATCAAAGAGTACATGAATCAAAAGCCTTTTATCAAGAAATTTTAAAAACCCCATTCGATTTTGAAAAAGAGGGCTCTTTTAATATTGATTATAAAACAAAACCTTTCTCAAAAAACGAAGCAGAGTTAATTCATAATTGGCAAATGCAGCTAAAAATTGGTACTTTGTCTAGACTACATGAAAAAATTGAATTACAAGAAAGTGAATTAAAAATTGATAGTAAGTACAAAGAAAAAAGCTTTGCTGAATTAGAAATTGCTTCACGTGAAGCAACAAAAAACAGCTTGGATGAATTATATGATATTATGTCTGAATTGGATGAAACAGATTGGTTTTCTGTTTTTATCAATTCTTTGACCATGCAGTTTGATCCTCATACCAACTATTTTGCTCCTAAAGATAAAAAACGATTTGATCAAAGTATGTCTGGTAAACTGGAAGGTATTGGAGCGCGATTGCAAAAAAAAGATGATTATACCAAAGTATCTGAATTAATTTCAGGTGGACCGGCTTGGAGAGCTGGCGATTTAGAAGTTGGAGATTTGATACTTAAAGTTGCACAAGGTGATAAGCCTCCCATCGATATTGTAGGTATGCGTTTAGACGATGCAATTGAATTTATCAAAGGTAAAAAAGGTACAATTGTAAAATTAACAATCAAGAAAATTGATGGAGAAGTTAAGGTGATCTCTATTGTTAGAGATATCGTTGAATTAGAAGAAACTTTTGCAAAATCAAGTGTTGTTGAGGTTGATAACAGAACCTTTGGTGTGATTGATCTACCTAAGTTTTATATCGATTTTAACGAAAAAAACTTTAGGAATTCTGCAACAGACATGGATCAAGAAGTAAAAAGACTAAAAGAAGAAGGTGTTGAAGGTCTTTTAATTGATTTAAGAAATAACGGTGGGGGATCTTTAAAAACCGCAATCGAGATTGCCGGGCTTTTTATAAAAGACGGCCCAGTGGTTCAAGTAAAATACAGAGGAGAAAAACCCAATGTAAGATCCGATAAAGACAAAAGAATTCAATGGAATGGTCCATTAGTGATTTTGGTAAACGAATTATCTGCCTCTGCATCAGAGATATTTGCTGCTGCAATGCAAGATTACAATAGAGCAGTGATAATAGGAAGTAAGCAATCGTTTGGTAAAGGTACGGTACAAAATATTTTGCCTTTGAATAACTATTTCAAATACTCGAAAGATTTAGGCGCTTTAAAAATGACCATTCAAAAGTTCTATAGAATCAATGGAGGTTCTACTCAGTTAAAGGGAGTGGTTAGCGATATTGCTATGCCAGACAGATACACTTACCTTGAAATTGGTGAGCGCGATGAAAAAAACCCATTGGCATGGGATAAAATTGAACCTGCCGAATACGAATCATTTGATATGTATGAAAATTTCCACCAGGTAATAAACGACAGTAAGAAAAGAATTTCATTAAACCCTAATTTTGTACTAATAGATGCACAAGCTATGTGGTTAAAAAAAGGTAGAGATGATAATGATATTAGCTTAAATTACGAAGACTATAAAAAAGATTTGGAAAACAGAAAGGAAGAAAGCAAAGACTTTGATCCTATTTTAGAATACGAAAGTAATCTTGATTTTAAATCTCCTTCTTACGAGTTACCACTAGTTGAAAAAGATTCTATATTAGCTAAAAAGAGAGAAGTTTGGCATACCAATCTAAAAAAAGATATTTATGTTGAAGAGGCGCTAACCGTTCTTTCTGAATTAAAAATGAAAAATAATTTACTCGTAAAAAATTAATAGTCGTTTTCAATAAATAAAAAGCACTTAAGGGTAGTTCTAAAAATTGATTCACAGCCAAATTTTCATTGTTTTTTATAGGCAATGAAAATTTATGAAACCCTATCGAGATAAGGTGAGAAAATTTGAAACAGTATATGAAAAACAATGAGAACCCAATAGGAAATAAAGATAACAAACAATCTGACTGCGTTATATTTTTTAGTAATAGCGAAGGCTATTACTAAAAAATATGCCTTGCATTTTATGTCTTCTCTTTATTTTTGGCAAGAAATCAATTTTTAGAACTACCCTTAATAAAACTTGATTTATTAAGTGCTTTTTATTTATAATTCTTCTTAAAAATTTACCTTTGCTAATATTGGCAAATAAATAATTTTCATTGCTTTCTGATTTTCAAAAACATATAGACAATAATTTTTCTTTTTTAAAAAGAAAAAAACTCTTGATTGCATTTTCCGGTGGTCTAGATAGTTTGGTTCTTTCTCATTTGTTTTCTGTAATGAAATACGACATTTCATTAGCGCATTGTAATTTTCGCTTACGCGGAATTGAATCTGATATCGATGAAAAATTTGCAATTCAAAAAGCTAAAGAATTTAACAAAAAATACTTTATCAACCATTTTAACACTGATGAATATGCCAAAAAAAATAAGCTATCCATTCAAATGGCAGCACGCGAATTACGCTATTCATGGTTTCAAGAACTGATAAAAGAACATGATTTTGACTATTTATTGACTGCCCATCATGCTGATGATAATTTAGAGACCTTTTTAATCAATTTAAGCCGTGGAACAGGATTAGAGGGACTAACGGGAATTCCTGAGATCAATCAAAATACAATACGCCCTTTATTGGTGTTTCCTAAGACCAAGTTAGAAAATTATGCGAAAACAAACCGTTTAAGCTGGAGAGAAGATAGTAGTAATGCGGATACTAAATATTTAAGAAATAATATTAGGCACAAACTTATTCCTTTACTCAAAGAATTAAACCCCTCATTTATAGATTCTTTCAACCACACCTTGAACCATTTAAAAGGAAGTAATCAAATTGTAAAAGACAGAATTGAAGATGTTCGACAAGAAATTTTTAAAGAGGAAAAAGATATTATTGAGATACATATTGAAAAGTTAAAAAAACTCAATGACCCCAAATCTTATTTGTTTGAATTACTTAAAATTTATGGGTTTACAGAATGGAATGATGTTTTTGATTTATTAGAATCGCAATCTGGTAAACAAATTCTTTCCAAAACGCATCGTTTGATAAAAAACAGAGATCTTCTATTACTTACAAAAAGAAGTATAAAAACAAATGAGCAATTTGAAGTTTTAGAATCTACAGATCAATTAGAAATAGAATCATTTCAAATAATTTTTAAAGAAATGGAATCAAATTTATTGTCAGTTTCCTCCAATAAAAAATGGAATCAAATAGTGCATATTGATAAAGATTTGTTAATTTTTCCGCTTCAAGTAAGAAAATGGAGAAAAGGCGACTATTTTTGCCCACTTGGAATGCAAGGAAAGAAAAAGTTGAGCAAATATTTTAAAGATGAAAAATTATCTTTAATTGAAAAAGAAAATATTTGGTTACTTTGCTCCCAAAATAAAATCGTATGGGTTATAAATCATCGTTTTGACGAAAGGTTTAAAATTACAGATCAAACTAAAAAAATATTAAAAGTAGAAATAAAATCATAACTATCATGAAGCATATTTTAGTAATAATTCTTTTTATCTCTGCGTTTGCGCAAGCTCAGATTCACAATCCGGTTAAATGGGAAACATCTGTTGAAAAAGTTTCAGATTCAGAATTTGATTTGGTTGTAACTGCAAGTATAGATGATCGTTGGCATTTATACTCACAAAATGTTCCTGAAGACGGACCAATACCCACTTCATTTAGTTTTAAAAATATTAAAGATAAATTTCAATTGGTAGGTAAAACCAAAGAGGGAGAAGGGCATGAAGAATTTGATGATGTGTTTGAAATGAAAATCAAATACTTTGAAAAACAAGCAGTTTTTAAACAGCGTATAAAAGTTTTAACAAACGATAAAATTTTAATTAATGAGACGCTTGAATTCATGGTTTGTGATGACAAGAATTGTTTACCACCAACCGAAGTCGATTTGGCTTTTGAAGTACAAGGTACTGCGGGAAGTATTTCCACAAACGAAAATACATCAAAAGTAGATTTAAATGTTTTAGAAGAAAATACAGATAAAGTAGGTGAATCAAAAAACGAAACTCAAATTGTAAAACCATCGGCCAATCATTTAGCAAAAGAAAAGTCACAAAAAAAGAAAAGTTTATGGACACTTTTTATTCTTAGTTTTTTTGCCGGTTTTGCTGCTTTACTAACCCCTTGCGTGTTTCCAATGATACCCATGACGGTTAGTTTTTTTACCAAACAAAGTAAAACCAGAGCTATCGGTATTCGAAACGCAATTATTTTTGGGTTGGCGATTATCTCTTTATATGTTCTTTTAGGTACAGTTGTGACTTCCATTTTTGGTGCAGATTCTTTAAATGCTTTGGCAACCAATGTCTGGTTTAATCTTATTTTCTTTTTGTTATTGGTAGTTTTCGCAGTTTCCTTTTTGGGAGCCTTCGAAATAACACTTCCCAGTTCATGGGGTACTAAAGTAGATTCACAGGCCGATAGAGGCGGATTTATAGGTATCTTTTTTATGGCACTCGCATTAGCAATTGTTTCTTTTTCTTGTACAGGTCCCATTGTGGGAACAGCTCTTGTTGCTGCAGCCGCTCAAGGCGGAATTGCTCCGGTTATTAGTATGTTCGGATTCTCTCTGGCTATTGCATTACCCTTTACATTATTTGCAGCCTTCCCAGGGTGGATGAATTCTTTACCAAAATCGGGCGGTTGGTTAAACACAGTAAAGGTGTTTTTAGGCTTTTTAGAATTAGCACTGGCGTTTAAATTCTTGTCGAATGCCGATCTGGTATTGCAAGGACATTGGTTAGAAAGAGAGGTATTTATTGCTATATGGATTACTATATTTGGTATATTGGCATTGTACTTATTCGGCAAGATCAAATTACCTCACGATTCAGATCTATCTCATATTTCAGTTGGCAGACTTAGTTTAGGTCTCGTAATTTTAGCTTTTACAATTTATATGGTGCCTGGTTTATGGGGAGCACCTTTAAAATTAATAAGTGGTTTCCCTCCTCCGATGCATTATAGCGAATCAACTTATGGAGTAGGATATACCAAATTAGGCGGTGGTGGAATGGGAATGGTTCCAGAAATTCCAGACGGAGCCCATTTGGGCCCTCATGATATAATCTCTTTTGATGATTATGATAGAGGTATGGCATATGCAAAAAAAGTAAACAAACCTGTTATGCTGGATTTTACAGGTCATGCATGTGTAAATTGTCGTAAAATGGAAGAAAGAGTTTGGTCAGATCCAAAAGTTTTACAAGTACTTAAAAATAAGATCGTATTAATTTCACTTTACGTAGATGATAAGCGGGCTCTACCCGAGAGTGAACAATACACCTCTGAAATAACAGGTAAAAAAGTTACTTATATTGGTAAAAAGTGGAGTGAATTTCAAATATTGAAATACAAAGCCAATGCCCAACCTTATTATGTGTTATTAGATCACGAAGGCAATAATCTAAATGAACACATTGCCTATAACCCTGATATTGATGAATATTTAGCATGGTTAAATGAGGGAATTGGAAATTTTAAAAACTAATTTTCAGGTAGTTGTAATCAACTCGATTTTGTAAATAGTAAAAAAAACTGTAACTTTAGTAACAGCTTTTTACTAAATGAAAGATCCTTTTATTGACAAAGTCAGGCAAATTATTTTAGATCACTTAGACGATGAAAAATTCAGCGTAAGCGAATTGGCCAGTGAAATTGGCTTGAGCAAATCTCAAACCTTTCGAAAAATAAAGTCTTTAACCAACAAGTCTGTTAGCCAAATTATCAATGAAACAAGACTCCAAGAAGCCGCTAAATTAATTTTAAAAACCGACCTTCACGCATCCGAAATATCCTATAAAGTAGGTTTTAGTAGCCCTTCTTATTTCAATAGGTGTTTTCGTAAATATTATGGAATTACTCCGGGAGAATACAAAGAAAACCCACTGATTAAAACATTTGATCAATCAACTTCACGATTTGCTGTTAAAAAATTACAATTTGCTTTATACATTCTAGGGGCCTCTCTTTTATTTTTTGTAAGCATTTCGATTGTTAAAAAAATAATAAACCCTCCCAAAATATCCATTGCAGTTTTATATTTTGATGACCATAGCCCCCGATCTAATAAACAATGGCTCTGCAATCAAATTACAGAAGAAATAACAGATAAACTTTTTGAAATTAACAGATTAAAAGTTAGTAGCCGAACCTCTGTAAAACAATTTAGAAACTCAGATCAGTCTTCTATTTCAGAAATAATAAAAGCTCTTGATGTAGATTATTTTATTGAAGGAAGTGTGACAATGGTCAATAATAAAGATAAAATTACAATACAGTTGATCGGAGCAAACAATGAACACATTTGGTCAGATGTATATGAAGATATTTCTGCCGTACAGCAACATGTGGCAAAAGAAATTGCACAAGAACTTAAAATAGAACTGAGTCTGGAAGAAGAAATAAAATTAACAAATAACTCCCCGGTTAATTTGGAGGCTTATCAATTATTTACAGAAGGAGTATCGTTTTCGGATTTAAGAGACAAGGAAGGTCTTATAAAAAGTAATGAATTATTTCAAAAAGTTATTGATCTTGACCCTAACTATGCAGAGGCTTATGCAGAAATGGCCGCCAATTATTTAATGATGTTTTTTTATCATATTGATGGAAATATGATCAGTTCTGAAAATGGAATTAACTTTAATAAAATTTACAAATTACTTGATAGAGCTATAAATATTAATCCAAATACAGTGCGTGTATATACAACAATGGGTATGATCTTTGCTTATCAAAAAAATTGGGAGAAAGCCAAAGAAAATTATGATAATGCACTTGAAAGAAATCCTAATGATGCAATAACCCAATATTATTATTCACTTTATTTTACTTATGTGCCTGAAGTAGATTATAAAAAAGCCTTAGAACATATAAATTTTGCTCAAAAATTAAAGCCTTATTCAAAATCTATTAATTCCAACAAAATTTATTTTTTATTACGAAATGACAAATTAGAAGACGCAGAAGAATTTTATAATCAAAATAATTCTTTTTTTACAGAAGAAACCAAATTAAGCATGCAACTGGACTTCATTGCATATGAAGCAAGAAAAAGGAGTGTTGAAAAAAAAGATTGGAAAGAAGCTATAAAGATTTATCTTAAATCAATTGAAGAACATCCCAATAATTTTGAAATTAATCGTTTGCTGGCATTAACTTATAAAGAAATTTTAAATAATGATTCGTATTATTTAAAATATGCTAAAATTCTTTATAATTTAGACTCATTTAAAAATAAGCGAAATGTATATCCATATTATAACTCTCTGTTAGAAAATAAGAACTATAAAAAAGCTAAGGAATTATTACAAAATGAGAATTTCCAATCATTATTTATCGGGGAAGGAGAATTAAAGAATTTGTTTTATTGGTATTATTATCAAGGAGATTATAAAAATGCACATATACAATTAAATAAAAACCAGTATGATATTCAATTTGAACTCTCCATTGTTCTTGCACAACAAAACAAAGTAAAAGAAACCTATACAGCTTTAAATACTGATGTGTTGATGTACTTTGAAAAAGCCATTGTATTTGCCATTTTAAAAGATCGTGATTCCATGTATTACTATATGAATAAAGAGAAAGATATTTACAGAATTCGCAAATTCAATGGTTTTAATGAAGTTGATCCATATAGAAAAGAAGAGCGTTATAAGGCCTTTTTAAAGAAAAATTATCTTCCTATTACCCATTGAAATGACAATTGATGTAAGTGAGGGCTTGATTACATTTAATTCTGATTTCTTGTCAAGTCATCACTTTCTGCAATAATGAATAACTGATTTTGAATAAACTCTATTTTATTCTAAACATCTTTTGCTTGTTTGATTAAAACCTAATTACTCTTCATTGGTTTCTGCCCTTTTTCACCAAAAAGGGTCTAAAATTACAATCACTGGTCTATAATTACAATGATTTGTTTAATGATTATAATTGAATGGTTGAATATTTAAACCTATAGACTACGCATGTAACTACCTTTATATCATTATTTTACATGTATGTCTATTCTTTGTATTTAACCCTTTAACACCCTCATATTATGGAAACATTTAAATTAACAATCAAAAAATTGATGACCCTTTTTCTTATGGGATCGGTCATATTACTTTTTAACAGTTGCTCTGAAGATGCAATTGACATTGATGAAACCGGTAATTCAAAACAACTGGTTTCTTGGAATGAACTATTAGATCAATTAGATCTTGAATCGGATATTTCATTTGTACAAAATGGTGAATCTATACAAGATGCTTTAGATGCAGCAGAGCCGGGAGATGTTATTTATATATCTCCGGGTACCTATGACAAAAATTTTTCGAATAATAAAACGGACGTAAAATTAATCGGTTTTAGTTTAAGTCCAGAAGATATTACCATTAAGAGTAGTAAAGAAAATAATATTGATATTTTAAAACTTTATAATAAAAAAAGTGTAGACAATTTTAAAAGAAATTCTCAAAATCGCGGAAAGAGAAGTCGCATAACCGATTTTTCAAGAACAGAACTTGGAGCAGGAATTGTGCATTATAAATTCACAGTAAAAATGGGAAATGGAGAGTTTGACAAAATTCAAATTCATCGCGTGGTTCGCGAAAGTCGCCCTTATTATTCAATACCTACAAAAGGAGATGTGTTTATGGTTCATGGTGCCTTTGTTGGGTTTGAAGGAACCTTTCTTGCCAATGGATTGGAATCGAGTGACGATATAAACTCTAAAACCTCATTACCATTTTACCTGGCTTCAAAAAATATCGACGTATGGGGAATTGATATGGGTTGGACCATGGTTCCTTCTACAACCGATTCCGATTTCGACTTCGGCTTTATGGAAGGTTGGGGTTATGAAAAAGATGCAAAACACACTTTAAAAGCCATGCGTATTGCTCGTGCTATTAGAGGAATTTCTGGCCAGGGTTTTTCTGGCTTAAATCTGCTTGGTTTTAGCTCAGGAAATACTGTAGCTTATGCTGCCGCAAACAGGGAAACCCAAAAACATAGCAAATGGAAACGTCATATAAAAGGAATTATATCGCTTGATAATACGTTTAAAACATTGGATATGGATAGTGGATGCGTCGCTGCAGAAGAGGTGGCAGCTGAAATCGCAGGTGGGCAGTTTCAAAACGCAAATGGAGAGTTCTTTAGCTTACTAGCAAATTTGGCTAGTCCTATAAGTCCTAGTAACCCTATAGGAGATGCTGATGGTACGCCTTCATTATTCGGGCCGAGTTTTACAAATATTCAAGCATTTAGATTATTCTTTTATACTACAAATATAGTACCCTTTCAATTCTTTGTAGGTGATTTAGGTGGTCCCTTTTACTCTGATGAGGCGAGAGCTTTAAAAGCTGTATCCAGTTATTCCAGTTTTATGCCTAATTTGTTATGGCAAGAAATTGATGCCGTTAATTGCTCTTCTATGGATGTTAGCTTTGATGATTATTTCGACCAAATATCAGTTCCTATTCTCTATATAGGTGCTGAATTAGGATCGGGAGCTTCAGCGGGTTTTTATACGGGCGAAGAAACTGCAAGCACAGACGTCACAAATCTTTTGGTGAATTCAATAGGGCATGTTGATACTGTTCTTGGCAATGATGCCGATCAAGATGTATGGTCATTATTGCGCAATTGGATTGGTAATCA
>VAPK010149207.1_pt1 | contig 11702 bp, 11 predicted proteins | sample 3395031 | NCBI WGS metagenome assembly VAPK01 (sample SAMN08290443, study PRJNA428436) | hydrothermal vent metagenome | isolation source: Deep-sea hydrothermal vent chimney 1 | place: Pacific Ocean: Juan De Fuca Ridge
CTTTTGTATCTTTCAAGATGGTTTGGTTTTAGTAAAAGATGCCAACATATGCCGACTTATCCAAATTCTATCAAGATGGCATATCTATTCTGATATCTATTACAGCGAGATATTGCGGCGATATATACAATTATATCTATCAAAAAGTTCCATAATATATATTATGCGAATTTATTGTGAGTTAGCAAAACTTGGCAATTTGGTGATCTATTATAAAATTTTACCGGTATTTATATCAATTCTCATGCCATCAAATGCCGGGATAACGTTGTTAGGCGTTTCATCCCTTATTGTTTGATAGTCCAGATCAACGTGCAAATTGGTCAAAATTGCCTGCCGAGGTTTTATGCGCTTTATCCAGGCAAGGCTTTGCTCCAGATTCAGGTGTGACGGATGGGGTTTACGGCGCAGAGCATCAACTATCCACACGTCAAGGTTGGCAAGATGAGAAAGGCTTTGCTCTGCAAAACCTGAAACGTCGCAGGAATATAAAAAATCGCCAATGCGAAATCCAAATGTGGTGATATTGCCATGTTCCTGCAAAACCGGAAGCAGGGTGATGTTGCCCCCCTCGCCGGTAATTGTGATGGCTTTTTCTGCCCGTATTTCGTGGGAATTTAGAATGGGTGGATAGCCGCTGTCTTTGGGTGCTTCAAAACAGTAGGAAAATGAATTGTGCAGGCGCTGCTTGGTACTTTCGCCCATATATATGTCAATTCGTTTGCCGCTGTTAAGTGCAACTGCTCTTAAATCATCAATGCCGTGGGTGTGGTCTGCATGTTCGTGGGTGTAAACCACTGCGTCGATATTTTTGACATTTGCGTCCAATAATTGTTCGCGCAGGTCACAACCGGTATCAATTACAATCTGGGTTTGGCCCGCCCTGCCCTTGGTTGTGCCGGTGAGCAAAAGCGAGCAGCGCCGCCGTCGGTTTTTTTGCTCATCGGGGTCACAATCTCCCCAGATATTGCCCACTCTTGGCACTCCGCCAGATGAACCGCAGCCGAGAACTGTCGCAATGATTTGCTGGGCGGGATTTGTCATTTTAGGTTTTTGCCATTATTCAGTTTTAGCTTTGGAGAATAATCTGTAAAAATTATCGGTGGTTTGCGAGGCAATGGTTGCCAATTCCACTCCGCGTAAATCGGCCAGAAACTGCGCCGTATGGTGCACAAAAGCCGGCTCGTTTGATTTACCCCGATGGGGAACCGGAGCCAGAAAAGGCGCGTCGGTTTCAACCAGAATTTTGTCTTTTGGGGCGTTTTTGGCCACTTCCTGCACGATTTTTGCGTTTTTGAAGGTGAGAATTCCTGAAAATGAAACATAGCCACCCAGCTCAAGCCCGGTATTTGCCAACTCTATTCCTGAAGAAAAGCAATGCAACACAAAGGGAAATTTCCCCTTTTTTGTCTCGTCTATCAGGATTTGCGCCATATCTTCATCGGCATCGCGGGCATGAATAATCAGCGGCAGGCCGGTTTGACGCGCAGCTTCAATATGGCTCAAAAACCCCTGTTTTTGGGCTTCACGTGGGGAATTATCATAAAAATAATCAAGACCCACCTCCCCGATGGCGATGCATTTTTTATGGGATGAAAGCTTGATCAGATCATCGCTGGATATGTGTAATTCTTCGTGGGCATTATGGGGGTGGGTACCAACCGAAAACCAGATATTTTTGTGGGCCTCAGCAATGGCGCAGATTTTATCAAACTCTTTAACGCGGGTTGAAATGGTAACGCAATTACTCACCCCTGCTGCCTTCATACGCGCCAGAACCGCGCTCAGATTATCCGCAAGGACATCAAAATCCAGATGGCAATGGCTATCAATTAACATCAGGTTTTGTACCATCAGGTTTTTGCATCCGGCTTTTCTACTACATATCGAGGAAATACACCTGTTGGCTGTGGTAGTTCGGTTCCGATACGCAGGCGGTTATTTGCTCCAAGATTTGAAAAATCGCGATCATCACTTGGCACCCCAAGCAAATCCAGCAATTTAGATGCCGATGTTGGCATTATCGGTTGCACGAGAATTGCCACCTGCCTGATTATTTCAGCGGTAGTATAAAGAACGGCATTCATTCGATTGGGGTCGGTTTTCTTTAACGCCCAAGGTTCTTGAGCGGTGAAATAGCGGTTGGTTTCGCCCACTATCTGCCAGATTTCATCCAGATATTTATGCAGCGCCTGCTTTTCAATATGGGTCCTGACCAGAGGTAATAATGCATCGGCGGCATCAAGAATTTTTTGATCTTCAGCTAGCAGTGCCCCGGTGTGTTCAGGCACCCTGCCCGCACAATGTTTGGCAATCATCGATAGGGAACGTTGGGCCAGATTTCCCAGATCGTTGGCCAGATCGGCATTGATCCGGTTGATTATCGCGTCTTCGCTATAGGAGCCATCCTGACCAAACGGGACTTCGCGCAGGCAAAAAAAGCGAAATGCATCAACGCCAAAACTTTCAATCAAGCTGAATGGATCAACCACATTGCCCACTGATTTTGACATTTTTTTGCCATCGCTCAGCAAAAAACCATGGGCGAAAACCCGCTTTGGCAACTCAATGCCCGCAGACATTAAAAATGCTGGCCAATAAATGGCATGAAAACGAATAATATCCTTGCCGATCATATGTACATCGGCGGGCCATAATTTCCACTTTTCACCCTTGTCATCAGGAAAACCGGCAGCGGTTATATAGTTGGTCAAAGCATCGACCCACACATACATTACGTGTTTTTCGTTGCCGGGAACCTTTACCCCCCAATCAAAACTGGTGCGTGAAATGGAGATGTCGCGCAAGCCTGACTTGATGAACGAGCGTACTTCGTTTTCTTTGCTTTTGGGTCCGATAAAATCAGGGTTTTGATCGAAAAATTCAATCAGCTTGTCGCCATAGGCGCTGAGGCGGAAAAAATAGCTTTCTTCCTCCACCCATTCCACGGGCGATCCCAAAGGTTCACGCCGAATTTTATCGTCGCCAACGCTGGTTTCTTTTTCTTCAAAATATGCTTCCTGACGCACGGAATACCAGCCACAATATTTATCCAGATAGATGTCGCCATTAGCTTCCATAAGTTTCCAGATTGCTCTTGAGGCTTCATGGTGACGTTTCTCAGTTGTGCGGATAAATTCATCGTATGAAATATCAAGAGCTTCCCAAAGGCCTTTGAAAACCTGAGCGTTCTTTGTAGCTAATTCAAGCGCCGTAATGCTCATATCTTGTGCGGTTTGCTGCATTTTTTGACCGTGCTCATCGGTGCCGGTTAGAAAAAACACATCTTTTCCGTCCAGCCGGTTAAAGCGGGCAATGGTATCGCAGGCCAGCGCTGTATAGGCGTGTCCGATATGGGGAACACCATTGGGATAAAATATTGGCGTAGTTATATAAAATTTTTCTTTGCTCATGGGAGAGGATTATAGGCCTTAAAATTTAGCGCGCCATATTGAGCTGCGCATGGGATGAAATATGATCGAACAGAACGATAAAACTTTGTCTTTTATCCAGATTATAGCTATCGCCGGTTGCAAAAAGCTCGATTGCCTTTTCCCACAGCTCTATGGATGAGGCAAGCGTTTGGGGTTGGGTATTGGAAGCGCTGGCGGATTTTGCCTCGCTGGCGATCCAGTCCAGCAATAATTCGCGGGCAAATTCTGCCTCCAGATGATTTTTTTTGTTCCCAAGGGTTTCGCTTATGCTCATCATGGTTTGTGCATTTTCCGATGCCGGATTTTGCAGCCAGTCTGACAATTGCTTTAAAACACCGATATTGCCCATGCTTAAGGCTTCAAATGCGCGGCGGGGACGCCCGTTGGAAAAATTTATAGCGGTTGAAATTTCTGCTTTACCTTTAACTTCGTCGGTGACTTCTGGATTGTTTAGAATTTTTTCAACAATGTCATTGGCCAGCGGGCGCATGGCGTGGCCCTGACATCGCGATCTCAAGGTTGGCAATAATGCTCCAACACGGTTGGAAATTAAAATAAGGTGGGTTTGCTCGGGTGGCTCTTCCAGAGTTTTGAGCAAGGCATTGGCGGCATTGGCGTTGCAATCATCAACACTATCGACAATTATTATGCGCCGCCCTGCCCGACCCCTTGTCTGGTGCAATTTACCCAATAAAAAGCGTACCTCATCAACTCTGATGTTTTGATAAAATCCCGCTGCCCGATCTCGCGGGGCACGGCGCAAGGTCCGGACATTGGGGTGCACCCCTGCCCCGATTTGCTCATCCACCTGATTTATGGTTTCAGAGCCACTGGCATGGGTGATTTTTCTTGCCAGTTCATAGGCCAGAGTTGCTTTGCCGATACCCTTTGGCCCATGCAGCAATAACCCGCCGGGCAGTCGGTTTTGCTCAAATTGATTGAAAAGCCGCTCAATAATATGATTATGACCATAAAGTATTTTTTTTGTTTGAGGGGCTTTTATCCCGGAAATATGATCGGCCTCTAAAGATATATCCGATGCGCTCATGCGGAGATTTTTTTGTTAAGTTCGGGGAATTGTTTTGTAACAACGTCCCAAATTTCTTCTGCAATCTCTAATTCATCTCCTGCGGCATCAACAACGAAACAACGCTGGGGATTGTTTTTGGCAATTTGTAAAAAACCGTCCCGCAATCTTTGATGCCAGTCCAGATCTTCGCTCTCGAACCTGTCGGCGGCAACTGGAATTCCACTGGCAATAGCTCGCTGCTCAACCCTTTCAAAGGCAGTTTTTGGGTCCATATCCATCATGATGGTTAGTTCTGGCACATATCCGTCAAGAGCCAATTCTTCAAGGGCATCTATGAGTTTTGGTTCGACCCCTCCGGTCAAGCCCTGATAGGCGCGGGTAGAATCGTGAAATCTATCTGAAATTACCCAATTGCCGCTTTCAAGATTTGGGGCTACCAGTTTTGTTACATGGTCAAGTCTGGCGGCTGCAAATAATACTGCTTCGGCGCCAACTCCCCAACTTTGAGAACTGCCACCAAGAATAAACGAGCGAATGGCTTCGGCCTTTGGTGTTCCGCCCGGCTCGCGGGTGCAAACGGCGCTGATGGAGCAATGGCTAAGACGGGTCAGCAATTGTTTCACCTGAGTGGATTTGCCAACGCCTTCACCACCTTCAAAGGTGATAAATTTGGCATTGCTTGCTCCTTTGGCATTGCCTGTTCCATTGACAGATTTTGGGTTTACCTTTTGCATTACCTGCCCTTTTTGTAGGCAATGTAATTGCAGGCAATATCAGTAAATTCAATAATTTTCATTAGATCCAGCCCAGTGCCAATTCTTTGAGTGCATCAAGTGAGCGACGGTATAGTGAGCCAGTCTTTACGTCTTCGGCTGCATAAAGCGGTGCAATCTGAATCAATTGATCGTCGCAATATACGCGTAATTCTGCAAGCTTGTCCCCGGCTAGAACCGGGGGTAAAATGGGGGCCTGATAGACGATGTTGGCAGACAGGCAACGACGACCGCCAATTGGCAAATAAAGGCTAAGCTCCCCTTCGGCAATCAATGCCACATTGGGTTTTTCACCTCCATAGACATTTGCATATCCAACGGCCTCTTTACTGGCAAATGCGGGCACCTGTTCAAAGGCCCTGCTTCCCCAGACGATGAGTTTTCTTGCTTCTTCAGCGCGATCGCGCTCGCTTTCAAATCCATGCAGCACAGCAACCAATCGGCGGCCGCCTTCGTTGGTGGAAATTACAATGCCGAAGCCGGCACTTTCTGTGTGGCCGGTTTTTAGGCCATCAACGCCAATTCCATCATCCAGCAGGGTATTGCGGTTGCGCTGATTAATGCCGTTCCACTCAAATGATGGTTCTGAAAACATATCATAATATTGTGGATATTCACGGATCAGGAAACGTGACAGCTCAGCAAGATCACGGGCTGTCGTATACATTTTGGGGTCTGGCAAACCGGTTGAATTGGTAAAATTTGATCCGGTCAGGCCAATTTCTTCTGCCATTTCGTTCATTATGCGGGCAAAGGTAGCCTCGGATCCGGCCATGCCTTCAGCAAGTGCTATGCTGGCATCGTTTCCAGACTGGATGATTACCGAGCGCACCAGGTTTTGAATTGAAATCTTTGAATTCAAGACAGCAAACATGGTGGAGCCACCAGAACCTGCCCCTCCTTCGCGCCATGCTGTTTCTGAAATGAAGAATTCATCTTCCATGGAAAAGCGGCCGGATTGAAGCTGGCGAAAGACCACTGCCAGTGTCATCAATTTGGCCATGGAGGCCGGTTCCATGGATTGATCAGCGTTTTTTTGAAATAGAACGGTGCCGGATTCATAATCCATAAGAATGGCAAATTTTGCCTTGGTGGTGAATTCTAACTGAGCCTGAGCAGCAATGCCAAAGACTAAAAACCAAGCTGCAATAGCCAATATCGCGGTTTTGGCAAGTTTAGCAGCTTTGAAACCTATAAAAATTCTGTTCACAATTCTGTTCACAATTCTTATCAAAATTCAGGGTCCTGAAGAGGCAAGGCTAATATCAAAAGCCCGATTGATACAATTAAGTTATATCAATTTTCAACTGTCGCGTCACTTCTAGGCAGCAATATGATTAAGAGCAACAGGCAAACTGATCAGTTTGTTATGATTTGTTGAGCAGGGTTTGGCTCAAGAGTGTCGTTCAGGATGCGTTTAATCCCAATTCCGCTATAAATTGGACAACATCAGCTTCTCCAACTCCAGCTTTTAGGCGGGTCATAACCAGACGAATTGGGCTGTTGGAGCCAGTGCGGGAATATGAAGCGTCTACTGCGCCAAAAAGTGCGAATTGGCGCGCTACCTCGGCGGCGAACTGAGGATCAGCAAATGTGCCAAGATCAATTGAAACCGGGGTGCTTTGATCTGCTGGCATGGGGTTTTGAGTATTGTTGTTTGCAAAACCGTTTTCCACACCGCTTGCCCAGGCTAAAAGTTCAGGGCTTGAGTTCGCTAGTGAATTGGCAGCGGCTGCGGCCTGATGGGCATCAGAAATCATCTTTGCTCCCTGCCCTGGCTCGGCATAGGAAAATAAACTGATCACCGCTCCGAAAATCCCACCATTCTGGCGGGAAATAATGCTTGGCTGTGACGAATTTTGCCGACCATAATCAGGTTGAGGAACCGGCAGTCCACCGCCTCCCGTATTATTCTTACCTATGCTGGCCATCAGATAATTTGTATCATCACCATTTACCGGGGCACGCCCCAGATATGTAACCCTGACCCTTGCAGTGCCCTGATTGATAAACCCAAGCACCTCGGCAGCGCGACGTGACAGATCAATCATGCGATTGTTGGAAAAGGGTCCGCGATCATTAACCCGCACTGTAACAGTGCGACCATTAGATAGGTTTTTCACCTGAACATAGGATGGAAGCGGCAAAGTGGGGTGGGCTGCCGAGAGAAAATATTGATCAAACGTCTCGCCATTGGCGGTTAAGCGCCCCTGAAAATTTGGCCCGTACCATGAAGCGGTTCCAACCTTGTTATAATTGGTTTCCACCTTGGGATAATACCATTTTCCGGCAATTTTATAGGGCTGACCAACAACCGCACGGCCGCCCCCGCGTCTGATCTGGCGCGAAGTGGTGACCCTTGGAGAAGCGGCCACACCAAAAGCGGATACCGAAAATTTGGTTTCGTTGTTGATGAATTCTTTATCAGTTGAACCAAGCAGATTTTGTCCCGGTCCTGCACAGGCAGCCAGAATAAGCGTCATGATGAACGTTTTGGCAAAAGCTGAGCCTAGACGCATAATAGAAGAAACCGGCGGGCGGGATAATGGAGATATTGGCACTGTAATGGATCCTGTTTAAACATTCAGAGCCAGTTTAGCTGATTAAGGGGGGAATTGGTGCAACCTCTACATCCATGGTTTAGGCATGGTTAACACCCTGTCAGTCAATATGGTGCAAATTGTAGAAAATTTCATGGAATCAACGCCTGAGTAAATTGGTGCGACAAGCTCAAGCTGCGGCGATAATATATACGGGTTGCATCATTTTTTTGCATCATATAAAGAAATCTTTATATCCCGGTCGGAATCGGATTTTTAAAGTCTTTATGAATTGAGGATCATATAATGTCTAAACTATCTCAAATGCTTGATAAAAATGAGTTTTTGCTGGCCGATGGAGCCACCGGAACCAATCTGTTTGATATGGGTTTGACTTCGGGAATGGCTCCGGAAATATGGAATCTGGAGCTTTCAGAGAATATTTTAGCGTTGCATCAGTCTTTTGTTGATGCCGGGTCCGATATTTTGGTGACCAATAGTTTTGGTGCTTCTTCTCGGCGGTTACATCTGCATAATCTGGAAAAAAGAGTGCATGAAATAAACGCCAGAGCGGCAGAACTGGCCATAAAAGCTGCTAAGGGCGCTAATCGTGAAATATTGATTGCCGGATCGGTTGGGCCAACCGGAGATCTTTTTGCCCCCCTTGGAGAATTGACCTATGAACAGGCCGTTGAGGTATTTATCGAGCAGATCAAAGGGTTAAAAGATGGCGGCGCTGATGTGGCATGGATTGAAACCATGTCAGCATCCGAGGAAATTGATGCTGCAATCGAGGCGGCAAACGAAGTTGATTTCCCCTATTCCGTGACGGTGAGTTTTGATACTGCCGGACGTTCAATGATGGGACTTAGCCCGGCGGATTTTGCAAAAACCATGACCGGTAAAACCCCCTCCCCGACGGCCATTGGCTCCAATTGCGGGGTTGGCGCATCCGATTTGCTTTTTGCCTTGTTGGAGTTGACGGACAATGCGCAAAATATTCCGGTTATCGCTAAAGCCAATGCGGGTATTCCGCAGGTCAAGGGTGATGCTGTGCAATATTCGGGAACGCCGGACCTGATGGAGGATTACGCTCGTTTGGCCATTGATGTGGGTGCACACATCATTGGTGGCTGTTGTGGCAATTCCCCTGAACATGTGGCGCGAATGCGCAGAGCATTGGACAATCACACAAAAAGAGAAAAACCAACCCGGGCTGAACTGGAAGAAAAACTCGGCGCTCTTGTTGCGCCACCGAGCACCAAAACAGCTGGCGAGGGTGGCCGACGTCGGCGCAGGGCTGCAAAATAGTTTATTTTTGTTTTTTCGAATTCTTAAAAAAACAAAGCGGAGCGGAAAAAAAATGTCAGACGAAGAACTAGATCTTAGCAAACTGGATGATGGTGAACTTTCAGAGCAAATGCAGGATGATCTTTATGATGGTCTCAAGGATGAGGTCAGTGAAGGGGTAAATATTTTACTTGAGCGTGGATGGGAGCCATATGACGTTTTAACAAAAGTTTTGGTGCAGGGCATGAAAGCGGTTGGGGATGATTTCCGTGATGGTATATTGTTCGTGCCGGAAGTTTTGTTGGCTGCCGGATCCATGAAGGGCGGCATGGCCATATTGCGTCCGCTATTGATTGCGACCGGAGCGCCAAAGCTGGGTAAAATGGTGGTTGGCACCGTTAAGGGAGATATTCACGATATCGGTAAAAATCTTGTAGGCATGATGATGGAGGGGGCCGGGTTTGAGGTGATTGATCTTGGCATCAATACCGATGTGGAGCAGTTTTTGGCCGCTATCGAAGAACATAAGCCTGATATTCTTGGTATGTCGGCGCTTTTAACCACTACCATGACTTATATGAAGGTGGTTATTGAAACCCTTAAAGAAAAAGGCATTCGTGACCAGATGATAGTTATTGTTGGCGGTGCGCCTCTAAACGCTGAATTTGGCGAAGCAATTGGGGCCGATGCCTATTGCCAAGATGCTGCCGTTGCTGTGGATACGGCAAGACGCCTGATAAGCCAGCGGAGTGCCTAGAGTTGAATGATTGTACGCCAATCGAGGGAGAGGTTTCTCATGCAAAAGGGGTGCCTGCGAACAAAAAACCTCTTCTTGGGAATAACAAACCATTTGGCATTGTCGCCTGTGGGGCTTTGGCGCGCGAGATTGAAGAAATCGCAAAACTCAACAGGCTGCAAAATATTGAAATCCGGTATCTGCCGGCAAAGCTGCACAATTCCCCAAATTTAATTCCCCAAGAGGTGGAAAAAGCCCTTGAAAAGCTGGCTGGGAAATGTGGACAGCTTTTTGTCGCCTATGGAGATTGTGGAACGGTTGGTGCACTTGATGTAGTAATTAAAAAATTTGGTGCAACCCGTTTAGAAGGCTCCCATTGTTATGCTTTTTATGCGGGAGTTAAAGACTTTGAAAAACTGCATGATGATGAACCTGGCACCTTTTATCTGACCGATTATCTGGCCCGCCAGTTTGACAATCTGGTCTATAGGCCGTTGGGACTTGATCGGCATCCGCAATTGCTTTCCGAATATTTTGGCAATTATACCCGCCTGTTGTATTTGAGCCAAAGCAATGATGAAAAACTTGACGCAAAAGCGCGCGATGCGGCCAAACGGCTAAATCTTAGGTTCGAGAAAATCCACACAGGTTTTGGTTCGCTTGAGCCTGCAATTCTCACAATAAAAGAAAAAGTTAAATGAGCACTGCATCAATCATCTGGTGGCGCGATATCCCCACCCAAATTATTAGCGGCAAGGGTCGCAAAGCAACAAAGATGCAGCTTGATGAGCGCTTTACTGTCGCGGTCGATCGGGCAGCGATGGTTGCAGGAGCCACCGATACGGATGCCTATCTCGAGGATTGGCGCAAGTCTAAAATAGAAATAGATGATGGTGATGTTGATGTTGAATTGGCGGTAAAGCTGTATGCCGAAAAAATTGAACAGGAATATCCCAATTCCCGCCTTGGCGAACTGGCCAAAAACAGCGGCCGTGAGACACTTCGTGCCAAAAAATAAAGAACTGAATTAAACCTCCTGATTGGACTTTTTCCCATGAGTAAAACTATTCTCTCCTCACCCAATAAAGAAGTTATTATTGGTTTTGACCAGCCATTTTGCGTAATTGGTGAGCGCATAAACCCCACCGGACGCAAACTTTTGGCCGCCGAAATGAAGGATGGCGATTATTCGCGAGTTGAGGTCGATGCTCTGGCGCAGGTGGCGGCGGGCGCGACAGTTCTTGATGTTAATGCGGGCATTCCCTTGGCTGATGAGCCAAAAATTCTTGCCGATTGCATAAAGCTGGTGCAGTCAATTACCGATGCGCCCCTTTCCATCGATAGCTCGATAATTGAAGCGCTTGAGGCTGGCTTGTCGGTTTATCAGGGCAAGGCTTTGGTGAATTCTGTCACGGGAGAAGATGAAAGCCTTGAAAGGGTTTTGCCGCTGATCAAAAAATATGGCGCGGCGGTTGTTGCCATTTCCAATGATGAAACCGGAATTTCAACCGACCCGGACGTGCGCTATCAAGTGGCTAAAAAAATAGTCGAACGGGCGGCGGATCATGGCATTGCCAAAGAAGATGTGATTGTTGATCCGCTGGTTATGCCGGTTGGAGCCATGAACGATGCCGGGTTACAGGTGTTTGCCCTTGTGCGTCGATTGCGCGAAGAATTAAAGGTCAACACAATTTGTGGCGCTTCAAATGTGGGGTTTGGGGTGCCAAATCGCCATGCGCTGACCGGGCATTTTATTTCGATGTCGGCGGCCATGGGCATGACTTCAGCCATAATGAACCCGCTGCATCAGGAGCAGATGGTTGCGGTGCAGGCGGCCAATGTCTTAAACGGGCATGATCCCAATTGCGCGGCATGGCTCAATGCCAACCGCCCCCCTGC
>VAPK010861192.1_pt1 | contig 11700 bp, 9 predicted proteins | sample 3395031 | NCBI WGS metagenome assembly VAPK01 (sample SAMN08290443, study PRJNA428436) | hydrothermal vent metagenome | isolation source: Deep-sea hydrothermal vent chimney 1 | place: Pacific Ocean: Juan De Fuca Ridge
CCTTTTATAACAACAATATCTGAAATATCAGCTATCGCCTGCCACCTTTGCCTGCAATTCACTATACAATTCCAATGTTTTTTGGGGATCGGAATAATTCAAATAGAAAACTTCGCCGTCTTTAAGTTTCAGGTGAATGAACGGTGGGGTGTTAACATTGACAAAAATTTCCGTTTTGCCCAGGCCGTTTAACCTGAAATAGCCTTTAAAATGTCCTGCGAATGCAAACCCACCTGTTTTTGTCTCAACATCAGGCATTGATGTTACCTTTTCCAATTGTAAAATCTCGCTGTATTTTATCCCGACCGGATAGAGCCCCCTGATTCGAAGCTCGTTCGCCTTTAATGTGATTTTGACATCAGTACTGGAATAAATTATAAATCCAATTAAGATGAGAAATACGATCCCAAGCCCATACCATGTGGTTTTTGAATTAATGCCCGGCATGTTTTTATTTAAAGATGAAAGGTTCATAATTTAATGGGTTAAAGTATTCTTTCCCAAAGAAAAATGAATGTTTTAAATAATTCCATTTTTGTCGCACATAGGATTTGATATGCTATTAGCCAATCTTCTCCCCTTCTTCTATCCATTTTAAGTGACAAAATAATAATTCTCCTGTTTTTTCGTCTCTCAAATGTAACCCATTTCCCTGGCAATAATCATAATCTTTGCAAGTGGCACAAATTCCGGTTTTTGTCCAACTTCTGTCCCTGTATTTTTCATATCTGTTTTCCCAGACTTCGGCAAAATTGTCCTGATAAATATTTCCCTGGATAAAGTTATCTCTCAAATTGGGACAGGCTGAAATTGAACCGTCAGCTAAAACAGAAGCTATATTTATTCCTGCACGGCAAAAGAAAAAATCGTCCCGCACTTCTTTTTCGTAATTGCCCAAAAAACCTTCGCAACCGTAATTCAGGTGTATCTTATTTTCTTTACGGGTTTTCTTTATAAAATCAAACAGGCCCTTAAATTCGGTCGGAGGCAGTTGTAAAAAATCATTTACTTTAGCACGACCAATAGGGAAAACCGTAAAAACCCGCCAATCTTTAAGGCCAATGTTGATTAACAGATCTCGAATCTCTTCAAGCTCCATAAAATTCTTGCGATTGACACAAGTTACAACATCATATTTCAGATTTTCAGTTTTGGGTAAAAGTTTGATTGCGTCGATGGCCTTATTGTAGCTTTTATTATTGTTTCTTAGCCAATTGTGCGAACTTTCCAAACCATCCAGACTAATTGTGAGGGCCCGTAGTCCTGAATCGAGTAAACTATTTAACCGTGCTTTGGAAAGGAGCATCCCATTGGTTACAATTCCCCAGGGAAATCCTCTTTTATACAACTCCAAGCCTGCTCTTTCGATATCTTTTCTTACGAGAGCTTCACCTCCTGTGAAAACTATCATGGTTTCATTGGGATTTACGATCTCGGTAACCTGGTCTATTGCACTTAAAAAGTCACTTATGGGCATATCTTTTACTAAGGAATCTTTTTTGCAATCGCTTCCGCAATGCAGGCAGTTTAAATTACAGCGTAAGGTGCATTCCCAAAAGATGTAATTCAGCGAGTGAAGCTTCGCTTCATTCCCTTTATATCTTTTATAAAGATTTAATGCAATTCTTTTTTTTATCGGAATTTTTGAAACGCCCATTATTTTTTATCCAATTCTACATCAAATTCTTCCGAAGTTTCACCGGCATTCCAATGACCGTCACCATCAGTAAATTTTGGATCTACAAATTCAACAGTGGTGTCTAAACTCTTATAGTCTCCATTTGCAGTACTGTCAACATCTTTAAAGTTAATTTGAAATGTCTGATTGGCGGGAAAATCAGTATTAGAAACCTGATACTTTCCCTGACTATCAGTAAATGATGTATCTCTACTCATGATTACTCTAATGTTTTCTATCGGAGTGTTAGTGCCTATTGCAGCTACTTTTCCGTTAACAATAAATTTTGCATGAGGGGTTCCATATTCAGTTTTAAAATTTGGTAATTTATTACAGGAAGATGCAAACCCAAAAAAAGCCATAAGCCCCCAAATAATTACATTTGAAGTTTTGTAGAATTTGTTTTTTGCTTTTTTCATTATTGATTTATTTTTAAAAATTTTTATCCAATTTGAAATTCGATAACTAATAATTTCTCATAGATTCACTTCTCATTCTTCGAAATCAGTGATTAGCAGGGATTATCTACTTGTTTTCAGTGGACACTCAAATCCACCACTTTCCAAAAATCCAAAAGGGAAATATGTGATTCCTGTTTCCAAAACTGGTTAATCATTGCATCTTTCTGAGTTTGGGTCAGGAAGGCAGGTTCCCGATTCAAATATAGAGAAGTTTTCAATACAAAGGGTTGGGCTTCACCTTATTTTGAAGGCACAACCTGTTTCTGTCGCTGATGAACAGCCAGAGTCGGGTCTTTCAGGTTAAAAAGAATTATTTTTGTTCAATGTGTATGTTCCTCCCCATCACTAACGCGCAAATGTTTCGTGTGCTTTAATAAATTAGGATTCTATGTTTTATGGTCTCGCGTTTGGAGACGAGCGCCAGTAATTGTTATGACAAACACGACTTTCTAACTTTACTGATTTAGTGCTCTTTACGGACTTCGGGCACTTTATATTACCCCCAAAAATACCGGCAGCTCACTCAGCAGGTCTTTGATAGCGGTAAGGCTGGAAAGCTTTATTTTTCCAATGACATAGTTGCTTCCGTTTCCAGAATATTGTTCCGATATCTCTTCAAAACGGAAATGCTCCAGATCTTCTTCCCGCTGATAGCGTAAATAGATCTTCAAAGTCAATTCATTGGAAAATGAAGGCTTTTTAAAATATTTCAGTTTTTTGTATTCGTATCTATAATTGTGGCTTAATGCCGTAATGTCCGATAAAACCGCCGAACCTGTGGGGAAGGCTCCCGCCCCTTTTCCAAACATAAACTGTTTGTCATAATAAGCCCCTTCGATAACTACGCCATTATACTCATCTTCAACGTTGTATATATATTCGATTTTATCCACAAACTGAGGCGCTACAAACAATGAAACCGAGTTGTTTTCTGTCTTCAGCACCCTGGCGACCAGCTTTATTTTAAGTCCTTTTTCTTTAGCAAACTGCACATCGAAACTATTGATCTTTGATATCCCGAAACGGAAAATATCATTCGCTGCCACCAGCAGCCCGAAAGCATGTGCCGTGATGATCACCAGCTTAAACAGAGAATCATTTCCATCCACATCAAAAGCCGGGTTGCTTTCCGCGAAACCGAGCTCCTGCGCTTCTTTCAAGGCTTTATGATAATCCTGTCCGTTGCGGAAGATCTTTGTCAGGAGGTAATTGGAGGAACCATTCAGAATGCCGGTGATGGAAAGCAGCAGATCATTATCGTAATATTCTTCCAGATTTCGGATGATGGGAATGGAACCGCAGGCAGAAGCGTCATATAACAGCGATTTTCCGGTCTCTTTCTGAATCTCAATCAGCTCTTCAAGATGTGCGGCAAGCATCGTTTTATTGCCTGAAACCACATCTTTACCCTGCAGCAAGGCCCCCTTGACAATTTCGTACGCATCTTCCGCATCGTCAATCAATTCAACGACGACGTTAATTTTCGGATCTTCAATAATTTTATTCTGATCGCGGGTAATGATATCCGCATTTATGGTTCTGGGCTTTTCCTGTTTCACACAAACAGAAAGGATATCGGCATCTACCGTTTTACTGTTTTGCAGCACGGTGTAAAGTCCTTGTCCGACAACGCCAAATCCGTACAATCCAATGTTTAATTTTTTCATCTTATGAGATCTTTTTTACCACAAAGAAATACCAAGGGTGTCATCAAAAATGCTAAGGTTTCCCGGAAGATCTTCCTTTGTGCAACTTTGTGGTTATATTTTTTATCCTTTAAAAACTTTTTACATCCTTCATAAACTTCCTGACAATCTTTGTAATCGACTGAAATTCCAAAAGAAATCCGTCATGCCCGTAATCGGAATGAATGAATTCCAGCCGGGCACCGGGGATATGCTTTTTTATCAGCTCTTGATCTTCTTTTGGGAACAAAATATCCGTATCAATGGCAATGCCAAGAGTCTTTGCCTTGACTTCAGCCAGCGCTTTTTCAAGCCCGCTGCGTTTTCGTCCCACATGATGGCTGTCGAAAGCCCTTGTCAGCACAAAATAGGAATAAGCATTAAAGCGGTTGGCAAGCTTTTCGCCCTGATACTGCTGATAAGTGATGGCTTTTAATCTTCTGAAATCATCATCTTCGTGCAGTGTCTGAGTTTGGTTATAAGCCTGTGCATTTCTGTAACTCAGCAAAGCAATGGCTCGGGCGGCTTTCATTCCTGCTATGCCGCCATCAGGTTTCCGGCTGAAAAAACTTTCATCCGCCAGGATAGCCATGCGCTGCGCTTCATTCAGCCCGGCTGTCCAGGAAGTTGCCTTTACGCCTCCGGCGATCATGATCAAATGTTTGATAACATCCGGTTCCATAATTGCCCATTCCACAGACTGAAAACTCCCGATGGAACCGCCCGTCAACACCTGAATTTGTGAAATACCCAAATGCTTTCTCAACGCAATGTGCACGTTGACCATATCGCGGATGGTGACATCCGGGAAATGGTTATAATAGACTTCTCCGTTTTCATCTGTCGATAACGGCCCGGTTGTCCCGTAACAGGATCCCAACACATTGGCACAGACAATAAAATGCTTTTTTGGATCGAAGCACTGCCCTTCTCCCGCAAGGCCTTTCCACCAGTCCAGTGCATCGGAGTTGGCAGTTAGGGCATGACAAATCCAGACCACATTGTCGCCTTGGGTATTCAGTTTTCCATACGTATGGTAAGCCACTTCCACACCTGACAGGGATGAACCGTTTTCAAGCGGGAAGTGGCCCGGAATCTTGAGCAAATGCATCTTAAACTAAATTTGATTTAAAGCCTGATCAACATCTTCAATAATATCGTCAATGTGTTCAATACCCACAGAAACCCTAAGCAGCGTCGGACCAATCCCAACGGCTGCCAGTTCCGTATCACTCAATTGCTGATGGGTAGTCGAAGCCGGTTGGATGATCAGCGTCTTGGTATCGCCGACATTGGCAAGGTGACTGATGAGCTTGAGACTTTCCACAAACTTTGCAGTGATATCTTTGGTGCCTTTCAGCGAAAAGCTCAAAACAGCCCCAAAACCGTGTTGAAGATATTTCTTAGCAGTTTCATGTTTGGGATCATCGGGAAGTCCGGGGTAAGAAACTTGTTCCACTTTAGGGTGTTTCGAAAGCCATTGAGCCAATACCAGCGTATTGTCAACCGAACGTTGAACTCTTAGCGAAAGCGTTTCAATTCCCTGCAACAAAAGGAAAGCGTTGAACGGGCTCAGTGCTGGTCCAAAATCGCGAAGGCCTTCCACCCTTGCCCTGATGATGTATGCGATATTTCCAAAGGCCGAGCCTTTTCCGAAAACATCGGAAAACACCAGACCATGATATCCTTCGGAAGGTTCGGAGAATTGCGAGAACTTCCCGTTTCCCCAATCGTAGGTGCCGCCGTCGACAATAATGCCTCCGATGCTGTTACCGTGGCCGCCAATCCATTTGGTAGCGGATTCGACCACAATATTGGCCCCCAATGTCAATGGTTTGCAAAGAAATCCGCCGGCGCCAAAAGTATTATCCACGATAAGCGGAAGGTCATGTTTGCGTGCCAGGGCAGCGAATTTTTCAAAATCAGGAACTTCAAAGCTGGGGTTTCCAATAGTTTCCAGGTAGATAGCTTTGGTGTTTTCATCAATCAGTTTTTCAAAATTGGCAATCTCCAGGTTTTCCGCAAAGTAGACCTGAACGCCCAGCCTTTTAAAGGACACTCTGAACTGATTGTAACTTCCACCATAAAGATACGGCGAAGAAACAAAATTGTCGCCCAACTGCAGTATGTTATTCAGGGCAATAAACTGTGCTGAATGTCCCGATGCTACTGCCAGCGCAGCAACGCCGTCTTCCAACGCTGCCAGCCTTTTCTCCAGCACATCGTTGGTAGGATTCATGATACGGGAATAGATGTTTCCGAACTCTTCGAGCCCAAAAAGCTTTTTGGCATGTTCGGTATTATTGAAAACATAAGAAGTGGTCTGATAAATGGGAACCGCCCTTGAGAGGGTTGTTTCATCCGGTGTGTGGCCGGCATGAACCTGTAAGGTTTCGTATTTCATAATATATAGAATAAAAATTAAAGAATATTGATTTATAATCGATGGGTGCTGTTAGGCATAGCTTAAACAGCACCTTGAAAGAAAGGATGTGGGGACATTCTGTTTCTATGAAATCACAATGCCCCTAAAGCATTCGCATCCTGCAAATGGCGGGAAAAATTTCAGAAAAAACGCCACAAGAAACCAAGTCTGAAGGCTGTGGCTGATTAAGATTTGTTTTACTTCGGGAAACTCCCGGATAAAAAGAATTTCGTTTCATTTTTTCAGTTTAAATTATAATTCCCTCCGGGGATATCCCCTGAGCGGCAGGTATTGGCACCTTTCCTTTTGGCAGGTTGCCGGAGTTTCATAGAGCCTGATCTCTCCACTCCTCTGTATAATTCAAACATCCGGGTAAGGAATATTTGAATAACGGGGCAAAACTATGTAAAAAAATTTACCGTGCAAGTTTTCAGTGAAAAATTTTCATATTATTTTGAAAACCTGTAGATTAATTTTTATTGAGCTACAAGTTACCGCAAACGATACAAAAAAGCCATTCGGATGGGGGAAAGTATAGCCATAAAATCATGAAAATCATAAAGTCAGCTTGCACTTTAATGGTACGCTGATTGGACTGATGAAACGGATCAAATGAGATCATAATCAATCATAAAAGATCAGTGCCCCATTCACAAAATAATTTTCATAGCTTTGCTTCATTGAAAAAACGTATGGACGCTTCCCTTTTATTCAGTTATTTTCAAAATCTCAGCGAAAAGCAAAAAGAGCAATTTCAGTTACTGAAGGCTCTTTATCTCGATTGGAACAGTAAAATCAATGTGATTTCCCGCAAGGACATGGAGCAGTTTTACCTGCATCACGTGCTGCATTCGCTGGCTATAGGAAAACTGGTTCCGTTCAAGGCTTACACCGAGATTATGGATGCCGGAACCGGTGGTGGTTTCCCGGGTATACCGCTGGCCATTCTTTTTCCTGATGTCAGGTTTTATTTGGTGGATAGTATCGGGAAGAAGATCAAAGTGGTGAAAGAAGTAGTAAACGCCCTTGGATTGAAGAATGTGGAATCAGAACAGATTAGGGCGGAACAGGTTGATCACACCTTTGATTTCATTGTCAGTCGTGCTGTTACCGATTTGGAAGCATTCACCCGCTGGACTTTTTACAAAGTACACCGGCAGTCGTTTAACCGGCTTCCCAACGGGATTTTATATCTGAAAGGTATGGGCATTGAAGATGAAATCCATCGCGTGAAGCAGTTAAAAATGACCAAAGTTTCCACTTATCCTATTTCGCGCTATTTTTCTGAAGAATACTTTGAAAGCAAACAGATCGTTCATGTTTATAAATAACAAGCAGTTGCTTTAAACTTTAGCAATTAATCTGTCAAGATATCTATAGCATAACAAACGATATAATTATTGATGAAATTCTTACATATTGACAACAATATAAGGCGGGCACAAAAAAAATTTCTTATTTTCGCCCGTTCTACATTCGTTAAAGAAATTTTTCAAAAATAAATTTATTATGACAGAAGCAATTCAGAAATCTCTCAGAGAATCTCCTTGGGCACGTTGGACGGCAATGGTAGTCGTTTCTTTATCCATGTTTGGTGCGTATTATTTCAATTATGTCGGGTCTTCGATTAAACCAATATTAGAAATAGCTCTCGGATGGACCAGTAAAGATATTGGAACCTATACAGGTTCGTACGGATGGTTTAATGTTTTCTTCCTTATGTTGATTTTTAGCGGTTTAATTCTTGACAAACTGGGAATCAGAGTAACAGGGTTGGGTGCCACAGCAATGATGGCCATTGGCACAGCTCTTAACTATTGGGCCATGACTGCCATGCCTGCCCACATGTTGGCTCAGCATGTAACCCTTCCGTTAGTTGGTCAACTTCCCATGCAGGTTTTCATGTCCTGTCTCGGATTTGCAATCTTTGGTATAGGAAGTGAGGCGACGGGAATAACGCTTTCCAAGGCGATTGTGAAGTGGTTTAAAGGCAAGGAGATGGCCCTCGCCATGGGACTACAGATGTCCATTGCCCGTTTGGGAACTGCTTTAGCCCTGGCTATATCATTGCCGTTGGCTATCAAATTCACATACAGTACTCCTATCCTGCTTGCTTTTGTCCTCATGCTGTTAGGTCTTGTTGCCTTCATCACCTACGTTATCATGGATATCAAACTGGACAAGTCTGAAGCAAATATTGAAATTGAAGAAGAAGAACCTTTCCGGGTAAAAGACATTCTTTCTATAGTAAACAATAAAGCATTCTGGTATATTGCCATTCTTTGTGTTTTATTTTACGGTGCAGTATTTCCTTTCTTATTTTTTGCACCTGATTTCATCATCAATAAATATCATGTAGCCGCCAAATATGCCGGATATATTCCTGCGCTGTTACCGGCCGGAACCATCCTCTTAACTCCACTTTTTGGATATATTTATGATAGAAAAGGAAAAGGGGCGACCATCATGATCATTGGTGCAGTCATGCTTCTTATAGTACATAGTTTCTTAGCTGTGCCCTTCCTGAACAATTGGATATTTGCAGCATTAATGATTATCACTTTAGGAGTCGCATTTTCATTGGTTCCATCTGCCATGTGGCCTTCCGTTCCGAAAATTATTCCCGAAAAGAGACTGGGAACTGCTTATGCCGTCATTTTTTACATCCAGAACATTGGCCTGGTGGTTATTCCTACCGTACTTGGTGTTGTTTTGACGATGTCGAATCCCAGTGTTTCTCCTAATAAAATGTTGATAAAATCATCCATTGAACAGAGTTTCCATAAAGTGCTGGTGGACCACAAATTTACGTATACAAAAAAAGATTTGCAAATAGCAATTGACAAATCCACCGGAAATGTTGTTGACTCCATTGTGAAAAATACCTTTTACACTCCGACTCAGGAAAAGAACATCAATAAAGCCGCCATTGAGCAAGAGCTGATTCAGAATAATCTGGATGCTGCAGGTCATTTTACGCTCATAAACGGGAACAGGGCTACACTTATCGCATTGGGTAAGGTCTTCACCAGGGCAAGTTACCCCATTATCAAAAAAGAAAAACTGAATATCACCTATAACTACGAAAATGATATTCTCATATTTGTCTTGCTTGGAGTTTTATCCGTCATCTTCTCCTTCCTGCTGAAGATGGAAGACAAAAAGAAAGGATACGGACTGGAAATGCCGAATATGGAAAAGAAAGCCGAAGCTATTGAAGCAAAAATGGAAGGCGAATAAAAGCTTTTCATTCAAAATAAGGAAAAAGGCTGTCTCAAAAGGACAGCCTTTTTTGATATAATGTTCACTATTTGAATCAGGCGTCCACTTGCGAAATGAACCTTAACACACGTTATGTCGTTTCAATATTTTAACGTTTGAATAGGGATTCAAAAAATGAGACTATGCAAATAATCCTTAATTTTACAACCTAAATAAAAATTATATCAAAATAATAAAAACATGAGCAAAGAAATATTAAATCTTGAGCCAAAAGCTTTGTGGAAAAACTTCTACAGTCTCACACAAATTCCCCGTCCTTCAAAAAAAGAGGAAGAAGTCATTGAATTCGTAAAGAAATTTGGTGAAGACCTGGGATTGGAAACCATAGTTGACGAAGTAGGCAACGTAATTATTAAAAAACCCGCTACAGCAGGCATGGAAGACCGTAAAGGCGTTATCCTGCAAGGTCATCTTGACATGGTTCCCCAAAAGAATTCCAATTCAACCCACGATTTTGAAAAAGATCCGATTGATGCTTACATTGATGGCGAATGGGTTACCGCCAAAGGAACCACGCTGGGCGCCGATAATGGGATGGGAGTAGCTTCAACCATGGCAATTCTTGAAGCAACGGACCTTGAACACGGTCCCATCGAAGCCCTTTTCACAATTGATGAAGAGACGGGCATGACCGGTGCAGAAGGTTTAAAAGCAGGCTTTCTGGATGGTGACATTCTTCTAAACCTGGATTCTGAAGACGAAGGAGAACTTTACATTGGATGTGCCGGTGGCGTAAACACTGAAGCCGAAACCAGCTATGAAGAAGAAGACCTTCCTGAAAATATGACCGCCTATGAAATAGTAGTAAAAGGTTTAAAAGGCGGGCATTCAGGACTGGATATAAATCTGGGACGTGGAAATGCCAATAAGATTATCAATGCTTTATTGGCAACAGCAGCATCCAAATACGGTTTGCGCGTGGCAATTGTAGAAGGTGGAAATCTGAGAAATGCCATTCCTCGCGAAGCTTTTGCTGTAGTAGCCATCAATGAAAACAAAAAAGCAGAGTTCGAAACTTTTGTAACCGAGTTTAATAAGATTGTAAAAGACGAGTTTGATAATACCGATTCTGGTGTGGAAGTAGCTGCCAAAGCCATTGACAAACCCGCTAAAGTAATGAGTGGGAAAGCTCAGGCCAGTCTTTTTAAAGCTGTAGCTGATTGCCCAAATGGCGCCATTTCTATGAGCAAAGAGCTGAAAGGAATTGTGGAAACATCCACAAATCTTGCTATCGTAAAAGCAGGAAACGGTAAAATAGTAATCTCCAGCCTGCAACGCAGCCTAACAGAAGATGGCAAAAATGAAATTGCAAAAGCAGTACGTACCGCATTGACCAATGCCGATTTCAATGCAGAAAGTTCAGGAGACTACCCGGGCTGGAATCCCAATCCGGATTCTCCTATTTTGAAAGCCATGAAAGAAGTTTACAATGCTAAGTTTGGAAAAATCCCTGAGGTAAAAGTTATTCACGCGGGTTTGGAATGTGGCCTTTTAGGCTCTGTTTATCCCAACTGGGATATGATTTCTTTCGGACCAACCATCCGCTGGCCGCACTCCCCGGACGAGAAAGTTAAAATTGATACCGTACAGAAATTCTGGGATTTCCTCGTAGAAACGCTGAAGACCGTCCCTGTAAAATAGATACTTCTTGAATCTTCCTCCGGTTAGGAGGAAGATTCTTTTAAAAGAAAACTTTTTAGAAAAAATTGAAAAACTTTTCAGAACCTTTTGTGTAATAAAAAAATTAGTCTATTTTTGCACTCCCAAAATAATACAGGACGATGACAAAAAGAACGTTTCAACCATCTGTTAGAAAGAGAAAAAACAAACACGGTTTTCGCGAAAGGATGTCAACCGTTAATGGCCGAAAAGTGATCAAGAGAAGGAGAGCTAAAGGCAGGCATAAGCTCACTGTTTCAGACGAGTACAGATAGCAAGCGATTTATTTCGCACCTATATACGACCCAAAAAATTGATAGAGGCTGTCGCGGAAACGTTACAGCCTTTTTGTTTTGTAGTAAAAAAGTCCCATGATAAATGCATCATAGGGCTTTTTCAGAAATATGTATTATTAACCTGAGTTCGATATAAGATTTATCTCACAGAAAGCCAATAGTGGGCCAGATTTGTTGCTAAAAATCACGAAGTTATAGCGGGCTATTACAAGAG
>VAPK010203636.1_pt1 | contig 11699 bp, 9 predicted proteins | sample 3395031 | NCBI WGS metagenome assembly VAPK01 (sample SAMN08290443, study PRJNA428436) | hydrothermal vent metagenome | isolation source: Deep-sea hydrothermal vent chimney 1 | place: Pacific Ocean: Juan De Fuca Ridge
ACCGGGCAGTTTTCTCGACCAAAAGGCATAACGGTTGATCGTCAGGGCAATGTATATGTGGTTGATACTGCCTTTGGCAACGTTCAACTGTTTTCTCCAGACGGGAAGCTGTTAATGTTTCTTGGCAGTCGAGGCTCAGCGGATAAACCTGCAAGATATATGTTGCCGTCGGGAGTTGATACCGATGAAGACGGAAGAGTTTATGTTGTCGATCAGTTTTTCCGTAAGGTTGAAGTCTTCAAGCCGACGTCATTGATGACGGGCACTGAAGCCGCTGACGAACCTGAAGGTAGCCCAGCGCAAAAGAATACGCCTGAAGAAGCTAAACCGAACAGCTAATAACATTGTTTATTTAAACATAGGTTTCCTGTGCCGCACGCTGGTTTAATATGCCTTGTATTGCCTGCATCGAAGTTACGATGGGGCTTCATATTTCTGTTTCTTTTTTTTCAATGTGGGATGGGATCGACGTTGCTGGCGGCAGGAAGTGTTATTTCCTTTTCCGATGTTGGGAAAATAAAAGCCTGGGTGCAACAGGGTAAAATTGAAAAACAGAATATTCCTAATCCGCACTGGAATCTAAATGCCTGTATAGCCTGTCACAAGACTAAAGCGAGCAGGAAAAATCTTCATTTAGGTAGCAAAGGTGTCAATGCAACCTGCAATAATTGTCATAAGGTTCTAGCTGATAATACGCATATGCATCCATTAGCCACAGCCGTACCTGAAACTATGGTTGCACGCATGCCGAAAGATTTTAGCAAAACACTGCTACAGAAGAATAAAACAGAAAAATCACTTCGTTGTTCCACCTGCCATGATATTGTCGCGCAGTGTATTGAAACACGGTTTGTCGATGAAAAAATCAATCCACAGTTTCTTCGTGGTGGCCCGTATCGAGCGCGTACGGAGCTTTGTTATCAATGCCATGATCGAAAGGCCTATCAACGTTTGAACTCACATGATCAAATATCTGAATCCGGTGAAATTCTGGTTGAAAAATGTTTGATTTGCCATATGCGTATTCCTAAAGAACTGGAGGATGGTTCGGCAGTTGATACTGAGTTACAGGTTCAAACTGATTACTCCGCACTATGTCTTAACTGTCATCGTTGGACGCCTCATCCGGGTGGGAATTTTGCTTTTATGGATAAAGGTGGGCCGAAGCATCTGGTCAAACCCTCAGCCGGGATCCGCCAGCATATGCTGAAAATGGAAAAAATAAATAGTTTGATATTGCCACTGCAGGATGATAATGGTCAGATTTATTGTGCAACCTGTCATAATCCACATGAACGTGGCGTGCTTAAAAATGCACAGGCTGCAAAAGGCGCGGATCAACCTAAACGTTTGCGTTCTAGCCCGATGTGCGAAAATTGCCATGATTTATAAACTAAAACGACTAACCTTAAGTAGGTGTCACATAACTTTTAACTTTTGAACTGATCTATCGCAAGTATTCGTATTTTTTAATATGCTAATATCGGTGCTTATAAAATCAAGTAATGTAACGCTCTGTTATTCAGAGCGATCTCTCGGGGGAGAGGGAGTAATGTACAAGCGGTTAAAATTATTTATATTCTTGATCCTGGTCGGACTTGGCTATAGTCATGTTAGCGAGGCGATTGAAGGATTTGAAGATGACGAGGGTTGCCTGCTTTGTCACAAGTATCCCAAGATGGGGCGTATTACCGAGGATGGTACCCAACGTCATTACTACGTTATTCCTCATATTTTCAGTAAAACCGTTCATCGCAATGTTCCCTGTACCGACTGTCATAATTATATAAAGCAACTTCCACACCGTGAGGTGAAAGAAGGTGTGAAATGCGATTCAGAATGTCATTCGATCAAGAATCCTGCAACCGGGAAAAACTTTAGTCACAAGCCGATCTATGACCAGTACATTAAAAGTACGCATGGGCGAAAGAAGGCAGCAGTAGGGCATGATCGAGATAAACCCTATTGCGTTACCTGTCATACCAATCCTATCTATAACCCCGATGAAGATGAGCCTCCAAAGCGTATTGTTGATCGTTGTGTGGTATGCCATGAAGATAGCAAGTTTGTAACCAACTGGTATAAACATACCAGTCGTCGAATACGTGAAGTTAAACGATCATCAGAAGAAATTGTTGCCCTTTGTTCTAATTGCCATGGCGACAAGCGGCTGGTTGATCGTCATATGAAGGCAGCCAAATCGGAAGGCCGAGAGCTGGGACGTAAATACCCTTACGCAGTTGAATCGTATGATGAAAGTTTCCATGGAAAAGTAACCCGCTATGGTTTCAAAAAAGCGGCGAACTGTCTGGATTGTCATGCGGATTATGAAAACTATTATATGTCGGTTCATTTTATCCGCCCATCGCGCGATCCCGTTTCACCTGTTAGTCCGGAGCGCAAGTTAAAGACCTGTCAGCGCTGTCATACCTATGCAGATAAAAATTATGCTGCTCTTGATCCTCACCCGACCAGTCATAAAGATGACAACCCTTTCCGCCACTATGCCGAGGTTGTTTATGCCTGGGTGGGTGATGTGGTGCTGGCTTTACTGGTGGGCATGGCGTTGTTCGAAACGATTGGTCGCAGACGCGATGGAGTTATCTGGAAAATTAAGAAAGGCTCATCCTGGTGGCGTCGTTCCAAGCGTGGGCGTGATAGAAAAGTCTAGGTAATGTTAAGATAATTTTTAGTTATAGGTAATTGATAATGAAACTATCGGCAGAAGCGCGAAGTGTGCTTGAAACATCGATGGAGTTAAACAAGCTTGACAACCTGGAACGTGATGATGTTGAAGGCATCATCGCGGCGATGCCTGACGACCGAGTATTGTTATACAAAAACGTTGTTTCAAATCCTATTGGCGATTTACCACGGTATTCGATTCATATTCGCATTCAACATATGTTGACCTTTGTTACTTTCCTGACGCTTGCGTTTACGGGGCTGCCTATTGCGTTCATTGATCACTTCTGGGCTGCGCCACTGAATGCGATGATTGGTGGGGTTGAGGTGTCGCGTATCATTCACCGCACGATAGCCAGCGTTATGGTGTTCAGTATGGTTTACCATGTTTTCACCATTACCCTGGGGCCCATGTCGCAGATATTAAAAGGTAAGTTTGATATTCGCCGAACTATTTTACCGAGCTTTAAAGATCTGCGTGACTTCAAGAATGATATGTTGTATTTCAGCGGTGCCAGAAAAGTACGTCCTGAGATGGACAAGTTTATGTATAAGCAGAAGATTCATTATTTTGCAGCTGCGTTTGGCAATGTTGTGATGATTGTTTCTGGATCTTCTTTTTTGTTCCCAGAGTTCTGGGCAGCTATTTTGCCCATTAGTATTGCCTCACACTTTCAGGAAATGATGCGTCTCTCACATCCACACGAAGCCCTGCTGGCATTGCTGGTTATCGCCTTCTGGCATTGGTACAACGTGCATCTTGCACCGGGACGCTTTCCCATGCAGTGGACATTCCTGACGGGAAAAATTACCCGCGAACATCAGATAGAAGAACATTTTCTTGAATACCTTCGTAATCTGGTTGAGTTGCCAGAAGAACGGGATTACCTGATCGATCTGCTGGATGCGCGTGAGCTGGATGAAAATAGTAATGATGACGCTACGGGTGATTTAGTTGAGGACGGTGTGTCGCCATGATGCAGACACTAAAATGGCATCATAAGTTAATTGCTTATAGTGCGCTGTTTATGGTTTTTTTATGGACTTTGTTTGGATTGTTTACCATCTGGTTATATCTAAGTGAATATTTTAGTGGTTAATTCGAGTTTACGTTATGCATGAATCAGTAGATATCTTAACAGTCTTTATTGTTATTTCTGTTTTGTTATTTATGTTACTGGGGATTGCGATCCTGGTAATGATTGATCACAAGGCAAAAATACCTGGAGCCTTCCATAACGATCCTTTTAGCATTTCTGGTTTGCGGCGAGAGCACCCAGGATTAAGTTTCCTGACGACCTTTATTCTGGCAATCGTTATTTTGAGTTTGCTGTTTGAAATTTCGGTTGCCTTTGGTGAGAAGCTGGGGTTTTTTAAAGAAGAAGAAAAACTGGAATTATTACAGACGCTCAAGGAACATCGTTTTTCTGAAGAAATGCGCCATTTTCATAATGTGCGGGCTAACGATGTTGTCAATCAGGGAAAAAAGCAGGCCTGCTTTTATTGTCATGGTGACTACCCTCATTCAAAGACACGCATGATTCGTACCCTGCTTAATATGCATACTCAGTTTGTTGGTTGTATGACCTGCCATACCAATGAAGATAAAATTCCGGAAGACAAATATAGTTTTGCTTGGTTGAACTATAGCGGCATTGAGGTCAAGGGGCCGCATTTTGGTACCAGCCTTAATCCTGATACTGGCTTTCTTGTCAATACGGATGATTATTTTTCCAAGATCGTAGTGTATGCAGAGACCGAGAATGGCCGAACGCTGATGGAAGCGATTGAGGATAAGCCGGAAGTGCAGGAATTTTTACAGATTAAAGATCAGCTTTCGGATATTGATAAGGAAGCAATGAAAAAACGTATTCACAAACTGGTCAGGCGCAAAGGACGTTTCTGTGATCGTTGCCATGCTTCTGAGGAAAAAAGTTATTTACCTTTCCGTGAGCTAGGATTTTCAGACCAGAGAATATTCGATGTCACTAATTTGAATATTATCGGGGTGGTCAAGAAATATAAAAAATTCCATCTACCTAATCTATTCAAAAAAGAGTCAAACAGTGAAAAATAAGTATGTAAACAGGGGCGTTTAAAGTACAGTATAAGGTGTGTCCCTGGGCTGGAGAACAGCTGTGTATATTTATCACCGGCTTCTTTTCACTGTTTTTTGCATTTCCGTATCATTTCTGAATACTGCAGGTGCTGAGTCTGACTCAGCTAGCGCTGCTGCGCCTGCCTCCATTCCCTATCAAAAAATGTCTTTCCTGCACTATCTTACCGGTGCGGGTTCAACCCATTTGTCTATGCCAACGGATGTTGCGGTGGATGACAAGGGTGTCTATGTAGTAGATGGTGCGAATCACCGTATTGTGGTCTTCACGCATAAGGGACAGCTGGCCTATAGTTTTGCCAATAAGGGGCATGGGCAGGGGAAACTTGATAGCCCGGTGGGGCTGACTGTTCACAAGGGCAAGCTGTATGTTGCTGATAGAGAAAATCGGTTAATCCAGATCTTTGAACGTGATGGTCGTTTTATACGGCAATTCAAGGTGATGAGTCGAGGCAAGGCAGTACGTCCAATTGATATTGCAGTTTCCGCTAATGGCCGGGAACACTATGTTAGTGGTAATCGTAACAGCAGATTGATGGTTTTCAATCAGGCGGGAAAACTGTTACGAGAATGGGGGGAGGATGGTCTGAATCCGGGGCAATTTCGTTTTCCGGGATCGGTTCTGGTTTTGCCGGATTCACGCGTGGCTGTCGTTGATGTGTTGAATACTCGGGTTCAGGTGTTTGAGAAAGGCGGGAAGTTTTCTGTTCAGGTGGGAGAGTGGGGCGTGTTGCCGGGTCAGTTGGTTAGACCCAAAGGGGTGGCAATAGATAGTAATGAAAATTTTTATATCTCAGACAGCTACATGGACGTGGTTCAGGTATATGATAACAGGACTCGCCTGAAATATGTTCTACAGCCTCGGAACTCAAAGTATAAACTGGTTACCCCTGCGGGCATCACGATTGACCGACAGGGGCGTCTCTATGTTGCTGAAGTATTGGAAAATCGAGTGGCTGTATTTCAATTGCAGAAATAATCATGAATAAAGTTAGGCCATCATTATTCTGGTATCAGTTGTTATCGTTACTGCTGTTGTCTTGCCTGTTCTATTCTTCATCTCTTCAGGCGGCTCGCCTGCCTTCAGCCAAACGTGAATGTGCAACCTGTCATCTGATGTGGCTGAATGAATTTAAGCGGAAAGATGTGACGCCGCTGATAGCCTATGATCCCAAGCCGATAGAAAAATCGGGCAAGCAGGATATGGTTAGCACCGAGCGCATGTGCTTTTCCTGCCATGATGGCTATGTTATGGATTCACGCTTTTTGTGGAAAGATCGCAAGCATTCACATCCTGTCGGCGTTATTCCCAGCACCAATGTCAAAATGTCGTTAGTGGAAGGAAAAGAAGTCTTTCCATTAAATGAGGATGGCAAGATCTATTGCGGCACCTGCCATTCCGCACATGGCGTAGACTGGAATCAGAAAGACGCGCCGATATTCATGCGTTTGTTGAATATTAACTCCAGCATGTGCGTGATCTGTCATGAGAACAGGAAAAAAGGTGCCGCATCGGGTAATCACCCGATAAATAAAAAGCTGGCCAAGGTTCCAGAAAGCTTGCGTACGCGTGGTGCCATGTTTAGTAAAAACAAGGATGTTATCTGCCAGTCCTGTCACCGGGTTCACGGTTCCACAGCTGAAAAATTACTGGTGCGTGATAATCATGAGTCACAACTCTGCATGTCCTGTCATACAGATAAGAAAGGTATTCCCGGGGGCAAACATGATCTCGGTATTATGGCAGCGGAAACTCGAAATATTCGCGATAAAACTGTGGCGGACTCAGGCCCCTGTAGTGCCTGTCATATTCCGCATGATGCAAATACGCCACGACTGTGGGCGCGGCATTTTCAACAGGATCAGGACACAGTTTCATCCTATTGTCTGGGTTGCCATACTGACGATGGCCCTGGACATAATAAAACGCTGGGCACCTATACCCATCCGGTGGATGTTCCAGTTTCGCGAGTGGGGATTACGGCGACAATTAATAAATGGGTGAGTAAATATCTTCCGCTAAACAAGACTTCGTCGGTCATTACACCGTTACCCTTGTTCGATGAAAATGGTCAGCGCAGCCAGGGTGATGGCAATGTAACCTGCCTGACCTGTCATGATCCACACAAATGGTCACATAAAAAAATAACGGGTGAATTGCCCGATCCCACAACGCTGGAAGGAGATGGTAGCAATAGTTTCTTGCGGATTGAACATGACAGCAATAATCGCCTGTGTACCAACTGTCATCGAAAAAATGCTAGCGTCGAACTCTCAAAACATAATCTTTCCATTAGCGCGCCGGATGAGAAAAATGTTTACGATAGAACGACGGCAGACAATGGCACCTGTAGTGCCTGCCATCTTCCACATAATGGCGAAGCTGCATACATGTGGGCGAAGGAGACCGGACGCAGTCGTGAAGGCGTTGAGAAAATGTGTAAGACCTGCCATGACAAGACGGGGAGTGCAAAAGAGAAATTACCCGGCAAACACATGCACCCCTTACATGTTGATTTGAATATTTTACCTGAAGAAGTGAAGCCGGGTTTACCCACCTTCCTCTGGGATGGGACTCGCCATGAGGCATTGGGTGAGCTTGATTGCGCAACCTGTCATAACCCTCACCAGTGGCAGCCCGATAATTCAGCCAGCCTTGCGGGCAAACGTGCCGATGTGGATGGTCTGGGGAGCAATAGTTTTCTGAGAATTAGCGCCGCAGATGATGCAAAACTTTGCCTCCACTGCCATCAGGATAAGGCTACCGTTCTGAAGACCGATCATGACATGCGAGTGACTGCAGCTGAGGCGCGCAACAAAAAAGATCAGACGGTTGAACAATCTGGCGTTTGTGGTCAGTGCCACAATGTGCATACTCCGGTTATTGCCCAGCGACTATGGGCGCGCGAGCCAGGGCCGGGTGAAGATGTAATGGAATCCATGTGCCGTAGTTGCCATCAGCAGGCTGGGATAGCTGAGGCTAAAATTCCGCCGCAAAAAACACACCCGAAGCGAACGGTTTCTTCAAATATGGGACGAATGTTTGGTAGACGGACAGCTAATATCCTGGCACCGGTATTTGATGCGAATGGCAAACATGTGGACGCAGGTTTGATAAGTTGTCCTACCTGTCATGATCCCCATCAGTGGGATCCGGCCCGGGCGGTTAAAGGTACAGGTAAGAATCAGGAGGGCGATGCGATGAACAGTTTCCTGCGTCACCAGAATACCGAATTTTTCCTTTGTAGTGACTGTCATGGCGAAGATGCCCTGTACCGATATAAGTATTTTCACTGGGATTTATCTCGCAGTAAACATCATTTGTACAACCCCTGAGTCGTGCTGGCATGCACATGGGAGAAATTCCCGATTCCGGGAATTGATACCGGGAAATATTCCCATATTTGGTATTGCTAAGTAGTTAATAACAATAAAATCAATTACTTATAACTTGGCCGGTATGTTGCATGATCATCTTCAAAGCAATGTGCTTAACTGTGAAACGTTTGATAAGGCCGGAGGGGGCTATGAAAATACAATTAAACAGTGTGAACTTATTGGCAGCGGTGGTAACTGTGGTGGGCATTTTATCCATCAATGTTGCAAATGCTGCTATCTCTAGTACACGTCATAATCTGGGTGCCACGGGAACAGGCACGAATACCTTTGATGGAACCCAGGCTATTTGTGTGTTCTGCCATACTCCGCATGGTGCAGATAACTCTGCTTCCGTACCGCTCTGGAATCGGGTGTTACCAAACTCCAGTTCCTACACCACGTATGACTCGTTGGGTACCACGAGCCTGGATGGTGCAATTGCACCGGTAGGTTCCGTATCAATTGCCTGCCTGTCTTGCCATGATGGTACCCAGGCGATGAATGTTATGATTAATGCTCCGGGTTCAGGTGGTTTTGATCCTGCTGGGTCGGCGCTTGCCGGTACTTGGACAGGACCCGCAGCTGGGGCAAGTCCGGTTGGCTCGCTTAATTATGCAACAGCCAGTATTGTCAATATCGGTACTGATCTGAGTAACGATCATCCGGTTGGTATTCAGTACGGCGGTGGTGGTGCAAGCTCAACCGATCCTGATGGTTCCTTTGGTGGTGCGCTGGCCGATCCTGATTTCATTGCCCCATATAAGGCAACGATTAATACCAATGCTGTATGGTGGGTAGATACGACATCAGGAACAACAGGTATTCGTGAAAAAACCGATATGCAGCTTTATACACGAGCCGATCTGGGTGCAACGGAACCGTTTGTGGAATGTGCAAGTTGTCATAACCCACATACCAGCGATAATCCAACATTCCTGCGTATCGCGAATACGGGTAGTGCGGTCTGTCTAGCTTGCCATACCAAGTAGTATTCGGTAATACTGCAGTATTGTAGAAAGCTGGAAAATTAAATGAAGTAGTTTGGCCCATGGTGATGGGAGTCACTATGGGCCAATTCATTTTGAACGGGTAAAAAACATAAGGTGCAACGTGAGTACACAGCTAAACTGTTTCTTATTTACATTTTCTGGCAGAGCATTGTTACAAAGCAGTGTGCTTGTTTTTGTTCTATGTCTATCTAATGCCAGTGCTGCGCTGAAGCTGGAAAAAATGGATGATAGCGTGTATGCCTATGTGGGCGAACAGGCTATAGGCGTAGATGAGTATAAACAGACCTTACAGAATGCGGTAAAAGGAAAATTTTATCATGGGAAAATTCCAGAAGGAGAAATGGAAAAGGTACAAAGAGACACAGGCAAGGAACTGATTACCAATATCCTGATGTTTCAGGAAGCGCAACGTCGTAAATACAATCCAGACAAGAAGTTTGTGGAGACCAGTCTAGATGCAACGGTAAAAAAATATGCGCAACAATATGCTGATAGTGACAAATGGCCAGAATATAAGGCACGCTTTGTGCCTCGTCTCGAAGCGCATTTAAGAAAGAAGAGTATTGTAATGCAGCTGGAGGAAGATCTAAGCAAGGGACCAGCAGCTAGCCTGGAAGATAGCCGCAAGTATTACCATGATAACCAGGAAAAGTTTACATCACCTGAACAGTTGAGAGTCTCGGTTATTCTTTTGCAGGTAATGCCCTCTTCACCCGTAGCGGCATGGGATGCCGCTATGGATGAAGGCAGGAAAATTTATCAAAGCTTGCAGACTGGAGCAAGTTTTGCCGAGTTGGCAAAGTTACACTCTGCCGATGCCAGTGCTGAAAATGGCGGTGACCTGGGTTATCTGCACAAAGGTATGCTGGCAAAAAAAATACAGGACATTGTTGATACGATGAAGCCGGGAGAAACATCGAAGCCGGTAGAAGTATTAAGAGGAATTGTCGTATTTCGTATGGAAGACAGGAAGCCTCCCGTTCTGAACTCGTTTGAAAAAGTAAAGGACAGAGCTGGACGCCTATGGCAGAGGGAACAAGCTGAGCATGCAAAAGAAGAACTGGTTAAAAATTTATGGGAGTTAACCGAAGTTCGAATTAATTCTAAATATTATCAGGATGATGTTAATAAATCGGTGATAAACGGAAACAAATAAAATTTACATAATGATGCCAGGCTTCCGATGCTGGTTTGTTTTAGTAAGAAGCCGGTTGTCAAGGTATTGGTATGAAACGCCTGTTGTCGTCGGAGAAGTACAAAATCAGCATTGTTGTTTTGATGCTATATTTTGGGGCGGAAAGTTCCAGAGCAGACTTGGCTATGGCTCCAATTCGTTATTGGGGTGACGTCAGTTACGAACATCGAGTAGAAAATTATGATCAAGGTGAAGATCAGGTTCGTAAACTGGCAACGGTCAATTTAAAGGGAAACAGTTTTCTCTGGCAACCTTGGTTTGCCCGCGTTAATGCGGGTCTTGGTTTGACCTATAATCGTCTTGATCGGGATATCAATGGTACGTCGAGTGGTGAAATCGTAACAGGTGATGCACAGCTATTGATGTTGCCGCAAAGTCGATTTCCACTACAGCTACACTTCGAGAATCAGGATAGCCGGGTGACGGGGGAAGCGCTGGGAAGCAAACCTTATTCGAATACACGTTATGGCCTTTCACAAAAGTATCGTAGCCGCGACGGTTCATTTCGCGCACAGGCGACGTATGACAACAATCTACAAAAGACGGAAGGCCAGGCAGATGACACCAGTGACTTATACACGCTGAGCCTGGGCAAACTTATTAAGCGACATCAGTTTAATTTAGATGGTAGCAGGGAAAAAGCACAGCGTCGTTCCAGTAACATTAATTATCTTAGAAACAATGCGATTGCACGGCATAGTTATCGACCGGACTCATATTTTTCGATAGAAAATATGGCTAGTGTTGTAGAAACAACGGATGATACAACAAGCTTTGTTAATAATAATCGACAGTTGCAAATAACCTCGAATTCATTCTGGCGGCCACTGAATAAACCCGTTTATGGCAATGCTGGCGCAAGATATTATGCTTCGCTTAATGAGAATGGCAACCTTGTTTCAGATAGTAAAACGCTGAATGCCTATGGTGGGGTTAACTATGATGTCAGCCGAGCATTTCGTGTAACGGGCAATTTAACTGCAAATAATACTGAAAATAATAATACAAGCACATTCACCTCTACCCAGTCACTGGGCGCGCGGTATAACCCAGAATTGATTTATCTAGGGAAGTTTCAATATAACTGGAATGCTACAGCAAATATGTTGAACCGCAGTGGCGGTGAATTTAGTGGGCAGCATTTAACCGGGCAACTTGGGCATAATATGTTGCGCCGATTTAGCACGCGGCCAGGGCGCGAATACAGCACTAATTTTAGTCAGAGCTTTGTGACTGAGTATGATACAGTTGCTGAAAATATTAATAGAATTAATAACAGCCTGTCCTTTACTTGGCGGCAGGGAGAAGGCACAGG
>VAPK010791377.1_pt1 | contig 11699 bp, 13 predicted proteins | sample 3395031 | NCBI WGS metagenome assembly VAPK01 (sample SAMN08290443, study PRJNA428436) | hydrothermal vent metagenome | isolation source: Deep-sea hydrothermal vent chimney 1 | place: Pacific Ocean: Juan De Fuca Ridge
AGAGCTATACTTTGATGAAAAGAAAACTTCGTTCTTGAGTATTGATAAAAATCAATACAGCGACGACCTTGATGACTTTTAAAACCCATGACACCAACTGATAAATTGATGGAATACTTTACCAAGTTTCCTGGAATCGGACCTCGACAAGCAAAACGATTTGTATATTTTATTTTGAGAAAAGATAAAAGGTTTGTGGAAGAATTGGCATCCCTTATCGTTAACGCAAAAGAAAGCACTATGCAGTGCTCTTTTTGTTATCGCCTATTTTCATCACAATTAAATACTCAAAGCGGTATTTGCAGTTCATGCCAAGACCTTAATACTGACAAAGAAGTGCTTATGATAGTTGAAAAAGACGTAGACCTTGAAAATATTATAAAAATGGGGGTATTCAATGGATTCTTTTTTGTTTTGGGTGGTTCTGTGCCGATCTTGGACAAGAATCCTTCCAGCAAAATCCGCGCCAAAGAGTTATTTACAAGGGTTCAAGATGGAGCCAAAAACGGACTGAAAGAAGTTATCCTTGCTTTGTCTGTGAATCCTGAGGGAGAAAATACAATAATGTATCTTTCAAAGATACTTGAACCATTGGCAGAAAAATATTCTCTTAAAATATCAACGCTCGGGCGAGGGCTCTCCACTGGTACCGAGCTTGAATATTCCGACAGCGACACCCTAGAAAGCGCCCTCAAAAACAGGGGTTGACATTCAGCGTATTTTATATAACCTAATAGTAGATTTGCGTTCAACAACACAGGAGGCGCCTCATGTTCTTTTTAAATAAACTTACTACTCTACCAGCTTTCCGTCCCGCAGTATGTGCTTTTTTAATATCCTTACTTGGGATGTTATCACTTATATGGTCAATGCACTATTCAGGACTTTCTTTTTATGAACTGTGGATTTCAAACATCAACTCTATTGGTCCAATTGTTTGGATATTGTTTGTATTCGGAGTATCAAGTTTTTTCATGTTTATCCTTGGGGTTGGACTGTTGTTTATAAAATAGTACTTACCCCCATGCAACAACCCCCTGAGATTTTTAAATCTCAGGGGGTTGTTTTTTGTTTATTTAATTGCTTCAATCTTTACTTCAGTGAATGGCTGTCGGTGCCCGTTCTTTTTGAAGTATCTACTTTTTGACCTAAATTTTATTACGAAAATTTTCTTTCTTCTTCCTTGCTCCTGTAGAGTAGCTTCAACTTTTGCCCCCTCAACATATGGCTCGCCGATTTTTGTTTCTTTGTCATCAGAGACAAGCAACACTTTGTCAAAAGTGACCTTGTCTCCTTCTTTGTTTTCACAGAAAAGCTTCTCTACTTTCAAAGTATCTCCTGGAGATACTTTGTACTGCTTTCCTCCTGTTTCTATTACTGCAAAAGTCATAATACCTATATTCTACACACTTTTTGCAATTATGCAAGCACAAAAGTGCTGTCTCTTGGGGTTGACGTATGCTTAAATTTAATGTAGGATAATAAGCAGAATATATATACCACACACAGACTAAACAAGGAAATTTAAATGACAGAGAAAGTGAAAAGATATATAAGATGTAACATCTGGCACTACAAGAAGAAAAAATGGATAAAAATAGATATTAAAGTATTAGTCAGTGAAAAAATCGACAAAGAGCCTGATCCATTAAAAAGACACGCGGCAGTTACTGTTGCAATCGATAGAAAATTTAAAGAATCTGGCATCCCAATGACTTTTGAAAAGGGTTTTATACTTTATAACGAATCTCAACAGTCTAACTACGTCGGTACATTAGATGACATCATCTGTTGTATCAAAGAAGAACAAAACTAAAGTGATTCACAATTGACGCGAGCGACCCGTAACAAGGTCGCTTTCTTATATCACTTTATTGAGTATTGCTTTCCATCTTTTATAATTCGAACAGACACTCGGTGTCCGTTCAATTTGCGACGGTTGACAAGCATCTAATTTGATGTAATATAATAACCAGAACATACATATTAAAACCTAAAAAGGAGAGTTTGAAATGCTTGTTGAAAAACACGTCCAGTGCTTAGTTTCTCATCCTAGTAAGAATAAGCCAATAAGTGTAGATATTCAGATTGACATTGAGGAAGAAATTCTTAAGGAAAAGAACTGTAAAATAATAAACGATACTGTTTTTGCTTCAATTTTAAACGATTTTTTTGAGGATGATATTGGGATAGCTTTCCATGCAAGTATGGTGCTTCATGATAACCATCGGGATATTGATTATGTCGGCACAGTAAGCGCAATTGTTCAACGTATTTTGGATGAATCTAAGATGCTTACAAAATACGTTCGGGGTTCAATTTTTTCCCCAATGGCGGAAAAAACAGTAGAGATGGATATTGAAACTCAGATTGCAAAACAAGTCATAGAAGAAAATAACGGGGGAGTAATACACGATACTGTATTTTTGTCTATTTTCAATAAATTCCGTATAGCAGATATTAATATTATTTTACATCAAAACATGATTCTTCATGATGACCATCGGGAAATCAATTACATTGGTACGACAGATGAAATCATCCAACGTATCCTTGATGAATCAGAGTAATGCACAACCCTACGTAGTGCAGACGACCATCACATATGTGATGGTCGTTTTTTTATATTTTCTTTATTCTTCCGTTTCCGGTTTCTCTATTGAAACAGAAGATATACCTGGAGATGACTCTGTTATACGCACTACGTCTTTATCAACCTTTCCAAGTTCCTTGTACCCCGCGTTATAGTGGTTTACTGTTGTTTTTAGAGAGTTACCAAGCTTAATATAATAATCCTCATATTTTTTCATATGCCTACCAAGCTCCTCTACTCTTTTTCGTATCATTTTTGCGGACTCTTCTATTTTGAAAGCTTTAAACCCGTACAATACGGACTGTAAGTACGCGGTAAACGTTGTAGGTGAGACAATTATCACGTTTTTGTCAGTGTATGCATAATCAATAAGGCTTCGTGTGTTTACTTTCACTGCTCCTACTTCGTTGATCAAAAGATCATAATAAATTCCTTCCGCTGGAATAAACATAAAAGCAAAAGGTAACGTGCCGTCCTTTGGGCGTATGTATTTTGCTGTTTCATCAATCCGCTTTTTTAGGTCGTTTCTAAAATCTTTTTCAAGCTGAGCTTTTCTTCCTTCATCTGTTTCATTAACTATTCTGTTGTAATTATCCAGTGAGAACTTTGCATCAATCGGGATAAGCCCTTCTTTTGTTTTAATCACAGCATCAACTTGATCACCGCCGGGAAACAAATATTGCATCTTATATGCGTCTGGTGGAAGGATGTTTGAAAGAGAAAGCTCAAGGCTTGCTTCTCCAAGATTTCCCCGTTGTTTTTGATGTTTTAGAACCTTTTCCAAATTCTGAAGACCTTCAGCAACTGCAAATATCTGTTTACTTGATTCATTTGCTTCTGTTATCCCTTTTGTAACATCTAAAAGATGTTTTGTTACTTGTTCATTTACATCTTTTATTAGTTTTTGTGATTCACTGAATTGCGTCGCAACTGCACTCTGCATATCTTTTCGAGACTCACCCAGTTTTTCATCAATTGTCTTTGTAAGATTATTTATTTGATTTTGAATCAACAATAGGCTTTGCTCCCCTGCTTTCTCCTCCACATTATCTTCTTTAGACTTTTTCATTAAAAAAAACCACACAGCAAATCCTGCCATAATAGCTCCAAAAAATATTCCTAAAATTATATATACGGTATTTTGCATGACAGATTTTTCTACAAGATCTCAAAAGCAAGAAATACAATGTATAGCAATAGTAACACAATCCCCTCTTTGCGAGAAATACCAGACTGGCGATAAGAGAATATATTGAAAAGAACAAAAGCTATGAATAAAAATAATGATACGAGAAAAGCACCTTCGCTGAAATCAGTCTTTATTGGTCTTATGACAGATGTTAAACCAACGACAAATGTAGCATTGAACGCAATACTTCCGAGAGAATTGCCAAGCATCATTGATTTGTGCTTCATAAATGCCGCCTTTATCCCAAATATCAATTCCGGTAAAGATGTACCGAGAGCAACGAAAAGTATACCAAAAGCAAAAAAGGTGAAATTAAGCTGTTCTACTATTTCTATAGATGACCATACAATGAAAAACGAGCTTACAACAAGAAGAACTATACCTATAAAAAATCTGCGAAGATTTTTGAAAGTACTAAGAATAGATGCGAAACTAAATTCTATTTCTTCAACACGTTTTGTAAAATATTCTTTCTCTGCAATAAGCCTATAAATATAGATTGCAAATGACAACAGAAGTAAAACACCATCTCCTCTAGAAATAATACCGTCTGTCGCTAGTAAAATGGGAAGAAAAGCAATAAAGAAAATCAGATAAAAGTTTTGTCTGGAAATTTTACTGTCTACTTTTATTCCATTTGAAGCTACTGCAACTATTCCGATAATCAAAGTTAGAGTTAGGAGGTTCGTGCCAAGGATGTTACCGAACGAAAGACTAGGAGTATCTTGGACGATGGACGATATACCTATAAAAAGTTCCGGTATTGAGGTCGCCACACTCATAAAAATAAAAGCGACTAGGTACTCTGATAATCCAAAGAGTTCTGATATTCGAGTCATGGAACGCACCAAAAGTGACCCTGCGTAGGACAAAACAGCGAAAGATGCGATAAAAATAATATATTCTGTTGGTATCATATCTATATTGTTTGTTTTTTTCGCTCAAAAACAAGATATTTAATGAACTCTATTATGGCAAGATTGATCACTCCAAGCACCAAAATAAGACCAAATTCAAACATTGACGGTGGGGTAAGTGAGAGTAACTTTTGCAATGGAGGTAACGTAAGTGCTGCGACAAGCATAATCACACTTATAGAAAGTGAAACGAGTAAATACTTGTTGGAAAATATTTTTATTTTCCATATTGGCTTATGAAGATTTTTTATAGAAAAAGCAAAAAAGAGTGAGCTTACAGAAAGCGAAATAAACATTAATGTTCTTATTTCTTCTATCGGCAGGTCGAGATAAAGAAGGAAGAAATATAGTGCCATTAGGAATATTCCTGTTACAAGCGCAATAAGCGTAATAAGTTTTTTTAAATTTGGTGTGAGTATATTTTTCATTGCTGATGATCTCGGGTCTCGTTTCATTATGTCTTTTTCTTTTGGCTCAAAAGCAAAAGCAAAATTCATAAACCCTTCTTGTAATATATTTACCCATAGGATTTGTGCCGGCAAAAGAGGTAATGCTGCTCCGGCGATAAGAGCCCCACCTACAATGAATATCTCACTAAAACCAGTTGAAAGAAGATATACGACAATCTTTTTTAAATTACTAAGTATTCTTCTTCCCTCTTCTATTGCACTGACAATAATACTAAAACTGTTATTTATTAAAATGATATCTGATGCTTCTTTTGCCACTTCCGTACCACTCCCAAGAGCTATTCCAATATCGGCGATACGCAGTGCCGGAGCATCGTTTATTCCATCTCCAGTCATCGCAACAACGTGACCTTTTGATTTCAACAGTCGTGCAATCCGTAATTTTTGACTAGGCAACACTCTTGCAAAAACATCCGTTACTTTCAAGGCTTCCAGAAGCTCATCGTCACTAAATTTTTCAACGTCTTCTCCAATGAGAACACCACTTCCTTTCCTCTTTATTCCTGCTTCTTGCGCAATTTTGGCTGCTGTCGCGGGATTATCACCTGTTAGCATAATAACTCTTGCACCTGCCTCCTGCGCTGTTTTAATAGATTCTGCGACGTCAGGCCTGAGTGGATCATGAAGAACAATAAATCCAGCAAACACAATATCCCCTAAAACCGTACCACTTCCATCAATTTCTTTTTTAGGGAAAGTTCCCCAGTCAACATCTTTATAAGCAACTCCAATAAGACGCATTCCTTCACTGCTTTTTTCCTTTTGCATCAACTCCATCTCTTCCCGTATCTTTTTTGTAATTTTTATTTTTTTCTTGTTTGAGTATATAAAATGAGCTTTTTCAAGCAACAACTCTGGTGACCCACTTATGTATACCCTATTTGTTCCAGTTTTTTTTGTATTATGAAGTGAACCAGCAAATCTTCTCTTTGACTCAAAAGGGAGAAAATCGATTCTAGGTTGTACACTCAAAAGACTTTCTTGGCTTATACCAGATTCAAGTCCAGCGAGGACAACAGCCCTCTCAACAGGACGACCCCGAACAATCCATTCTGCAAGAGCTTGCTCTCTACCTTCAACAAAAGCATCGGAGGTAAGAATCGCCATATCTAAAACATCTCTCTCGTCTTCTACCTCAAAGAATCCGGTTTTTTCTTTTTTGTTCTTATTTATTACGGAACCATAAGTAATAATGGACGCAACTCTCATTTCCGCCATTGTAAGAGTTCCTGTCTTATCTGTAAGTATTGTTGTCGTGCTCCCAAGTGTTTCTGCTGCTAAGAGATTTCGTACCAACCCACCTCTTTTTAAGATTGCCTCCATACCAAGTGCAAGTACCACCGTAACAGCTGCGGGAAGCCCCTCGGGCATCACAGCAACAGCAAGAGCAATAGAGATAAGAAGCATCTCGGAAATACTTTCTCCGCGAATTATACCGATAAGAAGTATCGCTACAACCGCCAAGAGGGTAAAACTTGCAAGAAATTTAGCGAGCTTTTTGATACTTTTCTGCAATGGAGTCTGGCTCTCCTCTGCATATGCCAGACTCTTTGCAATTGATCCTATTTGTGTTTTATCGCCCGTCTCTACGACAACCCCTAATGCTGTTCCAGCAGACACAAGCGTTCCCATCCATAGCATGTTTAATCGCCCGGTAATATGTGTTTCTTTCTTTATTACATCAGAATCTTTTGTGACGTTTATCCATTCTCCAGTAAGGGCTGCTTCGTTTATTGATAAATTCTTATATTTCACAATACGCATATCTGCAGGAACATACATTCCACCCTCTATTGAGACAATATCCCCCGACACTAGTTCTTCTGCTTTTATGACAACTTTTTTACCTTCACGAATTACCGTAGCAAATTTTTCTTGCGATTGTACAAGTTTTTCAAATGCTAGTGATGCTCTTTTTTCTTGAAACACACCTATAATGATATTTATTAAAACAGCAATAAATATCACCGTCATATCAAGATATTCACCAAGCAACAATGTTCCAATTCCAGCTATAATAAGGATAAAAACAAGAGGACTTTTTATTTGCTTAAAGATTCTGTCTATAAATGTTTCTCCTTTCGTCTTCTCAAAAATATTTTTCCCGTATCTTTTTTGACGATTAACAACTTTTGCGTCAGTGAGCCCATTTTCAATATCTGTGTTTAATTTTTTCTCAATTTCTTTTACAGAAAGCTTGTACCACTCTGTTGTTTTTATGTTGTTCATATTATCGTAAATTATATCACAAAAAAACCATAGCCTTATCTAAAGACTATGGTTTCACTACAGCTCTTAAAACAATCCCTTAAGAAACGAAAAAATGAAAGGTATCATTATGATAAAAATAACCACATAACGGAAGAATTCTTCTATTTCAGCAAAGTTAATGTCCACAAGCACCTCCTCTGATTTCTCTTTTTAGAGAGACATTTCTAAGCACACTATATCATTTTATTTAAACTTTTGTAAGGCTTTTATTACAAAAAAGGTGGTGTATCCAAAAGGTAAGATAGTCAAAAATACAACAATAACCCAATATGGTATTTTCTTAAAGCTCTTTGATATCATTCTTGTTATTATATATTATTTTCAAACCTTACACAATTAAAAAAACTTTTTGGCTACAGAAAAGCTCGCTGGTTCCCACTTTTGCTCTCTTTTACTTTTTCTGGATTAGAACTTTTTTGATGCTCGATCAATATGTCTCTAGATGCTTTTCTGTAGGTGCAATAATCGCAATCTTCACTAGGTTCCGGTACTATTTCGCTGTCCAGTGTCTCTTTTATCTTTTTCAGTGTCGGTTCCATCCAATCATCGTTACCACCATATGGAATAACAGTAACTTCAAATTCAAGTTTTCCATTAAAAGCCTCTCTGTCTTTTGATGCATTCGCATATACAAAATACCCTGTATTTGATACTTTAAATCCATTTTGTCGCAATAACCATTGATACACTTCCATTTGTCGTTTATATCCAATATGCCAATCCTGATCAAGTGCTTCTATCTTTCCATCCTTACTTGTGGATTTGTAGTCAACAACCATAAGCTCTCCATCAGGAGTTACCCAAATGTCGTCAACAGCACCACATACAGTGAACCCTGTTGTCTTGTGTTTGCATTCCACTCCTTTGAAATTATCCCTCCATATTTCCATTTGTGGATGCTGGAATGGGACAGCATCGATATTATAATTTTCCATAAGAGGGTGCGGAGTTTTGTCTGCACGATGAATATCAAATTCTTTTTTAAAGAGGGCGTCAACGGCAGAATTAAGCGCGAATGGGAACCCTGGAGGGCGTGCTGTGCCAAGCTTATTGTCAGCATAAAAACACCTCGGGCAATTCAAAAAGAGATCTATCTTTGATCTGCTCAAGCGAAATCTCCCTCCGCCATAGTTCCAATTTGGATTTCTGTGTGGTTTGTAGTATTGACTCATCTTATATTTAATTAAATGTTATACATCTCAGTCATACTACTCATGAGTGATGGTAATATCACCACAATAGCAATAAGAGGCAAAACAAAGAAGACAATTGTGGCATAGAATGTCCACTTCAGATATTTTCTTGTTTTTTCAACTGACTCAAAAATACTATCAATTTTTTCATTTTGTACTTCTATTTTTTCTAAAATTTGATCTTCCATATATTTATTTTATTTAAAATTATAAAAACTAGATATATAATTTTTATATTGTAACACATTAAAAATCAAATAAAAAAGACATGTCGTAAGACATGCCTTTTACTCAATGTATAATACTTACGCATTGAGCCTGTTCCTTCTTTCTTTCCTTTTGTACATCCTAGTATCAGCTTCTTTAATAAGTTCTTTTATATCGTACACTTCTCCCTTTTCTGAAGTGGAAACGATACCACGACAAAAACTAACGGGTATATCTTTTTCTCCTGTTGATATCTTGCACTCCCTTAGCGCAGATTCAATTTTTCGTATTGCCTTAAGTCCCGATTTCAGATTACTCTCTTCAAAAAGCAATACAAATTCATCTCCTCCACCGCTAAGACGGCCGATAATATCTGATTCACGGAGGCGTGTTCTCAAAAAATGAACAACACCTATTAGGATATTATCTCCAGCTTGATGTCCATATGTATCATTAACCTCTTTAAAATCATTGAGATCAAGAAACACCAACGAGAAATGCCTGCGGGAATCACGCTTAAATAAAGAAAAAGAGCAAGCAAGCCTTTTTTCAAATTCTAAACGAGTTAACACCCCGGTTAAACTGTCATAGGAAGACTTAATTCTCTCTTTGGACAACTCTTTAGCCAACTCTTTGTTAATATCTTCAAGCTCCTTTATTCTATTTTCATATGTACTTATATGAATCCTTTCAAGCCATTTTTTAAATATAAGTACACAGATACGATTCCAGGTAGATATAGAATTTTTCTCACTCATTTTGACACCTCAATGTATAATATTATCTTTCTAGAGAATACCACCAAAGTGTCCTAATGTCAAGACCTGTCTTTATTCTTCTTTGTCTTCTGTCTCAACCCCCTCCTCTCCCCCAATTCTTTCTGAAACAGCCTTTGTGTCTCTGATTTGTTTTTTCACTTTTTCCATTTCTTCTTCTTCCTCAATAATTTTCTCTTGTATTTTTTGAAGATTAGAGAACCCAAACAGAGCAAACACTATTACACTAGCAAGTGCTATGCCCAGTAAATTTATAATAAAAAGGAAAAGTGCTCCAGAAGTAATGGTCTTTTCGAACATTGAAACACCTATGCCAAATGTAGCAAGTGGTGGCAAAAGCGATACAGATACCGCAATACCAGGAAGTGACGCATTGATGTTTTGTCTTACCCATGCAAAAGAAGCCATGACCCCAGAAGTAAACGCAATAAGAAAATGAATGATTGTTGTTTTACTTGCAAACTCCATAGTTGCTGTCGCTTCTTTGGTGTTAAGTAAAAACGCAACAAAAAAAGCAATAGCGCCAACCAGAAGAATAGACTTCCCTATTGTAGCGAGAGAACGTTTAATCGCTTGCTTACTTGAGGTTGTAACTCCCATTCCTAGTGAAAGTATTGGGAAGAGCAATGGAGCTACAAGCATTCCGCCAATAACTATCACTGAATTGTCCAAAACAAGCCCAAATGTAGTAATAATCGTTGATCCGGCAAGGAGTACATAAAAATCAACGCTAGCGCGACTTTCTTCGGTCAATGTTTCCACGGTCTCTTTTTGGTTGAAAAAAGAGGTCCAAAATACTGGTTTTATCTTCATAATTAATAATATTGTATCATAAAAAACATTGTAAAACATCCATAAATGCCGTATTATCAAGACATAGTAATTATCACTAATTTTTATACATATGATACATGAACAAATAAGAGACGAGATAAAAGAAGCAATGAAAGCCAGAGAAAAGGTGCGTCTTAACGTGCTTCGTGGGATATTAACTGCACTAACAAACGAACTAGTTGCATCAGGGAAAACACCACAAGATATGATTGATGACGATAGCGCGCTTACAGTAATAAAACGTCTTGCGAAACAACGCAAAGATTCTATTGAACAATTTGAAAAAGGTGACCGAAAAGACCTTGCGGACAAAGAGCGAGAAGAATTTGTTTATCTTGAAAAATATCTCCCACAAATGATGAGCAAAGAAGAAATCCAGAAAATTGCTGAGGCAAAAAAGATGGAACTCGGAATTGATGACAAAGCAAAAATGGGAATGCTCATGGGGGCTGTAATGAAAGAACTTAAAGGCAAAGCAGATGGAACAGATGTAAAAGAGGTTATTGAAAAACTATTCTAATCCAAAATAGTCAAGATCCAATCTTGACCATTTTTTATTTTAATTTACCTCGTAATTGCTTGTGATATGCTATAGCAAATCTATGTGCCTCACTATTGGCAAGTAGAATATCTTTTTCATTCATTTGTATTAATTCTATCTTCCCCATTATGTTTTTTGGTTTATGTCGCTCATCTTTTACTACTCCAACCACGGGAATCATTACTCCAGACGCTTTAAGCACTCTCTCGGCAGTATTTTTCTGTGCGTTTCCACCATCAACAACAACGAGCCGTGGTAATATCCACTCATTGTGAGTCAGTCGACGTTCTAAAATTTCCGCAAGTGCACGAGTGTCATTTACTCCCTCAAAACTTTTTATTTTAAATTTTCTGTAGTCACTCCTCTGTATCTCCCCACCTTTCACAACCGTCATGACCCCCACAGCAAACTTCCCAGAAATGTGCGCTACATCGTATGCCTCAATACGAAATTCTTCAATAAGAGATAATGGATGTCTTTCATTTTTAATTAGAGCTATATCTTGTATGTGTTCTAGAGCAAAGATTGTCTTTTTTATCTCTCCTGCTCTCTCAAAATCCAATCTCTTTGCTTCTGCGGTCATTTCTTTTTGGAGTTTCTTTATAACTGAACTCTTCTTACCTCCAAAAAATAATCGAATATTTTGTATAATTTTTGCATATTCTTTTTTAGATATCTCTCCTGAGCAAACTCCCGGACAAAGTTTTA
>VAPK010044323.1_pt1 | contig 11698 bp, 15 predicted proteins | sample 3395031 | NCBI WGS metagenome assembly VAPK01 (sample SAMN08290443, study PRJNA428436) | hydrothermal vent metagenome | isolation source: Deep-sea hydrothermal vent chimney 1 | place: Pacific Ocean: Juan De Fuca Ridge
AAATACTTAATCAGGTCCTACTATTGATATATAGTACGGCCCAACATAAGCACCCACACATTTTGCTTGATATTACGTTTGTTAAAGAGCGTGTCATTTCCGAAGAAATAACCTTTGTCACATTAGCTGCGACAAAGAAGCGAGAATTATACAGGCTCTCGCAATCCTGTCAAGCGTTCAAACTGAAATACTTGAAAATAAATGGTGGGCCGTCCGCGACTCGAACGCGGGACCATCGGATTAAAAGTCCGGTGCTCTACCAACTGAGCTAACGGCCCAAACCAAGAGGCGAAATAATACGCTATTTTAGAAAAATGGCAAGCCTTATCAATAAAAACATTGGTGACCACTGATAATGCTTACCTCTAGATATTGTGTCTTTAAATTTTATTTAGCTTGGTAGCGCGTCGGATCATCCATACCCGCCTGCTGAAAACCCTGCTGCCGAAAGCGACAGGAATCACATTGCCCGCAAGCTCGTCCATCTAAATCTGCTTGATAGCAGGAAATAGTTTGGCTGTAGTCTACGCCTAATACGATACCTTGTTTAATGATCTCAGATTTTGTTAGCGCTATCAGTGGCGTATGGATATGGAGATATTGGCCTTCTACACCTGCTTTGGTGGCGAGATTGGCGAGTTTTTCAAATGCACTAATATATTCTGGCCGGCAATCTGGGTAACCCGAATAATCGACGGCATTCACTCCGACAAATATGGCATGGGCTTGTAAGACTTCTGCCCAGCCGAGTGCGATGGATAAAAACACGGTATTTCTGGCGGGTACATAAGTAACCGGAATGCCGGCTTCATGATGATCGGGTACAGCTATGGCATCATCGGTGAGTGCCGATCCGCCAATGCTGCGGAGGTCTATTTTGATGACTTTATGTTCAATAGCGCCCATTTGGGCTGATAACGCTTTGGCGGCAACCAGCTCGGCATCATGCCGTTGGCCATAATCAAAACTTAGGGTGTAACATTCAAAGCCTTGCTGTTTGGCGATAGCGAGAGTTGTGACGGAATCTAAACCGCCAGAGAGTAAAATAACTGCCCGTTTCATCGGCCTTGCTCCGCACCCCAGAGGTATTTATGGAGTTGCACTTGCATACGCACGGGTAATCTATCGGCTAATATCCAGTCGGCTAATATCTCAGGCGCTAATTCACCATGAATGGGAGAGAAGAGAATGTCGGCTTTATTGGCTAAGTCGTGTGTGTCTAACATGGTTTTTGACCAATCATAATCAGCTTGATCGCTGATAACAAATTTAACTTGGTCTTGTGATTTGAGTAATGCGATATTGCTGTATTTATTCTTATCCACTTCACCTGAGGCGGGTGTTTTAAGATCCATCACACAGACGACACGCGGATCGACTTTGGCAATATCGATTGCGCCACTGGTTTCTAATGACACTTCCGCCTCTTCAAAGCGATCACAAAGTGCTGTGAGTAAATCATGGCATGTCGCTTGGGCGAGGGGTTCACCGCCGGTAACCGTAATGTATCGTGGTTCGTAGCCGGCAACTTGTTCAACAATATCGGCCACGTCCATTTTCTCGCCTCCTTGAAAGGCATAGCTGGTATCACAATAGACGCAACGTAGCGGACAACCTGTTAAACGCACAAAAACGGTGGGTTGCCCCACCGTTCGTGATTCCCCTTGCAGAGAATAAAAGATTTCTGTAATGCGGCATTGCGCCATATTGTTTACCTATCGCGCGTTATTGCCCAATGCTATCCATCTTACCCTGTGCCAACCTTGCTGCTGAGGTGCCCGGATATTGTTGGATCACTTTGGTCAACGTTGCTTTTGCCGCATCGGTATTGCCTTGTGCTTGTTGGCTAAAGCCGAGCTTTAAGGTGGCATCCGCCACTTTATTGCTGGTTGGAAAAAGATCAATAACCGTTTGAAAGGCAACTGCGGCTTTATCAAAATCGTTCAACACATACTGCGCTTCACCCTGCCAATAATAGGCATTTGGCAAATAGCTGCTTTGTGGATATTGCGCTGGAAAAGCCGTTAATGCTGCTGCTGCGGTTTTATATTCACCATTGCGTAGCGTTTGCAATGCGGCTTGATATGCCGCTTCGCCATCACCTTGTTCTCCTGCGACAGTTGTCGTAGGCACGGCTGGTGTCGTGGCTGGCGATTCTAGCGGTGTCGCTGGGCTTGTCGTGTTTTCACCGGTACCTGCATTGGGGAATACTGGTGCTGTTGGTTCTGTGGGGGGTGCTGCAATCACAACAGGCGGCGGTAAATTAGGCGGCTTCTTATTTTCTTCTACGGTGAGCCGGCTATCCAATTCAGCATATAGCTCTTTCTCGCGGCGTTGCATCAATTCTAATTGATAGCGTAAATTTTCATTTTCACCATTGAGTCGTTGAATTTCGCCTTCTAACTGATCAAGCCGAGTCATGATCGAAATTAGCCCACGTCCCTGCATCATGGTTTCCAGCTTACTCACGCGCTCCATAAGCACCTTGTCTTTTGCCACTGCCGATAACGGCAGCAGCATAACAATCAATAATAGGCTTAGTTGACGTTTCATTGGTTTTAGCCACCTACATAGAATATTTCAACACGACGATTCTGCTGCCATGCAGATTCTGAATGGCCGTCTATTGCAGGGCGTTCTTCACCAAAGCTGGTTGCTTGGAATTGGCTAATTGTCGCACCTTGCACCATGAGAATTTGGCGCACTGCTTGTGCACGACGCTCGCCTAAAGCCAGATTATATTCACGCGAACCACGTTCATCTGTATGCCCTTCCAAGCGCACGGTAACATTAGGGTGCGTTGCTAAATAAGCCGCATGTGCATCCAACGTCACTTCATCTTCAGCCCGTACAACATTACTATTCAATTCAAAATAAATCACGCGATTTGATAGTGGGCTATTGGGATCGCTTAAGGCATCATCGGTATAGGTATCACCGTCACCCGCAATCACGGTTGTTGTGCCATCATCATAAATACTTTCACCATTGAGATCGCCGTCACCAATTCCAGTTGTGGTTTGGCCGCTATGATCTTCCACGCCTACATCGGCCCCATCTTGCACATCACCGGTTGTACTACAGGCCGAGAGCCACACTGTCATCATTAAAACTAAAATTAACTGCATATATTTCATTATCATTTCCTTTAAAAAGTAATATTTATTTCCTAAATGGTGACCAAGCAGGTTCGCGTACAGCTTGCCCTTGCCCACCAAATCTGCGATGAATTTCACCATCAACAGATACGGTTGCTAAAATTCCTCTCCCCTGTTCCTCGGTAGCATACAGGATTGTTTGCCCATTTGGGGCAAAACTGGGTGCTTCATCTCGAATTGAATCGGTTACCACTTGCACCACGCCTGTTGCTAAATCTTGTACGGCGACTGAAAACCCACCGCCACCACCTTGTATCATGGCCATTTTACTGCCATCCGGCGATATATCTGGCGATGCATTGTAGGCACCTTCATAAGTGATGCGAGATGCCTTCCCACCCTCTGCCGATACCCGATAAATCTGTGGCCGACCACCCCGATCGGAGGTAAAAATTAATTCTTGGCCACTCGGTAACCAGACGGGTTCGGTATCAATTGCTCGCGGATTATGGGTGATCCGTGCTAATTTTCCGGTTGCCAAGGTCAATACATAAATTTCAGGGTTACCCGCTTTGGATAAAGACACGGCCAATCGCGACCCATCTGGCGACCAGCTCGGTGCGCTATTTATCCCTTTAAAAGCAGCAACGGATTGACGTTGCCCTGTCCGCATTTCCTGCACAAAAATTTCTGGATGGCGATTTTCAAAGGAAACATAAGCCAAACGACTGCCATCCGGCGACCAGCTCGGCGATAAAATGGGTTGCTTTGATTTGAGAATAACGCGTGGATTTTCACCATCTGCATCCGCCACCTGTAAGGCATAGCGCTTATCAATACTACTGCCCGTGACGGATACAAAGGCAAGACGTGTTGAAAAAACACCCTGTTCTCCTGTCAGTGCCTCATACACTAAATCAGAAATTTGGTGTGCTAAACGACGCAGACCGGTAGCGGGTACTTTATAACGCTTCCCCACTAATTGTTCTGCTTTATACACATCAAACAACTGAAATTGCACTTCATAATAATTACCGTCAACAGGCGCCACCTTACCAATCAGCAAGCCTTCCGAACGCAATAACCGCCAGTCTTTAAAATTCACATCTGCTTTTTCATGCGGTTGGGCAATCAAATCTCGATCGGCCAAGGGTATAAAACGACCACTGGTCTCTAAATCATTCCGCACAATGGCCGAAATATCTTCTGGCGCATTTGATCCGCCACCAAACGGTACCACCGCAATCGGCAGGGCAGATTCTGTGCCCCCTGTAATATCGATCACCAAATCCGCCTGTGCTTGCCACGGTATGATAAGGAGTAAAAATATTAAGCTACGCCATTGTTTCATTATTATCCTTCCTCTTTTTACTTAGGTTTAAAATTAAACGTAAAGTTTCTGAATTCTGCCGCCGCTTTGGGATCTGCAGGCAATGGGAACGGCGCTGCTTTATGCACTGCTGCCACCGCCGACCGATCAAAAATCGCATTGCCACTGCTCTTCACAACCGTGGCTTGTTGCACATCACCATTCGATAAAATGGCTACTTTTAATGTACACGCCAAACCGGCATCCATATTGGCAGGTCGATTCCAATAACGTCGAACACGCTGCTGAATTCTTGCACTATACGTATTCACCTCTCCTTTGATTCGCGCTGCTTCTGCTGCTTGTTGTTCCGCTGCAATGCTTTGCTGCATCATTTGTTCTGCCAAGGCTGCTTCAGATGCAGCAATTGCTTTTTGCCGCTCAATTTCTGCTTGACGTTGTTTTTCTTCTGCCGCTTTACGCGCCGCTTCGGCCTTGCGTTGTTTTGCTTCTTCAGCCTTACGCGCTTCGGCAGCTTTACGTTGCTTTTCTTCTTCTGCCTTACGTGACTCTGCTGCTTTTTGCTGTTTCTGCTCTTCGGCTTTGCGCGCGTCTTCCGCCTTACGCTGTTTCTCTTCTTCTACCTTGCGCGCGTCTTCTGCCGCTTTTTGTTTTGCCGCCACCGCTTCAAGGCGTTTTGCTTCTTCTAGTTTGCGCGCTTCCGTCTCTTGATGTGCTTTCTCAGTCGCCACTTTCCGGGCCTCTTCAGCCTTAAGCTGTTTTTCCTCTGCCACTTTACGATTTGCTTCTAGCTGTTTAATTTTTTCTTGTTCAGCGGCTGCTCGCTCTGCAGCCACTTGTTTGTCTTTTTCCGCCTGCACCACCGCAGCTTGCCTATCTTGCTCCAATTGCTGCAAACGTTGTTTCTCTGCTTCTGCCTGCTTCTGTGTTTCTGCCAGCTGTTCATCCACTTGCTGTTGCCGCGCTTGTTCTGCTTCGCGCGCCGCATCTTCCATCTCTTGTAAACGCGCCATTTCTGCCAACACAGCGGCCTCATCCACCACCGTTGCTTGCACAATATTCACCTCTTCTGAAGACGCATTTGCCAAGGGTGTCGGATGATGATTATTGAAACTAAAAATACTGATGCCTGCAGCGACCAAGAAGAATAAAAGGGTATAAATACCTGCGCGAATATTGAGGGATCGTTGATTGTTCATTGTGTTACTGCGTTGCTCTCAATCGGTTGTGTAATTAAGCCCACACTTGGCGCGCCTGCTTTTTGTAATAAGGCCATCACCGTAATCACCTTGCCATAGCTCACTGCTGTATCCCCTTTGACCATGATCGGTGTTTTAGGGTTGCGACGAATCACTGCGCCCACTTTAGCCAGCATCGTTTCCGCTGAAACAGGCTGATCTTGATTGTCACCAATGGCCACATAAAACAGACCTTCCGCATCAACAGAAACAACCAGCGGTTCTTTATTCTCTTCTGGCGTAACAGGCTCAGCGCTTGCCTGCGGTAGATCAACTTGTACGCCTTGTGTTAATAACGGCGCAGTGATCATGAAGATAATCATTAACACCAGCATCACATCAATGTATGGCACCACATTAATTTCCGCCATGGGTTTATTTCGACTACGCTTTTGATAAGAAGCCATCTCTAAAACATCCGCCGCTTATTGACGTTGTAAAATAGAAGAAAATTCTTCTGAAAAAGTATCATATCGGTTAATTAACCGTTCCACTTCATGCGAATATCGGTTATAGGCCACCACGGCAGGAATCGCTGCCACCAAACCCATTGCTGTCGCAATCAACGCCTCAGCGATCCCAGGTGCCACCATTGCCAACGTGGCTTGCTGCACTTGACCCAAGGCACGAAATGTATTCATGATGCCGATAACCGTGCCAAACAAACCAATATATGGGCTAATCGATCCTGCTGTTGCTAAAAAGGAAAGCGAATTTTCAAGCCGATCGATTTCACGTGCCAACGAAACCCGCATGACGCGTTGCGCGCCTTCCAACACGTCCATCGACGCGCGAGGCGATTCATGCTTACGCAATCGCACAAATTCCTTAAAGCCCGCTTGGAAAATACCGCCCATGCCTTGATTGCTATCAGGCTGTTTGCTGAGTTCCTCATACAAAATATGCAATTCTTTACCCGACCAGAATTGATCTTCAAATTGATTTGCCGCTTTTTTGACTGCACGCAATTCTATATATTTTCGGAAAATTAAAAATGCGGTGACAATGATAATCAGCACCAAAATTCCCATGACAATTTGTACGACTGGACTGGCTTCTAAAATCAAACCCAGAAAAGATAAATCAGTGTTCACGCACTATCTCCTGCAATAATATTTTGGGTATCGACTTTGGCCGAAACCGATTACTCTCCAAACAAGCAATTTTGACCGCTGCAGCACACAACAGTTCATCATTTCGTATAATTTTTTGTTCAAACTCTATTCGTGCGCCAGCTGCTTCAATTATTTCTGATTGAACGTGAAGTAAATCATTAAATTTTGCAGGCCGATGAAATTGGATCTGCACTGAGTGTACGGCAAAAATACATTGATGTTCAGTGATTAATTCATCTTGTTCAAAACCTAACGATCGCAACCACTCCGTTCTCGCCCGCTCCATAAAATTTAAATATTGAGAATGGTACACGACGCCGCCGCTATCCGTATCCTCATAATAGACCCTAACCGGCCATTCAAACCCACTCATAAATCTAGCGCTGCGGTCGTCGTAACCGGCGTTAAATTAAAATGCCGCCAAGCCAATTCAGTTGCCACCCGGCCGCGCGGCGTCCGCATAATAAACCCTTCTTGAATTAAATAAGGCTCCAACACATCTTCAATGGTACCGCGCTCCTCACCAATGGCAGCTGCCAGATTTTCAACCCCCACAGGGCCCCCACTAAACTTCTCAATAATCGCCAATAATAATTTGCGATCTAGCATATCAAAGCCGTTTAAATCAATTGCCAATAAATCTAATGCTTTCTTCGCAATCTCTTCAGAAATATTGCCATCCGATTTCACTTCGGCATAATCTCGTACCCGTCGCAACAAGCGATTGGCGATCCGCGGTGTGCCGCGAGAGCGGCGCGCAATTTCTGCCGCACCGTTGATATCTAATGTCACCCCTAAAATGCGTGCGCTACGCTGTACAATCGTGCTCAAGTCCACGGCATTATAAAATTCTAGTCTCTGTACAATGCCAAAGCGATCTCGCAAGGGTGACGTTAATGCCCCTGCACGTGTTGTTGCACCCACCAGCGTAAACGGCTCTAACTCGAGCTTGATAGAGCGCGCTGCTGGCCCTTCGCCCACCATAATGTCCAGTTGATAATCTTCCATCGCAGGATAAAGCACTTCTTCCACCACTGGGCTTAAACGGTGAATTTCGTCAATAAAAAGCACGTCATTTGGTTCAAGGTTAGTCAGTAGTGCGGCTAAATCACCCGGTCGTTCTAATACTGGCCCCGATGTTTGCCTCAAACCCACACCCATTTCATTGGCAATAATATGCGCTAAGGTGGTTTTGCCTAATCCAGGTGGGCCGAAGATTAAAGTATGATCTAGCGCCTCTTGCCGATTGCGCGCGGCAGAAATAAATAAATCCATTTGCTCACACACTGCCGGCTGACCGATATAATCCGCCAAATTAACCGGGCGAATCGCGCGATCATGCCGATCCTCGTGCCCCATGTCCGCCCCACTGGTAATGCGTTCTTCTTCCATCGATTATGAGCTCTGTAAGGCTTGTCGGATCAGTTCTTCTGTCGACAAATCATGTTCTCGAATGCCACGGATCATTTTATCAGCTTCTGCTGGTTTATAACCCAGAGAAACCAATGCAATCGCCGCTTCTTCTTTTGCCCCCGCCAGCATCGCTGCTTCAGACGTGGCGGGTTTTAACCCCATTTCACCACTAACTTCTTTCAAACGATCGCGCATTTCAACAATCAACCGATCGGCTGTTTTTTTACCCACACCCGGCAAACGGGTCAAACTCGCCGCATCGCCTTCTTGCACACTGCGTGCAAAATCATCCACATCGCTACCTGATAAAATCGTTAACGCTAACTTGGCGCCGACACCATTCACTTTTAATAAACTTCGGAATAATAATCGCTCGCGAGTGGTTGAAAAACCATAAAGCAACTGGGCATCTTCACGCACGATTAAATGGGTAAACAGCGCCACTTCTTCATTGAGTGCGGGCAAGTTGATAAAGGTCGACATCGGCGCCGCCACCTCATAACCTACACCTTGCACATCCAGCACCAAGTCTGGTGCTTTTTTTTCTAGGATAATGCCGCGTAATCTGCCAATCATAAATTTTCCACCACTTTATGCCACCCTAATGATTTAAGAAATGAACCATATCTCATGCCTTTATACCTTTTCCAAAGACTTGGGTTTAAATACGCGAGAGGACTGTTAGATTTTTTGATGATAGCGTCGCGAAGCCATTCCAAATCAAACCCTGTCCATACCCCACCAGGAAGCACTCTGAGATTGTCTGACACCGCCGGCGCAACCTCATAAATACAAATTTGCCATATTTCTTCTTCTGTATAAAATGAAGCCTTCAATATTTCCGAAATAGCATCATAATCAGTCTTTTGCAATTCATTATCTAACCAAAATTCAGAAAGCGCACTCCACACGGGCAGTCGTTTGTTAATTTCAGCCTCGGTCCATGACATAAGCAACCCATTACCGGCGACCATAACGCCCACCTCGACGGCTTGTTCTCATGCCCGCAGGCAGTTTGCTTTGCTGTTGCCCACCTAGCGCCGCATGATTGGCATGACAAATAGCGCAAGCCAAGGCATCTGCCGCATCTTCTTCCGGCGGCTCAGATAAACCCAATATCACTTGCATCATATATTGCACCTGATCTTTTGCCGCATGACCATTCCCAACAACGGCCTTCTTGATTTGTGTTGCACTGTATTCGGCTACGCTCAAATCTCGATTAACCGCAGCACAAATCGCCGCGCCGCGAGCCTGTCCTAACTTCAACGCCGAATCCGCATTCTTATGTAAAAACACATTTTCAATCGCCATCATATCAGGCTCATGCTCCACGATCACCTCAGAAAGCCCTGTAAAAATTTTCTTCAATCGCTCCGGAAAATCGCCATCACCGACCATTAATCGGCCGTGGGTCACATGCGTAATCGTTTTGCCTTCCAGCGAAATAATACCGTAGCCCGTTTTGCGTGAACCTGGGTCAATACCAAGGATCCGCGGCACTGGCCTTACTAATCCTGTTCCGCGAGGACAGCCATCACCTCATCCGAGAAATTCGCATTGGTATACACATTTTGCACATCATCCAAATCTTCAAAGGCATCAATCATCCCCAATGCTTTTTCGGCATCTTTCACCGCTAAATCAACGGTAATTTCAGGATGCATCGTTACTTCTGAAGAGATAGCCTCCAAGCCCGACGCATCTAATGCATCTTTCACCGCAGCGTAATCTTCCGGGCTCGTGAACACATCCACCGTGCCATCGTCATTAGTCACAATATCTTCTGCGCCCGCATCCAATGCTGCTTCCATTACCACATCTTCATCCGTGCCCGCCGCATAAGAAATAATGCCCTTCTTATGGAATAAATAAGAGACCGAACCATCCGTACCCATATTACCACCGCGTTTCGAAAACACATTACGCACTGCCGCCACCGTCCGGTTTCGATTATCCGTCATACAATCCATCATAATCGCAATGCCACTCGGGCCATAACCCTCATAACGAATTTCTTCATAGCTCACATCATCCAACTCGCCTGCGCCACGTTTGGTCGCCCGCTCGATCACATCTCGCGTCATATTGCCGCTCAACGCCTTATCAATCGCCGCCCGCAACCGTGGATTATTCACCGGATCACTGCCGCCATCTTTCGCCGCCACCGTGATCTCACGAATCAGTTTAGTAAATAACTTACCGCGCTTCGCATCCTGCGCACCTTTGCGATGCTGGATGTTTGCCCACTTACTATGACCTGCCATGCTGTTTCCTTTGTTATTAAATTCTAATCAAACTTAATCAACCAACGTATTCCAATTCTGATACATCGCACCGCGACCATACACCTGATCAAAATACATCGCTTGCAATTGCTCAGTAATCGGCCCACGGCCACCATTGCCAATTGTGCGATTATCTAATTCACGAATCGGCGTCACTTCTGCCGCTGTGCCCGTAAAGAACGCTTCATCAGCGATATACACTTCATCCCGGGTAATTTGTTTCTCCACCACTTTCAGGCCGATATCATCTGCCAATGTCATCACCGTTGCCCGCGTGATGCCCTCTAAAGCAGAGGTTAAGGTTGGGGTATAAAGCACCCCATCACGGATCATAAAGAAATTCTCACCGCTGCCTTCCGCCACAAACCCGGTCGCATCTAATAATAAGGCTTCATCATACCCATCTTGCGTCGCTTCTTGCAGCGCCAACATCGAATTCATATAGTTGCCGTTGGCTTTCGCCTTACACATCGCGATATTTACATGATGGCGAGTAAACGATGACGTTTTAATCCGAATGCCTTTTTCCATATTCTCAGCGCCGAGATACGAACCCCATTCCCACGCAGCTATCATCACATGCGTTTTCAAATTATCCGCACGGATCCCCATCCCTTCCGAACCATAAAAACACATCGGGCGTAAATAAGCCGATTCCAAATTATTCTCACGGACCACTGTCCGCTGCGCTTCATTTAATTCATCTTTATCAAACGGCATGCCCATATTCAGGATTTTTGCCGAGCGAAATAAGCGATCTGTATGCTCTTGCAAGCGGAAAATCGCTGTGCCCGAATCGGTCTTATAGGCACGCACGCCTTCAAACACCCCCATCCCATAATGCAAGGTATGCGTCAGCACATGAACCTTCGCATCGCGCCACGGCACGAGTTTGCCGTCTAACCAGATAACGCCATCTCGATCCGCCATTGTGGGTATTGCTGCCATTCTCTTATTCCTAATATCGATACTGTTTCAAACCAGCTAAGCATTTTATCATGCATCCTCCCGCACCGCTAAAACAAAAAAGCCCCGACCGAAGTCAGGGCTTTTGATCGTTCTATTCGCTATTTATTAAATAACATCAAACTTTCGCATCCGACGCAAACCAAATAAAACGAGTTAATGGTAAAAACGGGTGCTTTTTTTCAGCTAAGAATCATGTAGGATAAAGGTCTAAAAGGAATTATTTACAATGGCTTGTAAAAAAGTGTCT
>VAPK010272428.1_pt1 | contig 11698 bp, 8 predicted proteins | sample 3395031 | NCBI WGS metagenome assembly VAPK01 (sample SAMN08290443, study PRJNA428436) | hydrothermal vent metagenome | isolation source: Deep-sea hydrothermal vent chimney 1 | place: Pacific Ocean: Juan De Fuca Ridge
CAAAGCCTGCCCCGTATTTAGTACGGGGGCGTAGCGAAGGGCGCATAGCGAGCTATGCAACCGTAGCTGCAACGCGGAAGACAGATAAAAAGACCAGTCAGCTGACTAAGTTATTTCGTGCACGTTCCTAAGGAAAAAATATAGGATGTGCTGAGGTACGAAACGCGTCTTTCGCAATTAATACGCTTCCTGTTGTCAGTACATCCTATGCCTAACCAACTTAACTTAATGGCTAGTTGCTCTTTATGTATATTCTTCATTCTACTTTGGTCAGGTTATTTAATGTAGGCTGCGTTGTACGCACCATTGTGATAACGGACAGACAAACCAAAGCCGATTGGTACATAAGTGCACCCTACCGAAAAAAGCTTGTATACTACGCCCACTCTTAATGTGACAAAGTAGAATTAAGCCATCAATACATTACTAAGCAAGAATACATATTGAGTTTTTTTGATTTGAGATTTTGAGGTTATTACCTTATTGAGTACTGTATTCTAATTACTGGAGAATACAGAATATGAAAATTAAAATAGAACGGGATACTTATGATCAATAAGTCAGAATGGTGGGATCCAACAATGAGTGAAGATGATATCGATCATATTCTCTCGCAGGACTTGTTTTCCCAAATGGATATGGATAAGTTTCCCGCACGCAATCCACTAATTGACGTTATTTGTAAACATACTCGCTTGGTTCCTGTTAAAAAACGTGCATTGGTCATTAGAGCTGGTGATTATGGGAATTCTGCTTTTTTAATAATCAGCGGTCAAGTCAATGTTATTTTTGCTCCGGGCTTATCCGATGATTTATTAGGACGTTCTCCGGATAAATCACTGAAATGGGGTGAGGCGATATCAAAGTTATGGAAAAACTCCAAGTACCCTGAAGTCAGAAATACAAACAAAGAAGTTAATGCCGATCGATCTGGCCATAACTTTCCTAAAGGTGTGTTTATACAGGATATCCCTGTGGTGCTTAAAAACCATGCCAATGAAGCGATGGGGCCAGGGATGTTGTTCGGAGAAGTCGCTGCACTGGGAAGAACACCGAGAGGAGCCTCTATTATTGCAAGCAGTGATGATTGTATTTTATTAGAGATTCGGTGGCAGGGTTTATCATTTTTACGCAAATTTAATAATGAATTTCGCGATTCAATTGATAAACTTTATCGTAAAAACAGTTTATTATCGCATTTACACTCATTACCGCTTTTTTCGCACTTATCAGAATCTGAGTTACAAATTGTCGCCGATAATACCCTGTTTGAATCTTATGGTACTTTCGAGTGGCATCAGGACTATAAAGAGAAGGTAGAAACTGATAGTTCAGATTTGTTAAGTATTGACCCCGTCATTGTTGCCGAAGGTGATTATGCCGATGGTTTGTTATTAATGCGATCGGGTTTTGCCAGAATGAGCAGTCGATACAATAATGGTCACCGTATTTTAAAGTATTTAGGTCGAGGCGATCAGCATGGTTTAAGAACCATCATTCATAATTGGAAACATCAGGACACAATGCCTTTAATGACCAGTTTACATGCGGTTGGCTATACCGATGTATTACGGGTACCGAGTAAAGTGATCGAAGAATATGTTTTAAAAAACATGTCAGAAGATGAGTTGGCAAAGTATGCGTTTTCAGTCGATGAGTTGGGACAACTGACTCACCCTGACGCAGTTGATGAAAATCCGTTAGATTTTGATAATGGTGTGCTGGATTTTATGAGCGATTTTCAATATATCAATGGCACCGCGACCATGTTGATCGATTTGGACAGATGTGTTCGATGCGATGAATGTGTGACTGCCTGTGCTGTTGGTCATAACAATAACCCAAGATTTAATCGCCATGGGCGGATTTACGATCACTTTATGGTAGCCAATGCTTGCATGCATTGCTCAGATCCGGTTTGTATGATCGGTTGCCCTACGGGCGCCATTCATCGCAAGCCGTTAGATGGCGAGATTGTTATCAACGATGATACATGTATTGGGTGTGCTACCTGTGCCAATTCTTGTCCTTACGATAATATACGAATGGTTGAAGTTAGAAATGACGAAGGCCAAATAAAACCCTACGACTCAGCCACCAATCAAAAAGTAAAAGCGACTAAGTGTGACCTTTGTTTTGATCAAATAGGAGGACCCGCCTGTGAACGCGCATGCCCTCATGATGCTTTAACACGAAAAAAAGTGTTAGATCTGCCTAAGCTAGTCGATTGGATGAATCGATGACCTATTTCTTAAATCGTCGTATCAAAAATAGCATGTTGGCTATCAGCGTTTCGCTGATATTACTGGTTATTCTTCAAGTTTATGGAACCCCTTTATACCGAATGCAAATTTGGTCAGGATGGATTTTATTTGCTCTAATCTGCAGTTTACTGCTTTATAACTTCAAAAAGAAGTTGCCGATGTTGCCCTTAGGTCGAAGCGCGCTTTGGCTGCAGTTTCATAGCTATGCCGGGTTGATTTCGATGGTGATGTTTGTTCAGCATATTAATTTACGCTTTCCGAGTGGCCATTTTGAGTGGCTACTGGTGGTGCTATTTGTGTTGACAGCATTAACCGGTTTAGTGGGAATCATTATTTCCAGGATTATCCCTAAATATTTAACGCGCAGAGGGGAAGAAGTGATTTTTGAGCGTATTCCCGAGTTTATTTCGGTGCTAAGACAGCAAGTAGAGGCGATTGTTTTGGATTGCGCCAAAGAAACCGGTAATACCGCGATGAATGATTATTATCAACAATATTTAGCTGAATATTTTACTGAACCCAAGCATGTGTTACAGCACTTGGTTGGCTCAACGACTCCTCTTTATCTGATTCAAAAAAAGCACCAAACCTTTTGTCGGTATCTGAATCATCAAGAACAAGAGTTTGCTGATCAAATCTTGCAGATTATGATCAAGAAAAATGATCTTGATGTCCATTATGCCTTGCAAGGGCTTTTAAAAACCTGGGGGTTTGTCCATGTACCACTTTCATATAGTTTAATTATTGTTGCAATTGTTCATGTTACGCTGGTCTATGCGTTTATTGGAGGAGTCTAGTGACTGACCGGTTACAAAAATTTAGTTATAAGGACAGCCCCTATGTCAGACCAACACAGAAATGGATCTGTGGTAAAGCCAATAAAGGAGAGCCGTGCAAAATCGGTCCTGATAAGCAGGGCAAATGTCGCGTGGACTATGAATGCGTTCCAAATAAAAAAGGTGATCGATGGATTTGTACGCGTACGACATTTTATGGGGATAAGGATGTTTGTACCAATGGCCCAAGTACTGACGGTCGTTGTTGTAACAGGACAATCAGTTGCCAGCCAGTCAGAAGTCTAAAACATAAACGCAGCATACTGGTTAAATGGGCTACATTACTGCTGATCGGTTTCATTGTATTTTTCCTGGCTGGACAAAATAAGGCCTGGTTTATCAGTCCAGGCGAGTTGTCATTCAGGCACGCCCAAAATACCGAATGTAGTACTTGCCACAAGAATTTTGATGCTGGTGTTATTGGCTGGATTCACCAGGCAGTTTCAGGTTCAACTGCGATTGATAATAACAAGCAATGTTTAAGTTGCCATAAACTGGGAGTTAATTCAAACAAACCCCATGGTGTTTCTACACGTGTTTTGAACGCATTGACCAACAATCGCCATGAGCAAAGTTCTGCGAATGAATTGATGGCGTGCATGACCTGTCACATTGAACATCATGGCACCGATTTTAATCTGCTGGCTGTCAGTAGTCAGAACTGCGCTTTATGTCATGAAAGTCAGTATAAACATCTACAAAAAGTCCACCCTGAATTTTATAGTTATCCTTATCGGCGTAGAACTCAAATGATTTTTGATCATGCCTCTCATTACGCAAAGCATTTTTATAACAAATCGGGGGATCGTTTACTAAACACTGCACCTGGTTCTTGTGGAGGCTGTCATGTCATTGATACCAGTGGCATTAAGATGAAACTCAGAGGTTATAAGGAGAGCTGTAGCGATAGCGGATGTCATAGTGATCAGTTTGAAGATTTAGAATCATTGGTAATGTTCGCTGTTCCCGAGTTGAATCTGGATGATGTAGAAGGCAGTTGGCCTGAGGATGCTGAAAGCCAAATTACTCCAATGATGGCGATCTTGTTGGCCGGTGATCCACGCTTTGCTAACAGTCTGTCTGCTCTTGAAGATGACGCTGATTTAACTGAGCTATCTTCTGAGCATACCAGTGATTTAGCCTGGTCGATAAAAGGTCTGATCTATGATCTTCGTGCAAAAGGTCAAGAGGCTATCAAAGAACGCTTAATTCGATCGTTCAATTGCCGTGTTGCTGCTGATGGTCTGTTAATACAGGAGCCGATTTGTAAATTAACACAAACACAGTTATCTGCATTTTTGGCGTTTTTTCCCTATCAGGAAATTTGTGAGGGTCAAAAGCAATGGTTCCCGAATTTATTCACTGAAGTCGGGCTTTACCGTGACCTTCTCGGTGTTAAATACCAAAAAATTAAAACGGATTTTTGTGAACAACCTTTGCCAGAAAAGCAAGTTGATTTGACTTCTGGAGAATGGACTTTGGAAGATGTCGGCATAGAATATTTAATAACAAATCATAGTGATAGTTTAGTTAAGCATTTGCTGGATTTAACGGCACAGGCATTTTCTGATAATCGAATTGAAAGTTTAAGGCTAACAAGCTTTCAAGAGTTATCGAGTGAAGATGGGCCTGGTGAATGTAGTAAATGTCACAGTATTGACCAACTTCAAATGGATGATTTTAAGGTTAATTGGGAAGGTGTTGACTGGAATCCAAAACGTAAAGATTTTGTCAGATTTACGCATGCTGAGCACTTGATTCATCAAGATGTAAAGGTTTGTGATACTTGTCATCTTCTGAATGAAGAGGCGGATTACCTATCGAGTTATGCCGATAATAATCCCAACAGCTTTACAAGTAGTTTCACTACCACAAAAGATGAATGCGGCACTTGTCATGAATCGGCAATGGTTAAGAATCAATGCCAGACTTGTCATAATTATCACGTCAGTGGTTTCATGGTTGGCAAAGGCGGTTTTAAATATAAGCGTATTGTTGAGCAGGGGCATTTGAAAATCTGGACTGATAATGCTGATTATGCAATTGGCGATAACATAACGGTTAGTTTTACCGTAGATAAGTCCATGTATGTAAGAATAGTGTTGATGAATACGGCTGGACAATTGCTGACTTTATTTCCCAATGAAGAGCAAAAGGATAATTTTTGTAAAGCTGGGGAAACATACCAAATTCCTGCATCCGGCTCTGAGCAGAAACTTATGGTTACTGGGCCAATGGGTGTTGAGACTTTGTTAGGTGTTGCGAGTATCAATAAATTTAATTCAAATGCATTGAAATTTAACAAACATGGTGATTTTGATGATGCCAAAATGCCTAAGCTAACCATTCGAGCTTCAACGGAGTTAATTATCCACTAAGGAACGTGCATGAAATAACTTGAACACTCTGACGTGTCTTTTTTGTTTCTTTTCGGCATTCGAGAGATGTGTTGTAAAGCTCGCTAAACATTTGCCTTTCTGCCTTAAATGGGAGCTGCTATTTAACATTTAACAATGGGGCTGAACCAGCTTCGAAATTTATTTAATTTCGATCTCAAACTACATTTCCGTGTAGCCATATCAACTTTCTCGACTGTTTGTCATCTATAGAGTCAATACTTATCAATTTCTGGGAGGTTCAATATGACGAGTCCATCATCAAAAGAATATCTCGAACAATTCATGATCGGTTTAAAACGCCGTAACCCTGGAGAGAACGAATTTCATCAAGCTGTCCGTGAAGTGGCCTCTTCGATTATTCCCTTTATCGAGAACAAACCGATTTATCATAAAATGCAGGTTTTAGAACGACTCTGCGAGCCTGATCGAGTAATCATTTTTCGAGTCTGTTGGGAAGACGACAAAGGTAATATCCGCACACAACGGGGTTATAGAGTACAACATAATAATTCCATTGGCCCTTACAAAGGTGGACTGCGTTTTCATCATACTGTAACACTGAGTATTCTTAAATTTCTGGCTTTTGAACAAACCTTTAAAAATAGTTTGACTGGTTTACCCATGGGCGGTGCAAAAGGAGGTTCAGATTTTAATCCTAAAGGAAAATCAGATAATGAAGTGATGCGTTTTTGCCAATCTTTTATGACTGAACTTTCCCGTCACATTGGTCCAAATAAAGATGTACCTGCTGGTGATATTGGCGTTGGCGCTCGTGAAATCGGTTTTATGTTTGGACAACAAAAGCGACTTTCCAATGAGTTTACGGGCATTCTAACTGGTAAAGGGATGGAGTTTGGGGGGAGTCCAATCAGAACAGAAGCCACCGGTTACGGTGCTGTCTACATGATGGAAGAAATGCTCAAGCTAAAAGGGAATGAACTAGAAGGTAAAACTTGTTCGATTTCAGGTTCGGGAAATGTGGCGCAATATGCCGCTGAAAAATGTATCCAGTTAGGCGCTAAAGTCGTTACCCTGTCAGACTCATCAGGATTTATATATGATCCTGCCGGTATTGATAAGGATAAACTATCCTATATCGTCGATTTAAAAACCAATAAACGGGGTAGAATTTCAGAATACGCTAAAGAATATGACGTAGAATTTCATGCGGAAAAACGTCCCTGGAGCATTCCTTGCGACTTGGCATTTCCCTGTGCCACCCAAAATGAAATCAATACTGACGAAGCTCACACGCTGATTAATAATGGTTGTATCGCTGTCTCTGAAGGCGCTAATATGCCCACAGAATTAAAAGGTATCCACGCATTCCAACAAGCAAAAATTCTGTTTGCCCCCAGCAAAGCAGCTAATGCAGGCGGTGTGGCAGTATCCGGACTTGAAATGAGTCAAAACAGTGCACGAATCACCTGGAAAGAAGAAGAATTACAGAAACTATTACGAGACATCATGCAAAATATTCATGCAAGCTGTGCGGAATATGGACGTGAAAGTGATGGACACATCAATTATCTTAAAGGTGCTAACATTGCTGGTTTTATTAAGGTGGCTGATGCTATGCTGGCTTACGGGGTTGTTTAATAAAATATAAATCATGCAGACTAATCATGAATTGATAAAAAGAAAAATTGACTACCGACATGTGTTTTATTATCTTAACGGTATAGATTTAAGATAAGGAGCGAGGATTTAATAACTTCCGGAATTTATTAAATCCTCGCTCCTAAGGTTAAATAACAAAAACAGATTTAGTAAGGTGATGGATATGAAAATTTTTAAATTAATCAGTTGTTGTACGTTGGGATTGCTGATGGCATCAGTTAATCTCAATGCTGAGAACGTTACAATGTATACAGATCAAATGCCATCAGCAGAGGAGATGGGAAATATCTTGTTCTCCTCTCCTTCAGATAGCGCGCCTAAAATGCATTCTACCAAGCCTAGAACACGCTCTCTTAATATTGGAACAACTAACGGCTCGCCAGAAGTACCATCTAAACCAACAGAAAATCAAGCAATTGGGTTAGCAATTAAATTCGCCCTTAACTCTGCTGAGGTGCTTGAGGAATCCAGGCCTTTTTTGAACGAAATTGGACGTATGCTTAATTTACATAAATTTTCTTCTGAAAAATTGATTGTTGAAGGTCATACAGATGCGTCTGGCCCTGATGTCTATAATATGTACTTATCTGAAAAAAGAGCTCAGGCTGTGAAAAAATATTTGCAAAGTAATTCTAATATTGCTCCAGATCGATTGCAGGTCATCGGTATGGGTGAAAGCCAGTCTCTACCAGATGTAACACCTCGAGCTTCAATCAATAGAAGAGTTCAGTTTCGTAAAGCACAGTAATGAGTGGAATAGATGATTTGTAATCAATAAAATTACGTAACTACTCAGCTTACCCTCTATTTTGTCCAATAGCTGTGTTGAAAGTGCTCATTTACACAAGTAAACTCCGCGCTTTCGCCTTGCTCTTGAACAAAATAGAGGGCAATCTGAGCAGCTACAAGCTGCACTGAGTAGTTACAAAATTACTTGGTTTTTTTACCATTAAACCTGTAGAAGACAACCTGCCACCTCAAAAAATTCTATTGAAAATAGCTTTGATAAGAAACTACCTAGTAGTCATTCAAGGTTATATTGACAGACTACTAGTTATAAAGGAAAAAGTCAGACGGTTAGAAATTAAAGTTATTCTGAATATGGATGGCTTGTTGATGAAATTAATCACAAGAAATGCTTGTATGATAGAGATAATGGAGCACAAACAATGTGCTTGGGCAGTTAATCGATGGGGTTCTTTTACATCTATTACATGACACTCATTATTCGGTGTTTATTATAAAACACCTATATTTTATAATTATGAATAGTTTATATCAATTTTAATAGCAGCATGTATATTATAGTTTCGTGATAAAAACGTTTATTTTTTTGTCGAAATCATCTCCTCTCTTTTAATTAACAAAATCATTATGGTATTAAAATGGTTATTTATTTTAAATATAGAAAACAAATGTTTAGGTTTTGCTTCATTAGCTTTATATTAGCCAGCATCAATGTCAATGCAACTGAATGCGGTGTATTGCAGCTTCAATCAAATAGAAGCTCTGGTGTTAGTATCAAGACCAATAAATGTAAAGATCCCTCTTTTATTGCAATAGGGACAGTTTTGGATTTATCAGCTAAAGGTCGGCTGTGGCTAAAGTCAACTTCAGCGGCTGAAGCAACTCCTGAATTTCAAATGATCTGTCAAAATAGAACGGAACAATCAGTACAGCTTGAATTTTCTGATGTATCGTCCCCTTGGCTAAATCTGTCTAAATTAAATGGTTGTAGCAGTTGGTTTGATAATAAACTCAACTGCGCAGGTCCGAATGGTGAAAAAAATGGAGTGCAGTGTGTTTTATCATTTTTTAAATCATATAAAGGCAATAAATCACAAAAAATTGAGCGCACAACATCAGTCAAAATGCGTGGCATCACATTCCCGTCTCAATCTAAACCTTCTTTTGTACCGGTTGATAAAAATATAATTATTGAGTCGATGAAACCAGAGCTTAAATTGTGTAAAAAACTGAATGGAAACAATCAACGTAGCAAAATTGCATGGATTGTTGATCAAAACGATGATCAAATCGAAATAGATATCATATCAACAGAAGGCATCAGTTATTTTGGATTGTTTGACTGCCTTCAAACAGTCATTAGCACTTTTTCATATCCTTCATTTTCTAAAAAAGCCGAGTTTAGTGTTGATTTTTAGATAGCGCAAATGGTAACTACTCAGCTTACCCTCTATTTTGCCCAATCGCTGTCTGGAAGTGCTCATTTATCCCTATAAACTCCGCGCTTTCGCCTTGCTCTTGAGCAAAATAGAGAGCAATCTGAGTAGTTACCGAAAATGCTTGATTTAACAACCTTAAAAAAGAGTACATTACTGTTTTGTCTATGTACTGCATTTTTAACAGGTTTGTTAGTGGATTATAGTTTTGGCAATCAATTAGATTATTGGATTCATGATTCAGCAATTGTTTTTCAACATAGAACAGCCTGGAATCATTCAGGTATTGTTGTTTTAGATGAAGCTGTTCCATTTAGCGTGGGACGAAAGCAGGCGTTACCTTTATTTGCCAGGGCAACTGAACGTTTGATTGAAGCAGGTGCAAAAGGTGTCTTTCTTGATGCTCGAATATCAAAGGAAATAGAAGGCCGTATGCCCTATGCTCGCTGTATTGAACAAGATGGAACAGTACAGTGGTCTACACCTGAATGTACGATTAGCTCTAATCAATATTGTCGTGTTGATAATAGTGAGCTAGGGAATGCACCTTTATCAATGAACAAAGAGGTTATAAAATCGTTTCGTATAGCCCCATTTCTGGATGAACAATATGATTTACCAGACTTTTTACTTTTTGGTTGGGAGGCAACAGATGCAATACCACCAGAGGGTTTGGTTGTCAGTGATCGTTTGGTATCGTTTGATAACCCGATAGCAAGATGGCTGGATTTAAGTACTGATCATGCTGTTTATAAATTAGTTGAATATAGCCAGCCAGCCAGGGTCGAGGCTTTATTTAAGGGTAAAGATTCAGATGACGTGTGTGATTACGGTTATCCATGCCGTCGATTGAGGCTAAGCGTGCCTCTTTACAGAGTGGCGATGGAATCTGAAAGGCTGATTTTACCAGTTAGTCTTTTGGCTTCATGCGATATAAGTATTGCTTTACAAACAGCCTCCTTGATGCGAGATAAAGTAGCCGTATTACAAACCACTTCACCAAGTGAACCAACAGATATCCTCGTAACGGCCATGACTACCGCATTATTGGGTCCGAAACTGATGACTCCTGGTGCCCAGTATATCGTTGATGAAGTAGAAACGATATTGAATCAGGATAGTCCTCTACCGCCTGCTTACCCCATCAAAATATTAATATTTATTTCTGTTGCAATAATCAGCGTATTGACTGGCGTATTCTTTAGGCAATTAATTTTATGGTTTACAGGACTGGTTATATCTTTAGTATTGATTTTTTTATGTTTTTTAAATCCAATTACTCAACTCTGGCCTGTGGTTTCGACAATGCTAGTGTATTTTGTCGGAGGCGGACAAATTATCATTATTCAATTAATGACTGGCTTCAGGGAAGGTAAGATTGTAAGGCAATATTTACCAACACAAATCCACAAAATCTTAATGACCTTAAAGAAGCATGAGTCATTTGAAAGCAGGCGCTGTCATGTTGCTATTTTAATGAGTGATTTGGCTGGATACACCACTGTAACAGGGTTGTTAAAAGAACCTGAGTTGGTATTGGAGTTAATGAATGATTATCTTGAAGAAACCACCTTGGTTTTACAAAAAAAACATGATGGTATTTTAGAAGCTTATTTAGGCGACATGGTTTGTTATTATTGGACAGATGTTAATGAAAAAGATCGATTAACGATGTATAAAAAAGCTCTTTTAGGCGCAATTGAATTAAGAGCGTTACAAAAAAAGTTTTTTTTGGCATTAGAAAAGAGGTATCAAGGCAAAATAGACGAAAAATCCTTAAAGAGTATTCAAAATATTATTGATGCTGGTATAGGAGTCACTGTCGGTAATGTTGTTATGGGAAATCTTGGACCTCAACATGGTATTAAAAAGTTTGGGATTTTAGGAGATCCATTGAACTTGGTGTCACGAATAGAAAGTTTAACTCGTCTATTCAATACCGATATTATTATTGCTGGAGATTTTTTAGATGCTGTTAAACAATCAGGGTTAGTCGTTAGAAAGCTAGGAACAATGAAAGTTAAAGGCAGATTGATTCCTGAGACGCTGTATGCATTAGGCGATTCTGAAGATCAACGATTTGAGCAAGTAAATATAGAAAAATGGACGCTTTGGCTGGAAGATATTGAGTTAAACAAGCACAGTGATCGCGTTTGTCCGGATTGTTACCAGAAAGATAAAAGTACACTTGATACCTGGAACAGGTCTGGGTTATTAGGCGATGATGGTATCTGGTATCTCGATGAAAAGTAATTGAATGTTAATAAGGAACAGTACAGATCCCGATACAGATTCGGTAGTGGTTAATATGTAAGTGGCTGTGCAAATAAGGTAAGGTGCATTGTATGCACCTCAAGCGCTGTAACCCTGCTAATGCGACAATAAAATATTTTTGG
>VAPK010603149.1_pt1 | contig 11698 bp, 10 predicted proteins | sample 3395031 | NCBI WGS metagenome assembly VAPK01 (sample SAMN08290443, study PRJNA428436) | hydrothermal vent metagenome | isolation source: Deep-sea hydrothermal vent chimney 1 | place: Pacific Ocean: Juan De Fuca Ridge
AATGCAGCGGAGGCAGATGGGACATTACAGGTGTTATCTCTGTTGTAAAACAATAGTGATAAATACTATATCCTTAACCATTAGATAGACTCTATCCAGAAACGTTGCCTGTCTTCCTTATACAATTTTCTCTATAAATAATTACCCTGCATCTCAAATTAGCCTATTCTTACGCAAACAAACAACAGCCCCCATACTAATAATGCCAAACACTAAACTAGCTGGTTCTGGGACCGTAGCGCTATTATTATTTGCGAGATTAACATAAAGATCCGAACTTATTCTACTCTTTGGATAATATGCCGCCTGAGTAGGAGTATTTTTATTGCCTGTTTCCCATCCAAAGAGAAAATAGTTATTTTTTGCTAAATCTTTAAAAACGACCCAATCAAAATGATTGTTTCCACTATGATGCCAGCCTACTATTGTAGAACCATCCCATACTAAACTATAAGGCGAAGTTGTAGCAAAACCTGTATCATCGTATTCTCCTGTGGACCAACTACCAATTGTTGCACCACTACCACTATTTGTAACAACAAAATCTGTTATCAAATAGGTGCCTGCTGGCGCCGAACCACCAACGGCGTCTCCTGTTGTAACAAACTGACCTGCATTTGAATCAAATGACCAATCCCAAATAATAGAGGCCTCTACTCTTTTTAAAGATAGCAACATTACTATAAACATACAAAGGAAAATAAATAAAAATCGTTTTATTATTCCCATTTCATCCCTCCTTTAATATTATAAAACTAATTAAATTTTTTTTCTTATAATAAATATTATACATTAAAAAAAAACAAAAAACAAAAAAAAATTAATTAACCTTCATTTTTCAATAAGATACATATCTAATAGAAAATAAAGCTATCTCCCAAAAATAAAACCACAACAAATCTTATGGCCAATAACAAAGCTATATGCATTCATAGCCTTAGAAGAAGAGAGATGAACTTTTTTTATAAGAAGCCCTCCCTTACCCGTAGCCACAATAATTCCATCCCTGTTTATCATTGCAACCTCTCCTGGCTGATAGTTAAATTCATCAAGACCTACTATTTCACTCAATAATATCTTCATTTGTCTGCCATTATAATATGTATATGCGCACGGCCATGGAAGTAGACCTCTGACTAGATTATATATATAGCAGGCATCCCTTCCCCAATCTATCATACCTAATTCTTTTGTGAGTTTTGGAGCATATGTAACAAGGTCCGGCTCCTGTACTCTTGCAGACCTTAAAAACCCTACCTCATTAGAATCCTTTTCTTTTTGTAATAAATCTATTGTTTCTATAAGCAAGTCTGCCCCTATATGTGCCAGCCTGTTCTTCAAAGACACAGCATCTTCTCCCGGCAAAATATCAGTTTCTTTCTGGCAAAGTATATCCCCTGCATCCATTTGTTCGTTCATCTTCATAATCGATATACCTGTCTTACTTTCTCCATTAATAATCGCCCAATTTATAGGAGCAGCTCCTCTATATTTAGGAAGTAATGAGGCATGAACATTTATTGAACATATATGAGGTATCTCTAAAATCTTTTTGGGTAATATTTTCCCATAGGCAACAACAATAAACAAATCAGCATCCATTTCTTTAAGCATGGTAAAAATACTATCATTAAATAAATCATACGGCTGTAATACTTTAACTCCTGCAGCAGCTGCAATCTCTTTTACAGGAGACATTGATATCTTCATCCCCCTACCTTTAGGTCTATCCGGCTGGGTAACACATCCTAATAACCTATGCCTTGATGAAAGCAAGGCAGTCAAATTTATAGCAGCAAAATTATCTGAACCAAAAAATACTATATTCATCTCCACTTTTATACTCTTTTTATTTCTTATTCTTATTTCACAAATCAACCTTGTTAAATAGTGAAAAATGCACAAATCAACAAGGTTAAATTGTGAAATAAGCGATTAGGCGTCTAAATCTATTGATACAGTTATTCCTTTTTTACGATGTGTTGCCTTTAATACGTCTTTTACAAATCTTATCAATTCTGATGGAGAATGCCCCTTTATCATAATAACATAACGGTATTTATCACGCAATTTAGCGGTAGTCTCGGTATAAGGCCCATATATATCATATTTATCTTCTTGATATTCTAATCTCTTGGTTAATTCCTCTGCAATATACTTGCCATACTCAAGGACTCTTTTCTCGTCTGCTCCCCTAATCCTTACCAAAACTAATGCACCAAAAGGCGGAAAACACAATTCTTTTCTAAGCCTTTTCTCTTCACGGTAAAATGTCTGTAATTTCATGTCACGAAAAGCACGTATACAGTAATGTCCCTTCATTTTAGTCTGCACTATAAATGTTTCTTCTGCCATCTGTCGTAGATGCATCATAAGTGCAAATACCCTATATGAAGATCTAAAATCAAATCTATTTAACTCATCATCAAAGTTTATCATAACGATTAATTTAAACCTTTTTTTCTCTCTTAGTCTCAGTATAGCCTGTGTTGCTATCACTAAACTAGCGTCTTTATTAAAATTTACAGTATCTCTGTCAATACATATTACATTGGCGGAAGAGTAAATACGGGATAATTCTTTTGCTAATTTCTCAATCCCTCTGCCAAACGAATGAAGATAATGACCATGACATTCTGGACATAATTTGGGTAACGGGGTTCGAAAGCTACAATGCGGACATAACATAATCTGTTGCGATGACAAATAAATAAGACTTACCCCGCATCTAGGACATTTCATTATATACCCACATTTACTACAGCTTGTTTGAGTAGAAAATCCTCGACGGTTCATAAATAAAAGCACGTTTCCTCCCTTCTCAAGCACAGATGAAACATAATTCTGGGCGGGGAAGGAAAGCATAGAAACTATACTAGGTTTATAGTTTGTCATATCTATTATCTTAGTTGTAACTTTCCTTTGACTCATAAATATCTTTTTCTTAAATTTTGCTTTCTTCACAATATCTAAAACCTCAAGGGAAGGCACTGTTGATATAAAAAGAAGTCCTGTCTTTTCTAATTTTGAGCGAAGATAGGCAACATAACGGCAATGATAATGTGGAGGCTGTTCTTGTTTATATGCAAAATTATCCTCATCATAAACTACAATTAATCCAAGATTTAAGGCGGGGACAAATACTGTAGAACGCGTGCCTATAACAATACACACAGTTGAATATGCTTTAGCCCATGCATCCAATTCCTGCTGAGCAGAGAGATTTTTGTCAAATACTATTATAGAAACCTGCTGTAGGCATGATTTTTCTATATATTCTAACAATCGTGCATGGATCTCCTTAACCATATTAGCCTCTGGCACCATAAATATGACAGAACAGTTATCCTTCAAGGCATCTACAATACAAGGAAAAGTAACCTGCCAATGTGAATTTCCATCAATGTCTTGGATAAGTAGTCCTTCTTTTCTTCTTTTTTTATCTTGATGTTTATCCTCTGTAACAAAACTGCCTATACTCTCTTCTGAAACAGGCGGCAGAGAAAATTTTTTTATCTTCCTTAAACCAAAAGGCAAAGAAGTCTCTATAACTTCACCCCATGATGCCCCATAATACTGACTTATTTTTTTTGTCAATTTCAGCGAGATATATGATAAAACAGGAGCATTATCAAGAATGGATAAAATAGGCTTAAGTTTACTAACAGAGGTCTTTGCCTTAAGCCCTACCACATAGCCAACCATCCTGTGACTACCGAATTGAACACTAACTCTTTTCCCAACAGAAATACTACCAGCAAAATTTTCATCTATAAAATAATCAAAAACCCCGTCTACCGGTAGCCCAACTACAATCTCTGCTATCTTCAAATTTTCCATAATTAACCAATAATATAAAGATATTACTTCTCTGATTTTCTGAACAGATGATTAACTCCACTGTTCAATCCAAATTAACTTTTATAATAAAAAATCCTAGTTAAACAAATACTTATGATATATATTACAGCATAAAGGTAGGCATGTGAAGCTATTACTTTATAAGGGATAGGATATCCTTTACGGCAAAAGGTCTGGCAAGGTTCCTACTTTTATTAACTGTGCTTAGATATATATCCCTAGATGAGTTCATCTTCTGCAGTTCATTTACTATATCTTGCACACTACCACCGTTAATCCCTATTCCGTATCTTTTTAATACCTTAATATTATTAGTTTCCTGTCCGGGAATTGGGTTAAAAAATATCAATGGGAGCTGACTAACCAAGGCCTCTGATATAGTAAGCCCACCGGGTTTAGTAATAATAGCATCAGATACTGCCATTAATTCATGCATATTATCTACAAGTGCATGCACATTAACTAGTTCATATCTCTTTTCTCTCAATCGATGATAAAGTGTTTCGTTTTTGCCGCATATGACAATTATCTGAAATCCTTTCAATGCCTCTACCAATTCCTCTATAGGGCCTACCCCAAATGTACCTGTAGCTATTAACACTGTAAAGACGTCTAATTTTAAGCCTAACTTTTTCTTTAATTCAACCACATCAGGACAGGCTGAAAACCTTTCATCAGTAGGCACACCTGTTACGACTATTTTATCTTCTTCTATACCAAGACTTATTAGCTTTTGCTTGGTCCAATCACAGGCTACAGCATATATATCCACTCCTTTATTTACCCATATCCTATGCACATCAAAATCTGTTATGATAGTAATAATCTTTGAATTAATAAGTCCTTTTTCCTTTAAAGCTGCAGATATCTCCATCGGCATAAAATGCGTGGAGATGATGTAATCAAATTTTTCCTCCTGAAGAAAACGGTGAAGTGCAGGTGCAGTAAGAAGGTTATATCCTCGTTTTATAAGTTTTATAATCGGCTGCAAAGAATTCTTGTCAGTAAAATTAAATATCCATCCCCAGAGCCAATTTATTTGAGATACAAGTGAACAATAAATCTTTTGATAGAGTTGTCTGAAAATAGGAAGGCAATAATCAAGCGCATCAACAAAGAAAATCTCATGTTCACTAGAGGTCTTTATCCCGTTGTAAACTGCTTCAGCCGCTCTCATATGCCCAGCACCTGCTGAAGCGTATATCAATAAAATCTTCATATAAAATATCTCTCCTATGAAAAACTACTTCTTAGCATTTCCTCGTCTAACCGACCCCGCAAGTTTAGGGTCAAAAATAATTTTAGTAGCCTCATACAAATCTTTTACTATAAAATCTGGTTTTACTCCCCACCACCGCACATTCCTGCGACTCGCTCTTCCAGATAAAACAAGAATAGTATTACACCCTGCACGATAACCGGTAAGGATATCCGATTTTGTATCACCCACAAAAAATTTATTCTGAGAATATCTTATAGTCCTATTAACCAATTTTAAGGCCTTTCTTAAGTTCCCTATATTAGGTTTACGGCAATCGCAACCTGCATCAGAACTATGTGTGCAATAATATACTCTTTTTATTTTCCCTCCTGCCTTTTTTATTTCCTCCAACATATATTTATTGATAGCTTTCAATTTTTCCTTTGTATAGAACCCACGCGCTACTCCGGCTTGATTCGATATAACAAAAATAGTATAACCTTTTTCGGTAAGTATTCTTATAGCTTCTAATGACCTTGGAAGAAAATGAAAGTCTTTTAATTTAGTAACATAGTTACCATTACCCGGAAATTTATTAATTACACCATCCCTATCTAAAAATACTATTTTATTACTCATCTGTTATTTTTTAATTCCCAATACTTAGCATAACTCATAATCTGATACAAAGATGCAAAAAAGGCTATCATAAATCCAATAAACCCATCCTTGTATCCTTGCTTTCTAATAAATACCCTTGGGAACCTATCAATAGTACGCCACACAGCCTTCCCCAGACTCATGTTCCTACCTGTCCTAATCCATTTTTTTGCCTCAAGGGTAGTTTGCCGATTAAGACTGGCCAAAAAATGTTCGAAGTCAGGATAACCTTTATGCACAATATCCTTCGATAAATGCCCTGTTTTTCCATCCACAATAACACATGGATGGACCTCTGCCTCTTCATATCTAAATTTATCTTTCTTAAATAATCTTGCCTTGCCTGCTGGATACCACCCTGAATGCTTCACCCAATATTTTCCTATGTAAGTACGCAATGGAATAGAAAAACAGACGTAGTCGTCATTGGGTATAACCTTTGCTATCTCTTCTTTCAGTTCTTCAGTGACATATTCATCCGCATCAAGGCTTAAAACCCAGTCGTTACGTGCCTGTGCATATGCCCAATTCCGATGCGATCCCTCATTATCCATTCTCCGATGGAATATCTTATCCGCAAATTCTTCAGCTATCTCAACAGTTCTATCTATACTCTCATCGTCTACAAGGATAATCTCATCTGCCCAACCATATACACTACTCAAACACTCAGCTATATTTGCTTCTTCATTTTTTGCAATAACAACTACAGAAAGAGGGATCTTCCCCATAATATCTCCTTTTGATTTTCTCAAACCACGGTGCAAACAATATCTTTCAATGAACTGCTGACATACTCAATCTGTTCCTTTTTCATATGCGGAAACATTGGTAAAGATAACACTTCTGAGGCAAGCATTTCAGATACAGGAAAATCCCCTTTTTTATATCCAAGATCAGCATATGCCTCCTGTAGATGCAAAGGTATTGGATAATGAATAAGCACTCCAATCCCCTTCTCTTTCATCGCATCAAGAACAGCATCCCTATCCTGAAGGCGTACTGCAAAAGTCTGAAATACATGCGTCCTGTCCTCCTTTATAATAGGGCATTTAACTCCTTCTACATCACGCAATAACTCGCAATAATACGTAGCGTTATCATTACGCATCCTGTTCCATTCATCAAGATATTTTAACTTGGCAGAGAGAATAACCGCTTGAACCGTATCCAGTCTTGAATTATATCCCTTAACCTTATGCTCATACCTACCCTTCCTACCATAATCTCTCAACATTTTTAACTTATCTGCAATCTCCTCATAATCTGTAACAACAATACCGCCATCTCCAAAAGCACCCAAACTCTTTGTAGGATAAAAACTAAAACATGCAATATCACCTAAAGAGCCTACCTTTTTATTTTTATACTCAGCTCCATGCGACTGTGCTGCATCTTCTATTACTGTTATGTTGTTTTCCTTTGCTATAGCTACTATTTCATCCATATTAGCTGGTTGTCCGTATAAATGGACAGGAATAACTGCCTTCGTCTTTGAAGTAATAGCCTGTTTAAACTTTATCGGATCAATATTCAAGGTCTCTTCTTCTACATCTACAAAAACCGGCCGTGCACCTGTATAAGAAACACATAAGGCCGTTGCTATAAAAGTAAAAGCAGGTAATATAACCTCATCTGATGGGCCTATTTCCATAGCAGACAAAGCAAGATACAATGCATCTGTACCAGAGTTCACGCCAACAGCGTATTTAACCCCGCAATAAGCAGCAAACTCTGCCTCAAATGCCTTTTCCTTAGGACCTAAAATAAAACTGCCTGTTTCAAAAACCTCATTTAACCCTTCAGTAATTTCATTTTTAATAATACGATACTGCTCACTAAAATCAATAAATGGGACATTCATCGCTAAACCTTTCTTTAGTATTACTCAAAAAGAGATTGTTCTATTTTATTAAAGACTTCATCTACACTTATATCTCTAATACAACTATGATGTTTACATGCGGCAAGCCTAAAGTTACGATAACATGGACTACATGGCAAAGGCTTTCTCACAACAATATGCCCAGCAGAAGGATATGGCCCGTAAACACAAGGATCTACCGGCCCGAAAATAGACAATGTCTTTGCCCCTGCTGCCACCGCCATATGCAATGGCCCACCGTCATTTACTATATTAAGGGCACACTTCTTCACCAATGAAGCAAATCCAGCTATACTCAATTTGCCACAGGCAATATGGATATGGTTTCTGTCACTAACCATAGAAGCCATATCTTGGCATAATTCTATTTCTTTTGTATCTCCAAACAGTATAATATCTGCACAAAACTTTGCAATAATTTTATCAGCTATTTTTGCATATTTTTTAAGTTCAAGCCGCTTATAAACAGCATCCTTACCCCAGCTTGCCCCTCCTCCCGGAACCATACCTATGACCATAATAGCCTTATCCAACCCATGGTCTTTCCAGAATATATCAGCTGTGCGTTCATCTTCCGGATTTATATACAATTCTAAGCTTCTAATTCTAATGGGAATATTTAATATATTAAGTAGATCCAGATAGTATTCAACAACATGCCTATCCTCATATCCTGAGATATTTATCTTCTTATTCAAAAAAACCGCCCGTTTTTTATAATCCAATCCTACCCTATACTTAATTCCTGCTGCCCAACAACAAAAACTCATAAATGCGTTCATAGACACATCTATACTCATATCATAGCCTTCAGAAGAGATATCTTTAATAAAAGATAAAATCTTTTTTAAAAAAAGCAAACGAGAAGAACGGCTAACAGTATTAAATTCATCACGTTCATAGACAAATATTTTATCAATATGAGGATTATCCTTTAATGCTGAATGTGCACGGCTATTACAAATATAACCTATCTTGATATCTGGCCAGCATGCCTTTATATTGGCAAGAAGTGGTGTTGTAAATAAAACGTCCCCTATACCAAATATGTTTATAAATAAAATTTTTCTAGGAGGAGATGAAAAGGAATTAAACGTAGTCATAATATAATTATAATTTTATACATAAATTCTATAAAAACTTTCAAAATTATGCCTCCATTTTACATTGTTTTTTGGAATTATCGAGTCAAAAAATAAAGAAGATAATTCCCATAATCATAAGGCAACTATATCTCAGATCTATTTTCTTTTTTCAAAATAGAAACTATATCCTTGACATTCTGGGAAAAGTTTTTATTGCAGACAAGTAATGCATCAGGGGTATCTATAATGATAATATCTTTTAAACCAATAGTGGCAATTAATCTATCCCTACCTAATACCATAGTTGATTTACATTCTATAGAGACATTGTTTCCTCTCATAATATTATTATTTTTATCTTTTAGCATCACCTCAGCCATAGACTCCCATGTGCCTAAATCTGACCAGCCTATATCCTCTGCTGCTACTGCAACTACGTCTTTTGCCTTCTCAAGTATGCCTTTATCTATAGAGATTTTTGGTAACGATTGGTATACTTTCTTAATATGGGCTGGTGTCAACTTCCTAGAAAAGGCTGAAAATACCTCCGGTAAATGTTTGCTGAATTCCTTTAATATAATATTACTCTTCCATATAAACATACCACTATTCCAGTAATAACGACTGCCAGTATCAGTCATATTTGCCTTTAAAAATCTACGTGCGCGCCTAAAATCCGGTTTCTCTGTAAACTTCTCTACCAAAAGAACATCATCTTTCCCTGCTTCCATTTTCACTGTCTTTAAATAACCATAACCTGTATCTGGTCTATGAGGAGGTATGCCTAAGGTAACCAAATGACCTTTTTTAGCAAGTCGGACGGCCTTCATTAATACTGTTAAAAATACCCTTTTATGTAAAATCATATGATCTGAAGGGAATACAGCCATAATCCCATCCGGATCATGTTTTTGAATAAAAGAAGCAGCAAAACATATAGCAGGTGCTGTATTTCTCCCCTCAGGCTCTAGAAGGATATTATGTCTTGGAATATCAAAATCCTTAAGATGTGTTACTATTTCATTTCTAAATTTTTTGTTTGCAACTATAATAATATTTCTGGATTTTACAACAGGGGTAATCCTATCCAAAGTCTGGGACAAAAGAGAACCTTTGCCTGTCACATCAAGAAATTGTTTTGGCATATGTTCTCTACTCATAGGCCAAAACCGTGTGCCAGAACCTCCTGCTAATATAACTGCGTATAGATTACGAACCGGTTTCATTTACCCCCCTTTATATCACAATTCAACCTTGTTGATTGTGACATAAGCAAAACAAAATTGCTATTAGTGCTATTAGTGAAATAAGTATAGCATATTATGTCATATAGTAACCATACCAATTAATCTATTGTATTTTTTCTTTTATCCTCCTGCCTGTTTTATATCTTAATTTCAAAATTTGCGCAGGATGCCACCAATACTTCTTTTTAATAATAGCCCTATCTTGCTTACTCATAAGATGGTTTTCTATCCTATTGCTCATAACCTCTGGATGTGAGCCAAAATAAACAGGAAATCTGTGTAATCCTTCAAAGAAACGTCTATCTTCTGTCATCCTTTCTCCCTCTGGAAGAAATCCTATCTCTCCAGCATTAATTCTACGTTTACGCATCATCTCTTCTGAATGTACCCATCCATAATGATACAGCAAACACCCTGTATTCTTCCTTCTAAGAGGATGACCATCTTTTCTTCTAAATGCATATGCATCAGAGAAAGACTCTATCTGGCCATTATTGCGTATAATCCTATCTTGTTTTTGATACCAACCTTTATCTATGCGATAACGGTAATAGGTTCCATAAAAATGAAGCCATTTAAATCTGAATGCATCTACATCTTTATTATTAAGATGCTTCTTCATAAGCCGATATAATCTCTTTAAATCCGACTCATGTATCACTTCATCGGACTGCAAATAAAATGCCCAATCACCTCTGCATTCTCTTAATGCCAGATTAGTCTGAAAAGATAACACTTCTCTACCCATAGAAAGGTCCCATTTGTTCTGAATAATGCGTATCTTTTTATCTGAGAGAGACTGTATTAATTTAAGTGTATCGTCCTCAGAATCTCCTACATTTATAATAAATTCATCACATATAGGAAGGATTGAACGAATAGATTCAATGGCAGGATAATTAAACTTTATGATATTCCTGACAATAGTAAAACCACTTATTTTCATATATGATTCCCAAAATCCCAAAAAACTTATCAACCATAAATGACTCTATAAAACTACTCTTTTCTTACTAAATAATCTCCTATCGCCATATACCTAAGACCACTACCTTCAAACATACGCATAGCATCTTTAGGAGTACATACCATAGGCTCTCCGCGACGATTCAAAGATGTATTAATAACCACAGGCACTCCTGTTTTTTTATAAAATAGTTCTATGAGTCTATGGTATCGAGGATTTGTATTACTATCTACTACCTGAGGTCTGCAGGTACCGTCAACATGAACAACCTCAGGTATTCTATCCTTCCATTTATCAGACATTTTAAATGCAATTGTCATAAAAGCAGCTGGATGAGAAGAACCTAATATATCGTTTGCCTCCTCCTGCAAAATAGATGGACAAAACGGCCGCCATTTTTCTCGAAATTTTATCACAGCGTTTATCTTCTCTGCCGTCCCCTTAACCGTAGGATTACCCAATATACTTCTGTTACCTAAAGCACGCGGTCCCCATTCCATTCTGCCCTGAAACCACGCTACAATTTCTCCTCTGGTAAGCAATTCTGCGGCTGTTTCACATATATCCTTTTCCTCTGTAAATGGAAATTTCCACAGACGCAATTCCTTCTCAATCTCATCATTAGTAAATGCAGGACCAAGATATGCATGCCTCATCGGCTGTATCTTCTCACCTAACATATGAGCTACATATACAGCCGCCCCAAGAGAGGTACCTGCATCATGCGCAGCAGGCTGAACCCATAACTCTTTAATATATGGGAGAGTAAGCAAAATCCTATTCAACGCAACG
>VAPK010170611.1_pt1 | contig 11695 bp, 12 predicted proteins | sample 3395031 | NCBI WGS metagenome assembly VAPK01 (sample SAMN08290443, study PRJNA428436) | hydrothermal vent metagenome | isolation source: Deep-sea hydrothermal vent chimney 1 | place: Pacific Ocean: Juan De Fuca Ridge
AAATGTCCTTGCCTTATAGAAGTTTTGATTTATATACTATAATCAATTCACTCTTATATTTTACTTTTTTCTTATGATTTAAGAGTAAATATATGATTGAAATGTTTATAGATAATTAAATATATTTATTTTTAATAAAAACTGGAGATAGATATCTTTATAATATAAATAAAGTTTTTGTAATCTTTTATATTTGATTGTAAAATATAGATAACTATTATATTTTGAAGTAACTTCAACTCTCTGCGCTATAATAACGGTAAAAAAAATTTGGAGTGCTCTATGGAAGCAATGAATGATCTCATATCAATGTCAATAACTCTGCATATTATATTTATTGTGTTAGCACTCTTGTTGGCGTTGCTAAGCCTTGTATTTATTAATCAGGATAGAGAATTTCGCGGTTTTTCCAATCGTGTCGAAAGTGTTGCTCTGCAATACTATTTTATGTTGGCAGCACTTTTTTTTACAGGATTGGTTGTATTTGGTGCAACGGGTCTGGTTGTAACATGGCAAGTTGTGATGATGGTTGGAGCACTTGGATGGATAATTTTTACAAGTGCAAAACTTCATCAGGTTTTTAAACGTACACGGGAGGTTGATATTGAATCTCAGAAATTGTTTAAAATGTATGCCAGGAAAAAATATATGACAGATATTGCGCTCATAATAATTGTAGCGGTAATAATGTATGCAGTATCTTTATGATAAAGATGCAGGTGCTTCAGAACTTCAAATAAATGGCGAAAACCACCGTTATCTTTTTAAAGTACGACGTTTACATGAAGGAGAATTTGTTTATCTCCGCAATTTGCAGGATGATATATTATATCAGTACAAAATTGTCCAAATTATGCGAAGGGAAGCCCTCCTAAAATTTGTTAAAGCACAAAAAGAAACAAAAAGAAGCGGAGGAGTGCACCTGATTTGGTGTATTATCGATATCAAAATCATAGAGAAAACGCTGCCTATGTTAAATCAATTAGGTGTTGCAAAAATTACTTTTGTATATTGTGATCGTAGTCAGCGAAATTTCAAACTTGATCTCAACAGAATAGAAAAAATTTTAATCAACTCTTCTCAGCAATGCGGCAGAAGTGATTTGATGAAAATAGAAATTATAGAAACTCTTGATAATGTATTGAAGAAATACAGTGAAATTGCTGTTCTCGATTTTGACGGTACAAAAGAGTGGTCAGAAGTTGAATCAATTTTAATTGGATGTGAAGGTGGTTTTAGTGAAGAAGAGCGAGAAAAACTGAAAAAAAGTCATAAAATAGGTCTCAAAACAGATTTAATCCTTAAAAGTGAAACAGCTGCTGTCGGTATTGCATCAAAACTCTTGATTTAAATTATTTTTTCTGTTATACTTATGGTTCCCCTCCCCCTATATGGCAGTAGACCGATTTTGGTCTGCTGTTTTCTTATTTTCCCATCCCGAACGACTGTAAAATTTAGAAACTCTCACAAATCGATCAATATTGTAAGAAAAAAATATTTTTTAAGATTATTATAAACTCATTTCAGTATAATTGCGCACTTAAAAAACCCAAATCTTGTTATCTTATGCAAGAAAATAGAAGGATTAGAAAATGAAAAAAGGTATTCACCCGGAATATATGGAATGTAAAGTGTCATGCGCGTGCGGCAATAGTTTTGAAACAATGTCAAATACACCAGAAATGAGAATCGATATTTGTAATGAATGTCATCCGTTTTTTACAGGTAGCCAGAAAATTGTAGATGCTGCCGGTAGAGTTGAGAAGTTTAAGAAAAAATATAACTTAAAATAACACATATAATTTGCTTCATTTTATTCCCACACCAATAGGGAACTTGGAAGATATCTCTTTGAGGAGTTTAAAACTCCTCGAATCTGCTACAACGATTTTTTGCGAAGACACCAGAATTACTAAAAAACTTATTTCATTGCTCAAAGAGCGTCATCTAATTACTCCAACTCATGAACAAAAATTTATCTCTATGCATTCTCATAATGAACGGGAAGTGGTTTCAAAACTTACGCCGGAGTTTTTTTACGAAGAAGAAGTATTGTATGTGAGTGATGCGGGGATGCCTGCTGTCTCTGATCCCGGATGTTTATTGGTAAATTTTGCACAGGAACATAAGATTCCCTATGAGGTAGTTCCTGGCGCTAATGCGGCATTAGTGGCATATGCTTCGAGTGGTTTTTGTGAAAGTCAGTTTCTTTTTTATGGTTTTTTGCCGCATAAAGGTACCAATCGTTCAAATGCACTTCATGAAGCTATGTTTAATGGTTTTGTGACCATCCTATATGAATCGCCTCACAGAATTATGAAATTAATTGAGCAGATTTGTAACATTGATCCTAAAAGAGAGCTTTTTTTGATAAAAGAAGCGACAAAGCTATATCAAAAGCAGTTTAAAGGATATGCAGAGGAGATATTGGAAGAGTTAAAAGTACAAAATATTAAAGGTGAATGGGTGGTTGTTATAAATAGTGATAAAAAAGAATTAGGTGTTATCAGTGTTGATGATATAGTTAAACTCGATTTACCCAAAAAACAGGCTGCTAAATTAATTGCAAAAATTACCGGGAAATCCCCAAAACAGTGCTATCATGAACTTCTTTAGCACGTTGTTAATTCTTTTATAGTAAAATCCTTTTATGATAATATACGGAAAGCAAATTTTTTTATACGTTTTGGAAAAGTATCCTTCTTTAATTGAAGAAATTTATCTGGCTAAAGAGGTAGATAAAAAACTTTTTTCAAAAATTTCCAAACTAGGTAAACCCATTGTGCGTTTGGATGCAAAAAAAGCACAGGCAATGGCACGGGGTGGAAATCATCAGGGAATGTTTTTAAAAATTTCAGATATGGAATTTACGCCGTTTCAAAATGTTAAAAAAAGTGCTTTTGTGGTAGTGTTGCAAGGCATTACTGATGTAGGCAATATAGGAGCGATTATACGTAGTGCATATGCTTTGGGCGTAGATGCCGTAATTGTTTCCGGTGTTAAAAATTTACCGCTTGAGGCATTGGTTCGTACTAGCAGCGGGGCTATTTTTGATATGCCTATTGTTCTTTTTCAGGATACTTCAACACTGATCAATGAGCTAAAACAATCAGGTTTTAAGACTTATGCTGCTGCTATGGACGGTCAGGATGTCAGAGAGGTGACTTTTGCTGATAAAAAAGCATTAGTGATGGGAAGTGAAGGTGAAGGTTTGCCAACACGTATATTACAAAAATGTGATACAAAAATAGCGATAAAAATGCAAAGAAAATTTGACTCATTAAATGTGAGTGTAGCGACAGCGATTTTATGTGATAGGATGAGATAAAAATGGATGAAAAAAAACAGGATAACGAACAAAATAACGGTTCTCAACAAACACCAAAACCGCGTACCAGAAGAACAAGAAAAAAAGTTGATACAAAAAAGAAGAGTGAAGAGACAACAGCTCCAAAAGAGAACGTAGAAGAGCAAGACTCTTCGAAAAAAGAGGAGATGACATTACAGGACTCCATAGCATATCTTCATGAAGTTGGTATTAAAAAGGTCTCTAATAAGACATTTATTAATGAAGCTGATTTGATTGCTTTTTTGGAGGAAGACTTTACTAACATCAATAAAACAAGGGCACTTGGTTTTATTCAGATTCTTGAACGAGAATACCCTGTAAAGCTTGATGAACTGAAAAAAGCTTATTTATCATATCATCAACAAAGTAGAAAAAAAGAGAAACAGGAATTTTTTGTTCAGCCGAAAATTGAGAAAGATACTGAATGGAAAAAATATCTTTTATGGGTTACTCCTGTTATTGCACTTGCCTTGTTGGGATGGTATTTTTCAACGCAGGAAAAGAGTGAATTGAGTAATCTTGAATCGGAACAGGAAGTGATTTCATCGGATGTAAATACTGATATAGTAGTTGAGGCAGAGAAAAACTTAACCAAATATCAGAATGCACAGAAAAAATTATCCGCATCTGAAGAAGTTATTAACTCTGCGAGAGTTTCACCTTTAAACAGAGGTGAAATAGCTACTCCGGATTCAAACGAAGGAGTGGATCAAAATAGTGTTGCTATGCCAAAAAACGATGACCTTGATCTTGATAAAATGGTTAAGCAAATGGTTATAGAATACAATCTGACTTTGGATGCCAATGAATCTGTTGTAGAAAAAAATCAGACCAAAGCTTCAGACAATACTAGTGAAGTTATTGTTTCCAGTGTTCCTCCTGTGAAAAAAGTATCAACGAAAAGTACTGTAAAAAATACTCCCAAAGAGAGTAGAAAAAAAATAACGAAGAAAAAAAATACGAAAAATAAAATAAAAGTTTCTCAGGAAGCCGTTAACAGTAAATTATATATTGTGCCGCATAAAAAAAGCTGGGTAGGTATTATTTATCTGGATGATTTTAGTAAAAAAGATTTTTTAATTAGAAAAACATTGAGATTAAATTCTACCAGACCGCAACTAATTGTTGTAGGACAAAAAGAGTTTGAAATTTTCAACAATGGATATTCATATCGTTTTCGAGGGAAAGGACCTGTAAGATTTATTTATAAAGATGGTGATATCATGGAAATTACAAACAGAGAGTTTAGAAAGTACAGCAAAGGAACAACTTGGTAAGATTTTTTATTGTTTGTATCTTGTTCGCAATAACAGTTGAAGCAGCATCATTTTATAAAGAGATTGAGAATATTGTAGGAAAAAATACCTATATTGCAAACAAAAGAATTATTAAAACATTTTTTAAAAACCCAAAAGAATTTTATAGAAATGGACATATTGATTATCCTCGTATATTAAGAGTTCTGAAAAATAATCATTTACTAAATGTTCAGATTTCAAGAAGTACAGAAATTACTTTGAGTTTTGCAACACGGCAAAACCATCCTGTCGCTTTTATAAAGCTGGTTAAATCAACTTTAAACGAATTGGGTTACAGTCGGATAGATGTTCAGAAAATTATTCGGGATCAAAGTGGCTTTATGTACAAAGTAGCTGTTTATGCAGCAAGTGCTCCTGATCCGATTATGATTGCTGAAAGTTTTGCAAAAAAAAATGCAGAAATTGTTAAAATTAAACGATTTTCTATCTCTAATTGGCGTTATTTTGTAGATGTTTCACATATTAATCTTGTGCCTGAAGAATTACCGTATAAGAAAAAAGTACATCTTTCCAAACCCCTTGAACCCTATTGGATCAATGTTTCAAATACAAAAGTAGTTGTCTTAAATAGTTCAAAATTAAATTACTGGCACCCCAAAATTGTTTTTTATGATCAGTACCTTAATATCGTTGATAACTTTTCAAAAGATATAAAAAGTTATAATGTCCGATTGAAAGTACCCAGAGATGCAAGGTATATGAAAGTCAGTGATCTATATACGCTTGACAACCTCAGACGAGGATTGACAATTTACCTCGCAAACCGAAAATAATTAACAGACAATAAGCAGGAAACAAATTTTATGTTTGATGAAATACAATTTAATACAATCAATAGATTACCGAATTATGTCTTTGCAGAAATCAATGAGATAAAATTGAAAGCAAGACGTGCTGGTGAAGATATAATCGATTTTAGCATGGGAAATCCGGATGGACCGACTCCTCAACACATAGTAGAGAAACTGGTAGAAGCAGCACAAAAACCTAAAAATTATGGCTATTCAGCCAGTAAAGGGATTTATAAACTTCGTTTGGCGATATGTAACTGGTATAAACGAAAATATAATGTTGACCTGGATCCGGAGACAGAGGCTGTTGCAACTATGGGTTCCAAAGAGGGATATGTCCATCTGGTACAGGCTATTACCAATCCTGGAGATGTCGCTATCGTTCCAGAACCTGCATATCCGATTCATACACATGCGTTCATTATAGCAGGGGGCAATGTAGTTACATCGCCTTTAGTCTTTAATGAGAAATATGAGTTAGATGAAGAAATCTTTTTCGATAATCTTGACAAAGCTTTTAAAGAGTCGATGCCAAGACCAAAATATGTTGTGGTTAATTTTCCTCACAATCCTACTACAGTTACTGTTGAAAAACCATTTTATGAACGCTTGGTTGCATTGGCAAAAAAAGAGCGTTTTTATATTATCAGTGATATAGCATATGCTGATATTACTTTTGATGGGTACAAAACACCTTCTATCCTTGAGGTTGAAGGTGCAAAAGATGTGGCAGTTGAAAGTTTTACACTCTCCAAAAGTTACAATATGGCAGGCTGGCGTGTTGGTTTTTTTGTTGGAAATCCAAAATTGATCAATGCTTTGCAAAAAATAAAATCCTGGTTTGATTATGGTATGTTTACACCTATCCAGGTAGCGGCGACTATTGCTCTTGACGGACCTCAGGAGTGTCAGGATGAGATTATTGAAAAGTACCGTAAAAGAAGAGATGTCCTGTGTGATGCTTTTGATAAAGCGGGATGGCATATTGAAAAACCGCAATCAACAATGTTTGTCTGGGCAAAGCTACCTCCTGAAGCTCTTCATATGGGAAGTATGGAGTTTTCTAAACAGTTACTGACAGAAGCAAAAGTGGCAGTGAGTCCAGGTATTGGTTTTGGTGAACATGGAGATCAGTATGTACGTATTGCACTGATTGAAAATGAGAAACGTATTCGACAGGCAGCAAGAAATATTAAGAAATACCTTCAAAGCCTTAAAAAAGAGGATTCAAAATGATAAAAATAGGTATTGTCGGTGTTGGAACTGTTGGTGAAAGTGTTGCCAATATACTACAGAAAAATAAAGCAATTATCAGTGCGAGAGCGGGTAAAGAGATTACTGTCGTCAAAGGTGCTGTAAATAATCTTTCAAAGAAGAGAAATGTTGATATACCACTTACGGATAATATTGATGAGATTTTGGAAGATGATTCTATTGATATTGTCGTAGAGTTGATGGGAGGCATTGAAGAGCCTTATAAAATTGTGACAAAAGCGCTTTCCAAAGGCAAAGCTGTCGTTACGGCGAATAAAGCATTGCTTGCATACCATCGTTTTGATTTGCAGGAGATTGCAAAAGATATTCCTATCGGTTATGAAGCGAGTGTTGCCGGTGGTATTCCGATCATCAATGCTTTAAAAGTAGGATTGAGTGCCAATCAGATACTGGCTATCAAAGGTATTATGAATGGTACCTGTAACTATATGCTGACGAAAATGATGAATGAAGGCGTAAGCTATGATGAAGTACTTCATGAAGCACAAGAACTTGGATATGCTGAAGCAGATCCTACTTTTGATGTAGGTGGATTTGATGCTGCGCATAAATTGCTGATTCTGGCTTCAATTGCGTATGGTATCGATGCAAAACCGGAAGATATACTCATAGAAGGTATTGAAAATATCAATCAGGATGATATTGATTTTGCAAAAGAGTTTGGTTTTAGTATCAAATTGTTAGCAATTGCAAAAAAAGTGGAAGAGAAAATTGAACTTCGTGTTCATCCGGTATTGATCAAAAAGAATCAAATGATTGCGAAGATTGATGGTGTGATGAATGGTGTCAGTGTTATTGGTGATTGTGTCGGCGAAACACTTTATTATGGTCCCGGTGCAGGTGGAGATGCGACAGCAAGTGCGGTTATTGCAGATATTGTCGAAATTGTCAGAGCGGGTAAGAGTTCTCCAATGCTTGGTTTCAAACGTCCTTTTGAGAGTGAAAATCTATCTCTACTTTCCAAAGAAGATATTGAAAGTGAATACTACTTGCGTATGCTGGTAGATGATGCTCCTGGCGTTCTGGCAAGCATCGCAAAAGTGTTGGGTGAAAATGGTATCTCGATTGAGACATTTTTGCAGCGCCCTTCAGATAATGAGAGAAAAGCAACACTTTTATGTGCGACACATCGCTGTAAAGAGAAAGATATCTTAAATGCAATTTCAGAAATTGAAAAACTGGCATATCTGGATAGAAAAGTTGTAATGATCAGGATAGAGGAGTAGAGATGCTGATCGACTCTGTATGTACATATTGCGGGGTAGGCTGTGATATTGCAGCAGAAGTCGAGAACAATACCATCGTCAGTGTTAGTGCCAGACCCGGGGCAGAAGTAAGTGAGGGAAAACTTTGTATTAAAGGAAAATATGGATTTGATTTTGCAATGTCAAAAAACCGTCTTTGCAAAGTTAAAATCAAAAAGTCTTTTTTAGATAAACATACTCTCTTTCTTCCAGCAGATATTCGAAGTTCGTTTGAATCCTATAGTGTTGACAATAGTGGATATATTCACCCCTCACTTGATGAAGCATACGCGTTGATAGCTTGGAAAATCAAACAGATTAAAATGCAGTATGGCAATTTTGCTTTTGCCTCTATTGGAGGGGCAAGAGGAAATTGTGAAAGTTCTTATGTGTTTCAGAAGTTTACCAGACAGGTACTTCAGTCCCCACATATCGATAACTGTGCCAGAGTATGTCATGCACCTACTTTGAAAGGTATGCGTTCGATTATTGGTGAAGGTGCAGCGACAAATCCTTTTCGTGATATTTATAAAGCAGAGTTTGTAGTTGTTATTGGTTCCAATACAACAGAAGGTCACCCGATTGTTGCAAATAAAATTATTTCAGCTGTTAAAAAAGGTACCAACCTGGCAGTTGTGGATGTACGTACAATACCTCTTGCAAAAAGTGCGAAGTATAATGTCCTCATACCCTATGAAACAAATCTTCTCTTTTTGAATATGATGGCATATACTATCATTACCGAAGAGTTGTATGACAAAACATTTATACAGAATCGTTCGAAAAATTTTGAAGAGTATAAAACTCAAATTTTAAATGATCCTTTTGCCGATCCCGTTTTTTTTCAAAAAGTCAAAGGATATGAATATCTGACAGATCTGGTTAAAGAAGTATCGCGTGAATATGCGAAAAAAAGATCACTTATTTTATGGGGGCTTGGGATTACGGAACATCTGGATGGTTCTTACGCAGCAGCTGCGATTTGTAATCTTGCTGTTATGACAGGAAATATCGGCAAAGAAGGTGCAGGTTTGATGCCGCTGCGTGGACAGAACAATGTCCAAGGTACCTGCGATATGGGTTGTTTGCCTTATTATAATCCTGATTATGAAAAACCGCTTATCGAAGGAAAAAAAACACCTGATATTATCAATGCTATCGATGAAGGTGAAATCAAAGTACTCTTTAATATGGGTGAGGATATTGCGCATATTCATACCAATCAGACCAAAATCCATCGTGTGCTGCAAAAGCTGGAGATGTTGGTGGTCAATGAACTTTTTGAGAATGAGATTACCAGGTTTGCAGATATCGTTTTTGGTGTCAAAAGTGCTTATGAGAAAAGTGGTGTCTATGTCAATGCTGAGAGGCGGATGCATCTTTCTCAGCCGCTGATTGAAAATGATTTGCCGGATGACTGGGAAGTAATACAGGGAATATCACAGGCAATGGGTGCAGATATGGATTATAAAAGCAGTCATGATGTCTGGAAAGAAGTACAGGTAGCAGTACCAAAGCGTTTTTCGGGTGCAAGTTATGAGAAGCTGATTGCAAAGCGTGTAGATGGATTGCAATGGCCTGTTTTTGAAGATGAGACACCGATTTTGCATATTGAAAGTTTCCGTACGAAAGATGGACTGGCAACTTTCCGGTACAAACCATGGTGTATGAGAGGTATGGTACGTGAGATACTTCATAATAAACGAAAACACTTTTATTTAACGACTGGACGTGTCATTGCACACTATAACAATGCAGCACAGACGAAAGAGAGCCCCAAACTGCTGAAAAGACATAGTGAAGATGTAGTACTTGTTTCGACAGAGGATAGTGCTTTTGTAGAAGGTAAAAGTCATATTGTCTTAGTATCCCGTTATGGGAAAAGTGAGCCGTTAAAGTATAAATTGACTCAAAATATCAAACAGGGCACTCTGTTTGTCTCTTTCCACCATGCCAAAAGCAAGATTAACTTTCTGTTTGGGGATGAATCGGACGAACTGACCAAAACTGCACGTTTTAAATCGATCAAGGTATGTATTGAGTAGGCAAAAAGGAGATTTTGCCGAAGAGAGAGCGGTATCTTTTTTAGAAGATGCGGGATTCTCTGTTATAGATAGAAATTACCATTCCCGTTTTGGTGAAATAGATATAATAGCGCAAAAAGATAATGTTTTGCACTTCATAGAAGTTAAAAGCGGTGAAGGTGAACCTGTCTATAAAATTACCCCTTCCAAACTTTCAAAGATTATCAAAACGGCAATGATCTATATGCAGAAGAAACGGTTGGATCAGGATTACTGTTTTGATGCTGTAATTGTAACTGAAGAGATAGAGTTTATCGGGAATATAACACTATGAGTAAATTGTTTGAAACACTTGAATTTCCACCGGATTTATTGAATAATCTATTTGATCTAGGTTACAGGGAAATGACGGCTATTCAGGAGAAGAGTCTGCCGGTTGTTCTCTGCGGAAAAGATTTGATAGCCCAGGCAAAAACAGGAAGTGGCAAAACAGCTGCTTTTGGAATACCTATGATCATGAAGATCAATACGTTACAGATTGATCCACAGGCTTTAGTGATTTGTCCGACACGCGAGCTTGCTGAACAGGTTGCTAAAGAACTTCGCAGACTTGGAAGATGGAAGAAAAATCTTAAAATATTAACGCTTTGCGGTGGAATGCCGATGCGTCAGCAGATGCGTTCGCTTGAACATGGTGCAGATATTGTTGTGGGAACACCGGGACGAATACTCGATCATTTAAGCAAAGAGAGTTTATCTTTAAAAAAGATTCAAACAGTAGTACTTGATGAAGCAGATCGTATGCTTGAAATGGGATTTTATGAAGAGATAGAGAAGATACTTCATAAAACAGCGCAAAAAAGGCAGACACTTCTTTTCTCCGCAACATTTCCACCAGAAATTAAAACACTCGCATCAGAGTTCATGAACAATCCTGTGCAGATTGCTGTAGAGAGTGAACATGAAGAGGGAAGAATTGAAGAGATATTTTATGATATTAGCGAAGAAGAGAAGAATGAAGTATTGATTCATGTACTTCAGTTACATCAGCCTGAGTCAGTAATTGTTTTTGCCAATACTAAAATAGACGTTATCGCATTGACAGATAGATTGATAGATAGTGGTTTTTCGGCTTTGGATCTTCATGGTGATTTGGAACAGATCGATCGAACACAGACACTTTTACAGTTTGCCAATCGTAGTGTTCGTATATTGGTGGCGACAGATTTGGCTGCGAGAGGTTTGGATATTAAAGAGGTGGAGATGGTACTCAATGTTGGATTGCCACGTAAAAAAGAAGATTACATCCACCGTATAGGGCGTACAGCAAGAGCCGGTCATAAAGGAAAAGCAGTTACTTTAGTGATGCAGGATGAAAAGTATAAATTGCCGGATTTTACAGATAAAAAATCAAAAAAGTTGAATAAAAAAGAGATTGATACCAGTGTGGTTATCAAAGCAAATATGAAAACTCTCTCAATTTTAGGCGGAAAAAAACAAAAATTGAGAGCAGGGGATATTTTGGGTACTTTGTGCAAAGAGATTGGTTTGGAAAAGAGTGCTGTCGGGAAAATTGATATTTTTGATTTTCAAGCATATGTTGCGATAGAAAAAGAGCAGTTTGAGAAAGCATTGCAAGGGTTGCAAAAAGTCAGAATCAAAAACAGGAAATTTAAAGTAGTACCGCTTTAAC
>VAPK011257794.1_pt1 | contig 11695 bp, 15 predicted proteins | sample 3395031 | NCBI WGS metagenome assembly VAPK01 (sample SAMN08290443, study PRJNA428436) | hydrothermal vent metagenome | isolation source: Deep-sea hydrothermal vent chimney 1 | place: Pacific Ocean: Juan De Fuca Ridge
AAGAATAGCTTGTAGTGGTTCAACCGTGTCGCGGCCCAAACTAATTGGATAAGCATGGGAAACCAGCACCAGGCAGGCGGCAATCACCCGGATCAAATTAAAGTTGTTGTCCCGCCCGTTAGAATGGTCTTTGATTGTTGTCATGATTTCAATATGTTGAAAATTTTGTGGTGATATTATGGCCCGGGTCGAAGGGAGGCAAATCTGTGGGCATTGTTGGAGCGGATTAAGCAGAAAACAACCACAATCAGCGGGATTTTTCTGATTTGTTACGCTTTGAGCGCTACAGCCATTGCGCCGAATGCCTGACGTGGCTAGTTCTTGGCGATGCACAAGCCCAAAGAAACCGATCTTTACCCCCCTGTGAAGGCTTTCCTTGAAGGGCAGGGATATGAGGTTAAGGCCGAGATAGGTGCAGTGGATGTGATGGCGGTGCGCGGCGGCGATAATCCGGTGATCGTCGAGCTAAAGGTCGGGTTTTCGCTGTCGCTGTTCCATCAGGCGGTGGATCGCAAGGGCGTGACGGACGACGTTTATATCTGTGTACCGCGCAGTACGGGGGCGGTGTTTGCCAAGGCGCTGAAGGACAATACCCGTCTGTGTCGCCGGCTTGGGATCGGGTTGATGAGTGTCAGGTTGCGGGATGGGTTTGTTGAGGCGCATTGTGATCCGGCACCTTACCGGCCGGTAAAATCAGCCAAGCGCAAGGGTCGTCTGTTGCGGGAATTTCAGCGTCGTGTGGGCGATCCGAATTCAGGCGGCCAGACCCGTGTTGGGTTGGTAACGGCTTATCGGCAAGACGCAATATTGTGCGCAGAGTATCTGATGGAAAACGGGGCCAGCAAGGGGTCGGTTGTGGCGGATGCGACAGGTGTGAAAGTGGCCACAAGGATCATGGCCAGTGACCATTATGGCTGGTTTGAGCGGGTGTCGGTTGGTGTTTATCAGGTGACACCAAAGGGGTGCGAAGGGTTGCTGGCGTATCGGCCAATAAACTAGTGTACCACCGGGGTCAGGGTATAGCCGTTATTTTCCAATAGCTTAAGGATGCCCTGTTCCCCCGGCAGATGCGCCGCTCCTACCGCGATGACATAGGAGCCGTCGCTGATTGCCGGGAGCAGTTTTTCCATCCATTTCAAGTTGCGGTTAATCAACAGTTCGACTTCCATCTCTTCAAATTCGGATTTCAGGCGTTCACCCGCTTCGCCTGCGTTTTGAATGGCCAGATGTTTGCCAAGTTCCCATGCAAGGGCGTTGCGTTCGCTGACAAATGTTTCAAGCGTCGTGACGAACATCGGCGTTGAATCCTGCAACATTGGCAGAGCGAGGCGCAGGTCTTCCAGTTGTTCTTCCATGGTGCCGCCGGCCAGCAGTTCCATCAGGTCATCAAGGTTATCCAGCGCGAACATCGGGGTATCAGCTGCCAGCGCCGAGCGGCGTAATTGGTAGTCAACGCCGTTTTGTTCGACCACATCAGCCATGGCGCAGGGTGGCACGCCCAGGGTCAGCGCGATTTGCCAGGGTTTCATTTTAGCCGTCAAAAACCCGGGAACGCCGCGGGCTTTCATTTCGGACGACAATAAATCCCATTCGTCTTTGTTCAGCAATTGCGGCAGCGTGGGACCATCAACGATGAACCCGATTTCCGGATCACTCAGCATCATTTGCTTCATCCGGTCTTCTTCGGCGGCTAGAATTTCGAAAAACACGCCGTCAGCATTTTCCACCAGAGGGGTTGCGTGCGCCACCAGGTTGTTCATTCCGGGGGTGTAGATGTGGATCGTCCCGATCACGTGCAGCGCGCTGTTGCCTTTTTTCGCCAGCCAAAGGTTGCCCTCGGGGTAGGGGGTATTAGCGGCCAAAGCCTCAACCAGTTCACGATCCTCTTTAGGCATGGTGTTGAGGATATTTTCGCCAATGCATTCCGCGCTTGCGGTGGATGCGAAGGAAATCAGCAATGCTGAAAGTAGGAAACGGACCAATTTAACCACCTGAAAAAGTTGTTCGGAACTCTATGCAGGTATTTGTAGGCGAATTCGTGGCAAGGGTTGGATTAAATTTGCTGATAGGGGCGGTTGACTAACACGTTCAACATCCCTAAATCCGTTTCGTTGTCACTCAACTGACTTGAGTGCTAACAGCAAATGTAACCCTGAACGAGGAGCGCTCACAAATGGCATTCACACCATTGCATGACCGTGTCGTGGTTCGCCGCACTGAAGGCGACGAAAAAACTGCTGGCGGGCTGATTATTCCCGATAGCGCAAAAGAAAAGCCTGCCGAGGGCGAAATTATCTCTGTTGGGGCTGGTGCCCGCGACGAAGATGGCAAGCGCGTCTCGATGGACGTCAAAGCCGGGGATAAAATCCTGTTCGGCAAATGGTCTGGCACTGAAATCACCCTTGACGGTGAAGAGCTGCTGATCATGAAAGAAAGCGACATTATGGGCATTATTGCCTAGGTCACTTTTGCTAATTTTAATTCAGACGACAAGGAGCAAGCATAATGGCTGCTAAAGACGTCCAATTCGGTACAAGCGCACGCAATCGTATGTTGAACGGCGTGAACATTCTGGCCGACGCTGTAAAAGTCACTTTGGGCCCTAAGGGTCGCAATGTGGTACTTGATAAATCTTTTGGCGCACCGCGTATCACCAAAGATGGTGTAACAGTTGCCAAGGAAATCGAACTGGAAGACAAGTTCGAAAACATGGGTGCGCAGATGGTGAAAGAAGTCGCCAACCGCACCAATGACGAAGCCGGCGACGGCACAACCACTGCAACGATCCTGGCTCAGGCTATCGTAAAAGAAGGCATGAAGTCTGTTGCGGCGGGTATGAACCCAATGGACCTGAAGCGTGGTATTGATCTTGCCACACTGAAAGTTGTTGAGACCATCAAAAAAGCCTCGCGCGAAGTCAAAGACAGCGCCGAAGTTGCGCAGGTTGGCACAATCTCGGCCAATGGCGAAAGCGATATTGGTGAGCAGATTGCCGACGCAATGCAGAAAGTTGGCAACGAAGGTGTGATCACTGTTGAGGAAAACAAAGGTCTGGTCACTGAAACCGAAGTTGTCGAAGGCATGCAGTTTGACCGTGGTTACCTGTCACCATACTTTGTGACCAACCCGGACAAGATGCTGGCCGAAATGGAAGATTGCCTGGTTTTGCTGCACGAAAAGAAACTGTCCAGCTTGCAGCCAATGGTGCCGCTGCTGGAAACTGTTATCCAGTCTGGTAAGCCTTTGCTGATCATTGCGGAAGACGTTGAGGGTGAAGCCCTGGCGACTTTGGTTGTGAACAAGCTGCGTGGCGGCTTAAAAATCGCGGCAGTCAAGGCCCCTGGTTTTGGCGATCGTCGCAAGGCAATGTTGCAGGATCTGGGAATTCTGACCGGTGGTCAGGTGATCAGCGAAGATCTGGGTATGAAGCTGGAAAATGTCACAATGGACATGCTGGGGACTGCCAAGAAAATCACCATCACCAAAGATGAAACAACTGTCATCGACGGCAATGGCGAAAAGGCTGAGATCGAAGCACGGGTTACACAAATCCGTCAGCAGATCGAAGAAACCACATCCGATTACGACCGCGAAAAACTGCAGGAACGTGTGGCCAAGCTGGCTGGCGGTGTTGCTGTTATCCGCGTTGGCGGCATGACCGAGATCGAAGTCAAGGAACGCAAAGACCGTGTTGATGACGCCCTGAACGCGACCCGTGCGGCCGTGCAAGAAGGTGTTGTAGTTGGCGGCGGTGTTGCCCTGATGCAGGGTGCCAAGGCACTGGCCAAGGTTAAGGGTGAAAACGCTGACCAGGACGCAGGCGTTGGTATTGTTCGTCGCGCGCTGGAAGCGCCGCTGCGTCAGATCGCTGAAAATGCGGGTGTTGACGGTGCGGTTGTTGCTGGCAAGGTTCGCGAAAGCGATGATCCGGCCTTCGGTTTCAATGCTCAGACCGAGGAATATGGCGACCTGTTCAAAGCCGGTGTCATTGATCCGGCCAAGGTTGTTCGTACAGCGCTGGAAGATGCGGCTTCAATCGCTGGTCTGTTGATCACAACCGAAGCAATGATTGCCGACAAGCCTGCCAAAGAAGGCGCTGGCGCTGGTGGCGGCATGCCCGACATGGGTGGCATGGGCGGCATGGGCGGCATGATGTAAGCCACGCCTGGCACCTAAGAAACTAATTGGGGCTCGCTTTGGCGGGCCCTTTTTACATTCGAGTGAATGTCCGTTCTGAGACCAAGTGGTCCTTGCCATTGGCTATCAGCTCTGCGAGATTTCGCGAGCTTAGCGTATGGCCTTGTGAGCGGTGAGGTAGGGACGGTGGTGAAACAAGAAGATGTATCACTGGTTGCAAAGCAACTTGCCCGGTTTGAGCCGGGGTTTCTTCCCAAGGCTGTTTTTGAGGCCGTTGCCCGGCTTGTTGTCACACCAACCTTTGTGCTTATTCCACTTTTCAAACGCGGTAACAAAACACGCGTATACCTCACCCGACGCGATGCCAATGATAGTCATTATGCGGGCCTGCTACACCCGCCGGGAAAGATCATGCTGGCGTCGGACAAGAGTCTGGACGCAATATTCAAAAGGCTGATAACATCTGAATTAACCGAAATAGAGGGTATTTCTACGCCCAGATTTGTGGAGTCTTTCTATGATCAGATTGCGCGCGGTCGGGAGATTTCCATGGTGCATTTTTCGACTATACGTGATCCTGGCGACGGGGTTGCAAGCTTTGATTGTGCAGCACTCCCGGATGACATAATTTTGACCGACATCCAGCGCATTCAATGTGCCGTTCAGGCGTTTGAGCAAGATTATAAGTCTTAGTTTTGGGCCGAAGTGGCTGACCGTATTGTCCCGTACACCAGAGATCGGCGTATCGCCATAAAAACAACCGGAAACACTTGCCAAAAGGGGCGCCAATTTTGCCCCTGACCAGGTTGTGAGCACCGGGGCCGTTGGACAGTGCCCGCTTTGGTACTAGGCTCTGACCATGCGTTTGATCTTGCTAACAGTTTTAGCCTTGTTCGCCTTCGCGGCAGATTCTGTTCTGAACCGGATGGCGCTGGTCGGGGATGGCACGGGCCCGGCGGCGTTTGCGCTGATCCGGCTGGCCAGCGGCGCAGTATTTCTGTTTATTTTGGCAAGTTTGCAGGGCGGTGACGTCCGGGGCAGGGTACGCACTGTGGTACAGCGTGTTGCCACGGTTGGCCGCATCGGTGGCGGCGGTGGCGCAACTGACCGTGCCGGTTATCGCAGTGGCCGGAGGGCTCGTATTTTTGGGTGAGCCGGTGAGTTGGCGGTTTATTGTGGCCGCTGCGCTAGTGCCGGCGGGGATTGCGGTTTCGCTACGGTGTTAGTGGATTATCCCCAATAAAATCGGCAAGTTATGGCTTGTGACGTGGCGTTCTTTCAAGGGGGTATCGCAAGGGAACGGGTGAAGGCCTATCTTAACGGCATGAGATTGATCCTTGTCCTCATTCTATCCCTGTTTCCGGGGCTGGCGGCCAGTCAGGCGCGCACGGAATGCGTGGTGTTGCTGCATGGCTTGGCGCGCTCTGAGGTATCAATGCTGGTGATGTATCAGGCACTGCGTTCGGAAGGGTATCAGGTGGTGAATGCCGGGTATGCTTCGACCAAAGCGCCGATTGAGGAGCTGGTTGAGGAAACCATTCCAGCTGCCGTGACCAAGTGCGGTGACCGGAAAGTTCATTTTGTGACCCATTCTATGGGTGGTATTTTGGTACGCGCATGGCTGCAACGCCAACGCCCCGCCGATATGGGCCGGGTAGTGATGATGGCCCCTCCGAACCATGGCTCGGAGCTGGTGGATGCGTTTGGCGATACGGAAGCGTTCAGGTGGTTTAACGGACCCGCTGGCGAACAACTAGGGACAGATGTGGATGCACTGCCGAACCAGCTTGGATATGCATGGTTTGAGCTTGGGGTGATTGCCGGAAGCCGATCAGTGAACCCGGTATATTCGAATGTGATTGAGGGCAGCGATGATGGCAAAGTGTCGGTGGAAAGCACCAAGATTGCGGGCATGGATGATCATATCGTGTTGCCGGTGACGCATACGTTTATGATGATGAACCCGGTGGTGATTTCGCAAGTAAAGACGTTTTTAAGAACCGGGTCGTTTGATCATACGCTGACCTTTGGGGCGCTGGTTCTGGATTCGATCTGGGATTAGGAGCCAGGGGGTTGTATGCGCGCTCTTTGCCTTTACGGCAAATTCACCCCCGAGAATAATTATTTACAAGAAGAAGGGTTTAAGAGGCCGGGCCAAGGTGGCGGTTTACGTGGCCCATTTTTCTGCCCGGTTTTATGTCGGCTTTGCCGTAGAGGTGGATGGCGTTGGCGGCGTTAGCAGACAGTTCCGCGACCCTATTCATATCGTCGCCAATCAGGTTCAGCATTTCCACGTTTGAATGGCGTTTTCCGTCGCCAAGGGGCCAGCCTGCAACGGCGCGGATGTGTTGTTCGAACTGGTCGATGGTGCAGCCGTTCTGGGTCCAGTGGCCGGAATTATGTACCCTTGGCGCAATTTCGTTGACGATAAGGCCACTTGGTGTGACGAAGATTTCAACCCCTATCACCCCGATATATTCCAATGCATTCAGAATGTTGGCGGTGAACAGCACCGCGTCGGTGCGTTGCCCGGGCGACAGGTGGGCGGGCAGGGTGGTGGTGTGCAGGATGCCATCTTTGTGGACGTTTTCGCCGGGGTCATAACATGCGATCTGGCCGTCGGCGTTCCTTGCGCCGATTATTGAAATTTCGTGGCTGAAATCGATGAATCCTTCGAGAACAGAAGGGGTGTCGCCTACGTCTTTCATGGCCTGAGCAGTATCGGCAGGCGACTTGATCCGGGACTGGCCTTTGCCATCATAACCAAAGCGCCGGGTTTTCAGGATTGAAGGGGTACCGATTTTGGCAATTGCGATTTCAAGTTCCGCAAAATTGTCGACAGCTGCAAAAGGCGCGACGTTCAAACCCAATCCCTGTAGGAATTCCTTTTCGGTGATCCGATCCTGACTGATCGCCAATGCGCGTCGATTTGGGTGGACCGGGGTGATGGCCTCTAGCGTGTCCAGCGCGGATGTGGGGATGTTTTCGAATTCATAGGTGATGATGTCGACGGAATTTGCGAAGGCTGTCAACGCGCCCAAATCGTCATAGCGCGCGCAGGTCACAGTACCTGCAACTTGTCCGGCAGGGGGGTGCGCACCGGGCTCGAAAATGTGGACCTTGAAGCCAAGTCGCGATGCCGCCACCGACAACATCTGACCCAATTGGCCACCACCAAGAATACCGATTGTAGCGCCGGTGGCCAGGGGTTCAGTCATCAACAGGCTCGTCCGGGATCGACGCCGACAGGGCGGCGCGCCATGTGTCTAACCTTGTCGCCAGAACGTCGTCTTGTAGCGCCAGTATACCAACTGCCATCAGGCCGGCATTGGTAGCGCCCGCGGCGCCGATGGCCATCGTGGCAACCGGGAAGCCACGGGGCATTTGCACTATGGAATAAAGGCTGTCGACACCTGATAGCGCGCGCGACTGTACCGGCACACCTATAACCGGGATACGAGTTTTGGAGGCCGTCATGCCGGGCAAATGCGCGGCACCACCGGCACCGGCGATAATAACCTGCAAACCGCGGCTGGCGGCGGATTTTCCGTAGTCCCACAACCGATCCGGCGTGCGGTGCGCCGAGACGATTTTCGTTTCATATGTGACACCCAGTTCATCGAGGATTGCGGCTGCCTCTTGCATAGTTTCCCAGTCGGACTGACTGCCCATGATGATGCCAACTAAAACGTCGCTCATTTCGCTGCTCCGGACCTGAATAAGCGCGCACTATAGCCAACACACCCGGTCACGCAATAATATCCGGGGTCAGTTCGTCTTCGATCACGCTGATCCGGTCTTTCAGTAAAAGTTTGCGCTTTTTCAGCCGGTTCAGCGCCAGTTGATCGCCCCGTTGGCTATCCTGCAAAGCGTGAATGGCATCGTCCAGATCGCGGTGCTCACGCTGCAACACGGCGAGCTTGACCTGCATCACGTCGTTGTGGCCCATTTTCGTCGAATTGTTCATTTTACTCCGGCCGGATTGATCTGGGGTTGTGGGGGTAATTCTACCCTGAAACAAAGCCCTCGCCAAGGAAATGCGACTATTTTGCTCTTGTAGCGGGCATATTGCTTCCCCATGTTTAACGCAGGGTCGCCGACGCGGGGCCCGAGATGAAATGTCGCTTGATCAAGGACACACGGAATGACGAAAATGACCCTAAGTACTCACCCGTTTTTTCTGGGCTTCGAGCAGCTTGAAAAGCTGATGGAACGCACCAATAAATCCGATCTTGGCGGTTATCCTCCGTTTAATATTGAGCAGACCAGCGAAGAAAGCTATCGCATCACGCTGGCAGTGGCAGGATTTGCCGAAACAGCCCTGTCGATCACCGTCGAAGACCGTCAATTGATGATCCGGGGCCGTCAGGCGGATGAAACTGAGGGGCGGGTATTCCTGCACCAAGGCATCGCCGCGCGTCAGTTTCAGCGTAGTTTTGTACTTGCAGACGGTGTTGATGTGGCAGGGGCCGTCATGGAAAACGGGCTGTTGCATGTGGATTTGATACGCTCAACCCCGGAAACCGTTGTGCAGACGATCAAGATAAATCAAGCTTAAGAGTTGGGGCATAAGGCATGGAAATAAAATATAGAAGCTTACCCGATGTGATTGGGCGGATCGCCTATGTGCGTCCAGTGGACATTGCTGATCTGCCAGAGGAATTGCAGGATCAGGCTGCGGGTGCTACCGATCTTTACGCGGTTCACGATGAAGCGGGTGAGCGGCTGGCACTGGTAAATGGCCGACGGTTAGCATTTGTACTGGCAAGGCAGAATGATCTGTCACCGGTTCACGTACATTAAAAGAACAAAAAACGACGAGGGAGAATATGAGCAACCCAAACAGTTATTCGCGCACCCAGATCAGGTTGCACTGGGGAATTGCCATTCTGATACTGGTTCAGATGGTTTCAAAGTTCGCAATTGGACCCGCTTGGGACGCGATTGAAAAGGGGCAGGAATTTACCGGAATTACGCCGATTTTGCACGTTATCCCCGGTGTTTTGGTGTTGTTACTGGTCATTACGCGCCTGATTCTACGGTTTAAAAATGGTGTCCCTGACTCGGTTGAGGGCGGCAGCCCTTTGCAGGAAAAAGCCGCGAAAGCTGTGCATGTCGCGCTGTATGTTCTGCTCTTCCTGATCCCTGTATCCGGGATGGCGGCATGGTTTGGTGGGGTGATGCAGGCAGCAGACGTGCATGAGGTGTTCTTCAAGGCATTGTTGGCACTGACCCTTTTGCACGCGATAGCTGCGATTTATCACCAGCACGTTCTCAAAGACGGGCTGATGTCGCGGATGATGAAATCCGGCTGAAATGGCGTATTCCTTTGACTGGGTAGACGCGTTCGCAGACCGTCCGTTTGGCGGCAATGGCTGCGTCGTGGTGCATGGTGCGGATGATGTTTCACTGGAAGATCGGATGGCGCTGGTGCGTGAAACGTCTTTGTCGGAATGCGCCTATCTGGTCGCCTCTGACGTGGCGGATTTCGGGGCGCGTTATTACCTGGCTGGTCGTGAAATTCCAATGGCCGGCCATCCGACGATTGCAACGGTCGTATCCATGGTGTCGCGCGGCTTGGTTGAACTGGTAGCAGGTCACGCCAGTTTCACGCTGGAAGTTGGTGCAGGTGTGTTACCGATTGCGGTGGATACTGACATAGATGGTGCGCTGAGCGTCACCATGACTCAGTTAAGACCAGAGTTTAAGAACAGCCACGAGCCCGTTGATATTGCTGCAATTTATGGGTTGAACCCGGATGATATTTTGGGCGTGCCAAAGACGGTTTCCACTGGCTCGGCGTTTGGGGTAACCGTGTTAAAAAATAAGGACGCCCTGCGCCGCGCGGTTCTGGATTTGGACCGCTTGCAAGCATATGTGGATAGCGAAAACGGCGATTTCCATGAACCGTTTTTGGTTAGCCTCGGCGGTGAAACGCTGGAAGGTGACGTGTATTCGCGTCTGTTACTGCCGCCACCTATGCCTGCCGAAGACCCGTTTACTGGCTCAGCCACCGGCTGTATGGCGGCGTATCTGTGGGCAGAAGGTTTGATAATTTCGCCACGGTTTGTAGCTGAACAGGGGCATTGGCTGGGCCGCCCCGGACGGGCAGTGGTTGAAGTTCTGGGGGCGCGGGACGACATAACCGGCGTTCGGGTCGGTGGTCGCGGGTATGTTTTAATGTCGGGCGAGCTGAATATATGAATTCCGGGAAAGTATTGTTTACCAAAGATGAGCTGATCAAAGCCCACCAACTGGTGTGCGGGCATATGCAGCCAACCCCACAATACGAATGGCCGTTGATTTCTAAAGCCGTCGGTGCGCAGGTGGTCGTTAAACATGAAAACCACGCCCCAACCGGTGCGTTTAAAGTGCGCGGCGGTATTACGTTTATCGATTGGCTACGCCGGGCCCACCCGGAATTTCGCGGCATTATCACCGCAACGCGGGGCAATCATGGCCAGAGCCAAACCCGCGCGGCGGTGACGGCCGGGTTAACGGCTAAGATACTGGTTCCGTTTGGTAATTCGTCTGAAAAGAACGACGCCATGCGGGCCTATGGCGCAGACCTTATCGAGTTTGGCCAGGATTTTGATGAGGCGCGGCTTGAAGCAATGCGCCTCGCCGAACTGGAAAACCTGTACCCCGTGCCGCCCTTTCACACCGAATTACTACGCGGAGTAGCGACTTATGGGCTGGAGCTATTCACTGCCCACCCTGATCTGGACGTGGTTTACGTGCCGATTGGCTGTGGCTCGGGTATATGCGGAGTTATCTCGGCGCGCGATGCACTGGGGCTTAAAACCGAAATTGTCGGGGTGGTCTCCAGCAATGCGCAAACCGCAAAACTGTCGGTTGAGGCCGGGCGCCTGATTGAAACCAATTCGGCCGATACAATCGCCGACGGCATGGCCGTGCGGATGCCGGTTCAGGCGGCCTATGATATTTATGCGAAAGGGACTGCGCGGATTGTAGATGTAAGTGACGAAGAAATCCGCGCGGCGATGCGCATGTATTTCCAGATGATCCACAATGTCGCCGAAGGGGCGGGCGCCGCACCATTGGCGGCGGCAATGCAGGAACGGGATCGTCTACGCGGTAAATCGGTTGCTGTAATTCTAAGTGGTGGTAACGTGGATACGGCGCTGTTTCAGGAAATTTTGGCCGCCTGACCGAAAAAAGGTGCCTGCAAGACACCCCTTCTTATTTTCTAAATACTCGCCTCGCGCAGCAAAATCTCCCGAAGGGCGAAAAGCGGTCGCGCCGAAGACGCTTACATCTATCAGCCCGCAATTAACCCCATGCTTTCCAACTTCAGAATGACCTGATGGGCACAATTATCGACTTCGACGTTTTCGGTTTCAACGCTTAACTCTGGCTGCTCTGGAACTTCATAAGGGTCAGAAATACCAGTGAATTCCTTGATTTTTCCGGCGCGTGCCAGCTTATACAGACCTTTGCGGTCCCGGCGTTCGCATTCTTCCAGCGAAGTTGCCACATGGACTTCCAGAAACGCTCCAAAACTTTCAATATCTTCGCGCACAGCCCGGCGTGTATT
>VAPK010292662.1_pt1 | contig 11694 bp, 12 predicted proteins | sample 3395031 | NCBI WGS metagenome assembly VAPK01 (sample SAMN08290443, study PRJNA428436) | hydrothermal vent metagenome | isolation source: Deep-sea hydrothermal vent chimney 1 | place: Pacific Ocean: Juan De Fuca Ridge
GCCAATGGTGTGATGGGCAAGATCGTTCATATTTATCCGCTCACCAGTACCGCCATCCTAATCACCGATCCAGATCACAGTCTGCCGGTGCAGGTGGCGCGCAACGGTCTGCGCACCATTGCCGTTGGCACCGGCAGTGACAACCGGCTGAAACTTCTGTACCTGCCCAATAATGCCGATATCCAGGTTGGTGACAAATTAATAACCTCCGGCCTGGGCTGTGTGTTTCCAGCCGGCTATCCCGTCGCGACGGTGACCACGGTAAACACCAACCCCAGCCTGCCCTTTGCCCTGGTGCTGGCCAAACCCGCAGCCAAACTGGATCGCAGCCGTGAAGTCCTGCTAGTCTGGCCCTCGCATACGTCAAAGGTAAAAAAAATGCAGGTACCCTGCTCCCGTACCCAGGAGAAAGCGCCATGAGCATTCATGAGCGCCGACGGGGCAGCTGGATTATCACCTTCAGTTTTATCTTCGCCATGCTGCTGAGCATTCTGCCCCTGCCACCCAACCTGCATGCTTTTATGCCCAGTTGGCTGTTGCTGACGACTATTTACTGGAGCATGGCCCTACCACACCGCATCGGCATCGGCGTTGCCTGGGGCCTGGGTCTACTGCTCGATGTACTGCGTGATACCCTGCTGGGACAGCATGCACTGGTGATGGCACTAGTGATCTTTCTAACCCTCCACCTGCATCAGCGCATCCGTGTCGCACCGCTCTGGCAGCAGGCTATTACCATTTATGTTCTATGCTTAATCTATATGCTGGTTATTTTCTGGATTAAGGGTTTGCAGGGCGTGGCACCGGATTTCTGGATGGCGCTTATCTCGCCGCTGGTCAGCGCCCTTATCTGGCCGGCAGTGTTTGTTTTCATGCGCAACCTGCGACGTCACTACCAAGTTAATTAACTCTTCTATCTCTGATCATGTTTAGCAAAACATACTGCCTGCACTAAGTTATGGCTCATCACAAGCAACTCGCTCTGAAAGATCATGTACGCGAAACGCAGATCTTCAGTCAACGGCTTATTATTGCCGCCGTATTAATAGCCAGCATGACCCTTCTTCTGCTTACACGCATGGTCTATTTGCAAATTATTAATCTCAACCATTTTACCCTGCTTTCGGAAAACAACCGGGTCAGCATTCTGCCCATTCCCCCCACCCGTGGATTAATCTATGACCGCAACGGCGTCCTGCTAGCCCAAAATCTTCCCAGTTTCACTCTTGAGCTGGTTACTGAACATATGCAGGATGTGAATGAAACTCTGCGTCAGATTGGCAAACTCATCACCCTCAGCAAAGAAGATATCAAGCGCTTTAACAAAAATCGCCGTCACAAACGCCGCTTTGAAGGCATTCCCCTGCGCTTCCGCCTCAATGATGGTGAAGTCGCTCGCATCGCCGTTAACCAGTACCGTATGCCGGGCGTCAACATCCGCGCCACCCTGACCCGTCATTATCCACTCGGTGCACTGGGCGCACATGCCATTGGCTATGTCGGACGCATCAACATCGAAGAACTGCGCACGCTAGATGAATCCAACTACAGCGGCACCAGCCATATCGGCAAAACCGGCATCGAACGTGCCTATGAAGATCAGCTACACGGTCATGTGGGTATGCAAAAAGTTGAAACCAACGCCCAGGGCAAGATCCTGCGCGTACTGGAACGCACCTTACCGACGCCTGGCAAAAATTTGTATCTGAATCTGGATGTAAAACTACAGGCTATTGCCGAAAACGGCTTCGGCGATCACACCGGTGCCCTGGTGGCGATCGATCCGCGTGACGGGGCGGTGCTAGCACTGGCCAGTGTTCCCACCTTCGATCCCAATCTGTTCGTTAATGGCATCAGTAACCGGCAATACAGCCAGCTGCGCGACTCCCCCGATCGGCCTCTCTTTAACCGCGCGCTGCGCGGCCAGTATCCACCCGGCTCTACGATCAAACCCTTCATCGGCCTGGCCGGGCTAGAATTACATGAAATCACGCCGACAGATGAAATCAACTGTCCCGGCTGGTTCTCGCTGAAAAACGATCCACGCCGCTATCGCGACTGGAAAAAGAACGGCCATGGCAAAACCGACCTAACCCGCGCTATCGTTGAATCCTGTGACGTTTATTTTTACAATCTGTCACTGGCATTAGGTATTGATAATATGCACAACTTCCTCGCCACCTTCGGTTTGGGTAAACGCACAGGTATCGACATCGAAGGCGAAAAACCCGGCCTGCTGCCTTCACGCGCATGGAAACGCCGCGTTCGCCAGTTGCCCTGGTTCCCCGGTGAAACCCTGATCACCGGTATCGGTCAAGGTTTCATGCTCACCACCCCCCTGCAACTGGCCAGCATTACCGCCACCCTCAGCCGTCATGGCCAACGCATGCAACCGCATATGCTCTATGCCATTGAGTCCCCGGACAGCAGCCGTATTGATGTCATTCCGCCGGCCGCTATCTATCCCCCCATCCAGGCCAGTGAGGCTAACTGGAATACGATCATTCAAGCCATGAAAAAGGTGGTACATAGTCGTCACGGTACCGCTCGACGCATCAGTCACCATCTGTCTTATACCATTGCCGGCAAAACCGGCACCGCCCAGGTATTCGGTATTAAACAAGATGAGGAGTATGTTGAGAAAGATGTCAGTAAAAAACTGCGCGACCATGCGCTGTTCATCGGCTTTGCCCCGGTTGAAGATCCTAAAATCGCGATTGCTGTGATCGTTGAAAATGGTGGCAGCGGCGGTGCCGTCGCGGCTCCCATTGCGCGTAAGGTTATGGATCAATACTTACTGAAAAAAGGACCCTAGAGACGATGGATTTCAGTACTCCCCTTCTTCATGATGCGCCGACACGACGCAACCGTTTTATCTATTTGCGTATCGACTGGCCATTGCTCATCGCCTTATTGCTGTTGGCCAGCATGGGCCTGTTCATACTCTATAGTGCCAGCGGTCAAAACATGGCCGTAGTGCAGGCCCAGGGCCTGCGTATTCTGCTAGCTTTTTTCATCATGCTGCTGCTGGCACAAATCGCACCTTATGGGATCCAATTCTGGTCACCCTGGCTCTATGGACTGGGCCTGCTGCTATTACTGGCGGTGCTCATCATGGGAGAAATCGGCAAGGGTGCTCAACGCTGGCTGGATCTCGGTCTTGTCACCTTCCAGCCTTCGGAGATCATGAAGCTGGCGGTGCCCATGATGATCGCCTGGTATTTTGCTGAAGCGCCCCTGCCGGCCAACCGAAAACGTCTGATTATAGCTGGCGTGCTACTGATTATCCCAACCCTGCTGGTGGCCAAACAACCTGATCTGGGCACCTCCCTGCTGATTGCCAGCTCGGGTATTTTTGTGCTGTTGCTGGCTGGTCTATCGCTACGCTTCATTAGTATTTTCCTGTTTTTCATCCTCGCCAGCACGCCCCTTGCCTGGAACTATCTGCTGCATGATTACCAGCGCCAGCGGGTACTGACCTTTATCAACCCGGAAAATGATCCACTCGGTGCGGGCTACCATATTATCCAGTCAACTATTGCCATCGGTTCCGGCGGTATTTATGGCAAGGGCTGGCTTAATGGCACCCAGTCTCATCTTGATTTTCTGCCCGAACGCTCGACCGATTTTATTTTTGCCGTTTTCAGTGAGGAATTCGGTTTCATCGGCGTTCTCATTCTGCTATCCCTGTATAGTTTCATTATTGCCCGTGGCCTGATCATCGCCTCACAGGCACAACATACCTATGGCCGTCTGCTGGCCGGCAGTATCACCCTGACATTTTTCGTTTATATTTTTGTCAATATCGGCATGGTTTCCGGTATCCTGCCCGTAGTCGGCGTGCCTTTACCATTAATCAGTTATGGCGGCACATCAATAGTGACCCTGCTGGCCGGATTCGGTATCCTCATGTCCATACATACGCATCGCAAACTGATGCCAACCTGAAAGATATCCAGACCAACCATGCCCGATTTTAAACACCTTTTATTCATAGCACTTTTATTGAGCGCCAACTTTGTTCAGGCCAACACCAACGGCTTCGCTAATAACGTATCGCTTAATAATTTCATCAATGAGATGGTAACAAAACATAACTTCAGTGCTGACAAACTGAAAAAACTGTTTGCCCAGACCCGCCTTCATCAGAATATTCTCGATGCCATCGCCCGTCCGGCAGAAAGCAAACCCTGGCGTGAATACCGTCCTATTTTCCTCACCCGTGACCGGCTTCTGGATGGTCTAAAATTCTGGCAGGACAATGAAGTCAGCCTGCAACGTGCTCACAAAACCTTTGGTGTTCCCGAAGAAATCATCGTCGCCATCATTGGAGTGGAAACACGTTACGGCAAACATGCCGGCCGCTATCCAGTGATCGATGCCCTCGCCACCCTGGCCTTCGCCTACCCACCACGGAGTCCGTTCTTTCGTAAAGAGTTACGAGAATATCTGCTCATGAGCCGAGAAGAAGGGCTTGATCCCCTGCAACAAAAAGGCTCCTATGCCGGTGCTATGGGGATGCCCCAATTCATGCCCAGCAGTTTCCGTCAGTATGCTATTGACTTCAACGGCGATGGGCAGCGAGATCTATGGCGCAACCCAACCGATGCGATTGGTAGCGTAGCCAACTACTTCAAAAAACATCACTGGAAAAAAGATCAACCCATTGCCAACAAAGTTAGCGTCCAGGGCGATGCTTATAAAAAGCTGCTCGGCGTTAATGGGCGGCATCTGCTTAAACCTCACCTGAGCCAGCAGGAGCTGCGCGCGCATGGCGTTAATCTACCCAAAGGACTGCCCGCAAACATACAAGGCTCGCTGATTGAACTGGATGGCAAAAACGGCCTTGAGCAATGGCTGGTCTGGCCCAACTTCTATGTCATCAGTCGCTATAATCACAGTGCTCTGTATTCTATGTCTGTATTTCAGCTCAGCCAGCAGCTACGCGAAAACCGATGAAGCGCCACTATTACAAAAATACCCTGCTACTACTTTCCAGCCTACTCTTTGTTAGCGCCTGCGGCACACTCAGAAACGACCGCTACCAGATAAACCAGGATCGCGCGCCAGACAAAAACGTCGACATCAGCCAAATCCCCGATGCTGTTCCCCGCAACGAAACACCCAGCAAATACGGTAATCCCAGCAGTTATCGGGTTAATGGCCGTACGTATCGCGTAATGAAAAGCAGCCGGGGTTATCGCGCCCGCGGCATCGCATCCTGGTATGGCAAAAAATTTCATGGCCACCGCACGTCCAGCGGTGAAACCTATAATATGTACGCAATGACCGCCGCACATAAACAACTGCCCCTGCCTACCTGGGTGCGCGTCACCCATCTGGGCAATGGTCGCAGCGTCATCGTCAAGGTCAATGATCGCGGCCCCTTCCATGCCAACCGGATTATTGATCTCTCCTGGGCGGCAGCAAAAAAACTCGGCATCACCGCCAGTGGCACCGGCATGGTGGAAATAGAGGCCATCGATCCGCGCCGTTATCAGGCAAATCAAAAAACCGCAAGCAATGCAGAAGATCGAGTCATAACGCCGCCTTTGCAATACCACCTGTATCTACAGGCCGGTGCCTTTATCAGCCGCAATAATGCGCAACTGTTACAGCAAAAATTGCAGGCCGCATTACAGATTCAAAACATACGTGCCATTTACAATGCCGACAAACATTTATACCGCGTACGCATCGGTCCCCTGGCCAACGTCGACGAAGCGGATCGGCTAGCAAAGAAAATCAACCAGCGGGGGCTGGCCCAGCCACATATTGTGGTGGACTAGATATAACAAGATACAAGATACAAGATACAAGATACAAGATACAAGATACAAGATACAGCCAGATTATGACCGCTTACTTTTATCTTGTATCTTCGCCCTTGTATCTTTATTTATGGGATAGCCACGCCAACTTCCAGCGCTTCGAACCAGTCAAGAAAACGACCAACATCCTCACCTTTAAACATACGTCCATGTTGTGGTGCCATGATCTCGATATCCAGTTTTCGTACCCGTTCAATCCAGTCCTGCTTGGCGCGATTGGATGGCATCCAGCGTTGGTGAAACATTTTCATCTTGCCAATATGTTCGACAAAATCTTCGACAAACATGGGGGATTCTGGTGCTTCAAGTGCAGCACCCACATCACCACTCATCAGGATCTTTGCAACGGGATCATAAACGTGAAAATTGCCTGAGGAATGAAGATAATGTGCCGGGATCAATTGTAGCTTGATCGCACCCATATCAATGACACCACCCTCATCGGCAATCGGAATGAATTCAATTTCCTGCGAACCAAAGTGTCGAAGAAAACCTTCCCACAACCAGGGTGTGTGCAAACGGCTATTGGGCACAGCCTCTTCCCACAAACCCAGGGAAGAAATAATGTCGGGATCCTGATGTGAAGCAAAGAGATCTGTTATCTGTTCAACTCGAACATATTCCAGTACGGCGGTCAACATAGGCGCAAATATTTCGCTGCCCCCCGGATCCAGGAGCAAGGCTCGGTCTCCCACTTTCACCATATACTGATTGGTATCTATAATCTTTTCTGGCTTGTCTGGATCACGGCCAAAAACAACCCACTGATGCCCCTGGTCATAAATTTTTATTGATTTCATTTATTCTTCTTCCCTGTAAAGCAAATTCAAAACACCGGTTAGATGATCGTCGCTGATCTGCAAACGCTGGCGTATATTATCCGTTGCGTTGTCAACCTGGTTGGCGATAACTTCCAGGCTCTGGCTAAAACCTTCAGCCCGGGATGCCTCGACCCGCGAAGTTGCAGATATGATTTGCGCACCGCGAGTACTGCGCTGAATATCCCCCAGCAGACTGCTTAACATTCTAGTCATGATGATAAAGTTTTTCCGACATTGCCCTGATTCTTCACCAAGCTTGTTCATCACCTTCTGCAACGAATTTATATAGCGTACTCCATCACCTCGTTCAATAATCTGTTGGTAATGTCCTCTGGTCTGGCTCAAATGCCGATGCTGTACCGCCAGGTGTGAAAACTCAACGGACTTTTTTGAAATCTGGTTAACCCGTGTAATAATCTTATGCGCCATTTCATCAATAAAATCGGTAATTGGGCGAAAGCCTCTCGCAGTATCACCCGCACGATGGGAAATAGCCTTAGCATTCATGACCCCTAGCGACATTTCTCGTGCAATCTTGCGAACCTCACGTAATTCTGAACTTATGGTTGCTGCCGCAATCAATATATTATCTTCTCTTCCTAACGATTGTGTCATGCTGTCCTGCTTTGAATAAACGATGTAATGCATTTTTTAGCGACAAATCTGGAGAGCAACTTAAGGCTTTTTGCGATAAATTATATCGACTTAAAGTAATGGTAATACAAGCAAACCAGCAGTCTCGTTAAAATCCTTTATCCACTATTCATATTCTTTCTGGATTAAACAACATTCACACGGCTCCTGCCTGGAGTCTAATATAGACTCAAAATAGAGTATTCATATTTTTATTTACTGACACGCCGCTATGTTTAAGTCGCCAGAAACTGTAAAATACCCCCAAATTCAGAAGTGTTGAGGCAACCATGCGTAAATCGTTAACCGTTATTATCTTTTTACTTCTTACTGGCTTTAGCCAGCTGCTGCTAGCCAATCCAAAGCTTGTGCCTGCCGCGCCAGATATTCCAGCCAAAGCCTATTTGCTGCTCGATCAAAAAAGTGGCTATATCCTAGCTTCAAAGAACATGGACAAGCGTATTGAGCCAGCCAGTCTAACTAAATTGATGACCGCTTATGTGGTTTTTTATGAAATCCAGTCTGGCAGTATCAGTCTAAAAGATCAGGTCAAAATCAGCGAAAAAGCCTGGCGCATGAAAGGTTCACGCATGTTCATCGAAGTGAATAAACGCGTCAGCGTGGAAGACTTGTTAAAAGGCATGATTATCCAGTCCGGCAATGATGCCAGCGTAGCGCTGGCTGAACACGTTGGCGGCAGCGAAAGTGCCTTTGTCACCCTGATGAATAAACATGCTGAAAGCATGGGCCTGAAAAACACCCACTTCGTGAATAGCACAGGCTGGCCCAATCCCAATCATTATACGACCGCTCATGATCTCGCCCGCATTGCCATGGCCCTGATCCGCGACTTTCCCGCTTACTACCCCTGGTACAAAACCAGAGAATTTACTTATAACAATATCAAACAATACAACCGCAACCGCCTGCTATGGCTGGACGACAGTGTCGACGGTATGAAGACCGGACATACTGAATCTGCCGGTTATTGTTTGATTGCCTCGGCCAAGCAGGGCAACATGCGTCTAATTTCAGTGGTCCTTGGCACACCATCCGATAGTGCTCGAGCCAGCGCCAGCCGCGCTCTGCTCAACTATGGTTTCCGCTTTTATGAAAGCTTTGCCCTGTACAAGGCCAATGAAACGCTAACCAGCATGCGCATATGGAAAGGTGAAACCAAAACCCTGCCCCTGGGATTAGAACAAACACTCTACATTACGGCTCCCCGAGGAACCCGTAAAAAGATAAAAGCTAATATGAATATCAACAGCATGATCGTTGCCCCAGCCAGCAAAGGACAACCCTATGGTACCGTCAATGTCATGCTTGGCGAACAACAACTGGCACAACGGCCGCTGGTCGCCCTTAAAGACGTAGCTGAAGGCGGGCTCTGGCGCAAACTGACCGATAATATCGCTCTCATGTTTAAATAAGACAGGCCGATCCATGTCCTCTATATGTTATCTGAATGGCAACTATCAGCCCCTGGAACAAGCAAAAGTCTCGGTCCTTGATCGTGGTTTTATTTTTGGCGATGGTGTCTATGAAGTCATCCCGGCCTATGCTGGTCATCTGTTTCGTTTGCAGCAGCATCTGCAACGGCTGGATAACAGTCTCAAAGCGATCAAGTTAGCTAACCCACTAAGCAATAGCGAATGGCAGAACATGCTGCAACTGCTGGTGGAAAAAAATCAGGATCAAAATAATGGGGATCAATCCATTTACCTGCAGCTAACGCGTGGCGTGGCCAAACGCGACCATTCCTTTCCGCAAAATACCCCAGCCACGGTCTTTGCCATGAGCAATCCGCTACTTGCCGCCGATATGAAAAAAATGCAGGCCGGCGTTGCCGCCATTACCCTGGATGATATTCGCTGGCGCTATTGTCATATCAAAACCATCGCCCTGCTGCCCAACATTCTGCTCAAACAAGAGGCGGCTGAGAAACACGCCAGCGAAGCTATCCTGGTACGTGAAGGCCAGGTTAGCGAAGGCTCGGCCAGCAACCTGTTTATAGTCAGCAAGGGCGTGATCAAAACACCCGCCAAGAGCGAACAACTGCTACCCGGCGTCACCCGCGATTTGATTGTCGAACTGGCACAGAAAAATGGCCTGGCCTGTGAAGAAACATCGATTAGTGAAGCCGAATTACTTTCGGCTGACGAAATCTGGTTATCCAGTTCAACCAAGGAGATCATTCCTGTCACCCGCCTGAATGAAAAAACCATAGGCACAGGAACGGCCGGTCCCCTGTGGCAAAAAATGATTAAGATCTATCAGGCCTACAAACAGCAACTGCGTGCAGGTGCCGAAACAGGTATGACTTGAAATTTCATCCATAGAAACCCAGATATAATTAGATGAGCACTGAAGATACCCTGTTTGAGTTTCCCTGCGAATTTCCCCTAAAAGTAATGGGTCGACATGCTGCCGGGTTTGAAAATCATGTTATGGCTATCATCGCCCGCCATGTTGATGAAGCAGAAATACTTGAAAGCAAATCACGGCCCAGCAATAATGGCAATTATCTTTCCGTCACAGTGGTCATTCAGGCACAGAGCAAACAACAACTAGACAGGGTTTATATTGAACTTAACGCCAGTGACGCTGTATTGATGACTCTGTAGGAAAGTGAATGATGGGTTTCGCTTCGCTCTACCCATCCTACAAGAGAGCTAAAGTACAATAAAACAAATGACAGGGTTTTCTCTGGACTTTACGTTTTGCTCTATCCATCCTATAGACCCAACTGTAGGATGGGTAGAGCGAAGCGAAACCCATCAAACTTTTTGGCCATGACGCTATCCACCTTGCCCCTTATTGTGCGTGATCTTGGTCGCCAGGACTATGAAACAGTCTGGCATGCCATGCAATCCTTCACTCAACAACGTACTGCTGACAGACCCGATGAACTCTGGCTGGTCGAACACCCTGCGGTATTCACTCTCGGCCTCAACGGCAAACGCGAACATTTGCTACGACCAGGCGAGATCCCCGTCATCAAGGTCGACCGCGGCGGCCAGGTTACCTACCACGGTCCCGGCCAGCTGGTATTCTATCCACTTCTGAACCTGCAGCGTCATCAGCTTGGCGTGCGACAACTGGTTTCCCTGTTGGAACAGTTGATCATTGAACTGCTGGCAGGCTATCAAATTAGCGCACAACATCGCGCCGATGCGCCTGGTGTCTATGTCGGCGAGGCAAAAATCGCGGCCCTGGGTCTACGCATCAAACGCGGCTGTAGTTATCACGGTCTGGCACTGAACATAAATATGGATCTTGAACCCTTCAGCCGCATCAATCCCTGTGGCTATAAAAATATGCCCGTGACACAATGTCTCGACCTGGGTATTCAGGAAAATATAAAAACCATTGCCAAGCAATTACAGCGACAGTTCAGCGAACGACTAGGGTTTAAACTATCGACAACCGAAACCATTTTGCCTGACTGAGATTGATACTTTCAACCACCACAGGATTTTCTGCGCATGAGTTTTTATATTGTAAAAATTATCCAGACCCTGCTCATGCCTCCGGCACTGATGATAATAATCATGCTCACGGGGATGATACTTCTACGCTGGTCACAGCGTTATGGAAAAATACTTATTATCAGCGGGATAGTATTGCTTGTAGCCAGTAGCCTGCCAGTCATTTCAGACGGTCTGGTCTCTGCCATGGAAAATATTCCGGCCCTGAGCAAAGAGCAGCTAAAAAATACCGATGCTAAAGCCATCGTCATCCTGGGTGGCGGCAGCTACCTGGGGGCACCGGAATACGGAGGCGATACAGTCTCTAGTGCAAGCCTGGAACGTATCCGTTACGGAGCCTATATAGACAAACAAAACCATTTACCCATCCTGGTCACCGGCGGCCGGGTTCTTGATTATGTAAAAACAGCCGAAGCAACACTGATGGCCAAGGTGCTGGAAAATGATTTCCACACTCCCGTAAAGTGGCGTGAAGATCAGGCCCGCAATACCTGGGAAAATGCCCAGTACAGCCATCGAATGCTAGCGCAGGAAAAAATAAATAAAATTATTCTGGTGACTCATGCCCTGCATATGCCGCGTGCGGTGATGTCATTTGAGGCTGCCGGTTTTGAAGTGATCCCGGCGCCTCTGAGTTTTCATTCTAGCGGGAACCATATTCGTATCTTCGATCTACTACCACAAGCAGGTGCTATAACCTCCATGCACAACATGCTGCATGAAATCATTGGCACGTTCTGGTATCGGCTGCACTATATGTAGCGTAGCAGGAAGCAAGCTCTACTTGTGAATGCTCCACCGGCTAAAAGCCTGATGTCGCCCTCTCCCAGGATCTGGGAGAGGGCTGGGGAGAGGGTTCAGAAATCTTCCTCAAACCGATCCCCCCCTCATCCCAGCCTTCTCCCCCCTCGGGGGAGA
>VAPK010114940.1_pt1 | contig 11693 bp, 12 predicted proteins | sample 3395031 | NCBI WGS metagenome assembly VAPK01 (sample SAMN08290443, study PRJNA428436) | hydrothermal vent metagenome | isolation source: Deep-sea hydrothermal vent chimney 1 | place: Pacific Ocean: Juan De Fuca Ridge
AAGTTCAAGAAGTTCAAGAAGTTCAAGAAGTTCAAGAAGTTCAAGAAGTTCAAGAAGTTCAAGAAGTTCAAGAAGTTCAAGAAGTTCAAGAAGTTCAAGAACAAACACCTCCATCTCTTGCTGTAGACTTTAAAAAATCCCTCAAACAGCATACACAACCGTTGAATACGAAAATTTCTCAATTAGCTAAAATTTGGGGTAAAAATATTTCTAATAAAGTGGGATGCAAAGGGGTTAAATTATCAGGGTTGAGATGTTTATTTGGCAGGACAAACTGGGAAGATTTAATTGCACTGAATAGACCCGTTATTTTGGAGTTTTCAATATCAAAAACTGAGAAAAGATATGTTTTATTTGTCGGTATGAAAGGGTCACAGCCCGTTTTTCAATTTGATGAAGAAAAAGCTTTTCCAATTGAACAAATGGTGACGCATTGGGATGGTTATTATTTACTGTTGTGGAAGTCTCCTCTTAAAGGAGGGAAAACGATCAGTCCCGGGCAATCATCTCGAGGCGTTTTTTGGGTTAGAAAACAATTGGCTTCAAAACCAGATCATTCTCTTAGTACTCAGTATTCAATTGTGTTTAACAAAGAATTAAAAGCTGAAGTAATTAAGTTTCAAAAACGACAGAATTTGCATGCAGATGGAATTATTGGACCGAGGACATTTATTCATCTGCAAAATATTGATCCAAGCGATCTTTCACCAAAACTTAGGGTGATCAACTAATGTCTTTTATTTTAAATGCACTAAAAAAATCAGAGGAAGAAAGGCAGACTGTTCAGTCTGACCCTGTGCAAGATAGGATTTTAGATAGAGAGGATATTGTAAAGAAAAAGAAACCGTTATGGTTAATTATTCTATCTTTGGCTAATTTATGTTTATTATTTTATTTTATTTGGTTATTTTTGTTAAAAGATGAACCTGATGCAAGTAAGGAAAAAACGCCTCATATTACTGAAAAATCAAAAGAAATAGTTGAAATTAAGGAAGTAACCCAAACAGCTATTCAGGTGGCTAAAGTCAAAAAAACAGTTAAGCCAGTCAGGGAACAAGTCAAGCCTAAAGTTCCATTATCATGGAAAGACGAAGTGGTTAAACCAATAAAGACAAATAAGCAACACGCTGTTAATAAGACAAAAGTCGAAAAAAGACCCAAGCAAAGAAAAGAAAACCAATTTTCTATTTCCCAACGTATTGAAAAGAAAAGAAACGAAACGAATAAAAGAAAGCAAACAGCTTTTCGATCCAGGGCAGTAGATAAGCAACAAACGATTAAGAAAGAAAACTCTCCGTTTGCAAAGAGAACATATGTACCACCCAGTACAACTGATTACGTTGAAACCGTAGAACAAAATGGGAGTAATCCCCCTTATTTATCGGGTATGTCCTATGAATTTCGCCGAAAGGTTCCTCATATTCAGATTAATGTTTTTGTCTACAGTGAAAAAGAAGAAGATCGGATGGTTATGATAGCAATGAGAAGGTATCAAGCGGGAATGGAGATTGCGGAAAATATGACACTTAAAGAAATACGTAAGAATAGTATTGTCGTAGAATATGATGGCAAAGTATTTCAAATAAAGCGTTAAGGAATGGAGCAATATTCTATTGTAGATCTTGGTTTATCATGTGTTTATGAATTAAAAGGGAGTTATTCCTTGAAGTATATCCGGAAATAAACTTAAAAACCTGATAGTATGAGTAAACATTTAATAACTAACTTTGATCAAACAATAAAAATAATAATTTATGTTAATTAGGACATCAGACAATGAGTGAAAACACTGTAGAAGACGATGCAAAATCGAAAGGAATACTTTGGTTTTTTGGGGCTCTAGTTGTAACGATGGTTTTAGTCCTTTTTTTTCTTGGTGCTTGGTGGGGCTCGGAGCCAGATACTTTTGATGTAGTCGAAGAGGCGAAAATACGACTAGAAAAAACGGGTGCCAAAAACAGGCCGTTGGGTTATGTTTATACCAACACACTTGCCCATATGGTTGAAGTGTTAATGGAGAAACCTGGCGGATATATTTCTAATGATGTTGCGCCTCCTGGTTTGTTTTTAGACAATATTCGAAGTTGGGAATACGGAGCATTAGTCATGCTACGAGACGGTACGACAGCATTGAGGAACCACTTCGCACGGGATCAATCACAATCTATCGAAGATAGAGACTTGGCTTTAGCTGAACCCTATTTTTATTATGAACCAAACTCTTGGGCGTTACCCTCTTCAGAGTCAGAATACGATAAGGGTATAAGAGCATTACATAGATATATGTATCGCTTGCATACGCCTGTGGGACGAGAAAGGAGAGGACAATTTTACTCTCGAGCAGATAATTTATGGAGCTATCTTGAGGTTGTTATTAAGCGCTTGGGTGGATTATCTACAAGATTAACGGCAAGTACAGACCGCTTTGCTGGAGCTGCTGGAATACTCTATGATCCCAGCGGTCAAACACCTCCACAGTTTACTGGAGAAAAAACAAAAGGAGTAGGAAGAACGCCGTGGTTATTAATTGATGATGTTTTTTACGAAGCACGTGGCGCGAGCTGGGCAATGCTACATATTTTGAAAGCAATTAAGGTGGACTTTGCAGATATTATTCTTGATAAACGTGCGATGAATACATTGGATAATATGATTCATGCGCTAGAGAACGCGTTAACTCCCATTCTGAGTCCTATGATTTTAAGTGGGGATGGCTTTGGGGTAACAGCCAATTACTCTTTATCCATGGCAAACTATATAGCCAGAGCGAATGCTGCGGCTCTTGATTTGCGTGATTTAATGAATAAAGGATAATACTTATGCAACAAGATATAAACGACAATCTAAAAAAAATTAGTACGTGGAAAAGGATTTTGTTTATATTGGTTTTTTCTGTGATTGTGGGTTTTATCCGAATACTTCTTTGGACTGTTATCCTATTGCAAATTGCTTCAGCGTTATTTACAGGTAGTTCAAATCAGCATATCCTTGATTTTAGCCGCAAACTTTCTGCTTATCTGTATCATATTTTATTGTTTTTAACGTTTAATACAGATGATCTGCCATTTCCATTTTCTGATTGGAGTTTGACTGAAGAGTTGGAGATGCCAAAAACAAAGAAAGCTAAGCTAAAAAAGCCTCGGAGCTGATCTGTTCTAAGTTAAGTTCATGGCAGATTCAACTCGAAAAATCATCCATATTGATATGGATGCATTTTTTGCCGCCGTTGAGCAACGTGATTACCCAGAATATAAAAACAAACCCATCATAGTGGGCGGAAAGCCCAATTCCAGAGGTGTGGTAGCCACTTGTAGCTATGAAGCAAGAAAATTTGGCATTCACTCTGCAATGCCTTCTTCACAAGCTTATCGATTGTGTCCACAAGCCATTTTTGTAAAACCACGTTTTGAGGCATACAAGGAAGCTTCATCCATTATTCGAGAAATTTTTTCGGAATATACTGAGCTGTTTGAACCTCTTTCTTTAGATGAGGCTTATTTGGACGTGAGCGATTCTTTTTTACATCATGGTTCTGCAACATTGATTGCCCAAGAGATTAAAAAATCAATTTTTACGACAACCCGGTTAGTTGCTTCGGCCGGTATTTCTTACAATAAATTTTTAGCAAAAATAGCCTCTGATATAGATAAACCCGATGGACTTTTCCTTATTCCACCTGAGCAGGGGCGAGAATTTGTTGAAAATCTTGCTGTTGGAAAATTTCATGGAGTTGGCAAAGCGACAGAAAAGAAGATGCATGCTTTAGGGATAAAAACTGGGGGTGATCTTAGAAAACAATCACTTGCTTTTTTACTGCTAAATTTTGGTAAGACTGGACAATATTTTTATCATATTTCCAGAGCCAATGACCACAGACCTGTGAATAATCATAGACCCTGTAAATCTATTGGTGTGGAAACGACTTTTCAAGTTGACATTCTTCATCGGAAAGATATTGTGAGTTGTTTGAATGAGCTATTAAAGAAAGCAATAAAAAAGTTAAATGATAAACAGCTAAGTGCGCAAACATTGACCATAAAGATAAAATATCAGGATTTTGTGCAGATAACGCGGAGTCTGACATTATCAAATCCACTTTCCGGGATGATTGAAACTACATTAGTCTTTGACTCCCTATTAAAAAATACCGATATAGGGTGGCGTAAAGTTCGTTTATTAGGCGTGTCTTTATCCTCATTATCTGATAAGTCGCAACTCAATTATCGACAAATGGATATGTTTGATTCCTAAAGATTACTGGAGAAGTGCCGATAGCTTGGTTATGAAAAAAATAAAATTACCAAGCACAACTATTCTGATAGTAGCCAGTTTATCTGCATTTTGGCTGGCTGGTATAGTGAATCCCAGTTTTAATCCTATCGGAATCGGTATCTTGCTGTTAATTCCTGTCTTTATGATCGATTTTTTATATCCTCGGTCAAATATGGAAAAGCTACTTGAACAGATTGACTCAGTTTCTTTAGATAATGAAGATCCTAATGAAGAAGAAACTCAATTGAAAAATCAAGGTCAGTCGTGAGTTTAACCTGGATGAAAATCAAGTTTACATAATTCTTTAGCTGCATGTAATTGTCCATTCAATAAAAATGTTTTCAATTTTTCAGTACGTTCCATGTAGGTATCGGTCAACTCTTTAAAGGCTTCGGGTAAATGGTGTTTTTCCAATTGCGATAAATGACCATCAAAAGCCGCTGAAACACTCAGTAAATCCAGTAAGAAATATCGCTCTTCGGCTGAGACTTGTTCTAAAAGCAGTAAAAATTGTTCCCAATCATCGTATTCGCATTGATCATCTATTTCAAATGTATCACTTAACCTCAAAAGTAATACCAGCATATTGGGGTGATAGTTTTGTGCAAGCACCATCATCGTTGCTATTGCTCTGATAGAACCTTCTCTTGCCTTTGGACTTAGTTGGTTAATAAAAGTGTCTGTCAGCATGTCATTAACAATATGGGCAGCTAGTTTGTTGCCAAAAAGCCGAAGTCGAGCTTCCCTCGCAACTTTGTATAAGGTAAATGCACCCCACAGTCCAGTGATGGGTGCAGCAATCCAACTAAAAAAATGTCGAGTTTCCCCCTTTCCAAAAAACCGCAGTAATATGAACTTGACTAAAAAGCTGCTAAGGAAAACCTTTGCTTTATATAACAAAGCGACTAAAAATAATTTGGATTTTGAAAGGTGTTTAAGCGGATCAATCCCCAGATAATGAATAATTGGGTCAGGCACTTCTAATGCTGCGCGGGCTAATATATTAGGAACCGCATCATCCCCTGGTAAACAGGAGCCTTTTGTAGACTGATTATGTCCGGTTAAGCAGGCAAGGGTGTAGACTGTTTTAAGTCCCAGCCAAAATAAAACAGCCATTTCGATGAGCATCATTAAGCTAAGAGTGCCACCATATAATAAATAATAGGGCAGTGTTTCCATCGTTTCCTTATAAGTCAACTCAACCCATATTGATATGCAAGTTGTTAATGCACCTATGGCAAAGGCAATGACCGCTGCAAAAGCGGTGATATTACTGGAAAGTGTTTGTAAGGTTATATCTGGAGGCAGATCATCAATGCTAATATTTTGCATATCTGCTGTACCTGTTTTATTAGCTAAGTAACGGTAATACTTAACCCCTAGTTTTTCCATAAAGCTAGGGTCTTCTATTCTCTCGTAGCTTCTTTTTGTTATTTTTTTTGTTAATGCAGACATGAATTAGCCCCTAATAATGTTATTCCACTGTTGTTCTAATTTTAGGTTAGCTTCTGCCAATGGCAAGGCACTAAATAGATTGTTATGATGATTCAATACCTCGGCATTTTGTAATTTTTCCAAACCATCATCAATTTCAAAATCCATTGGAATAGCATATTGCTGGTAGAGATAAGATTCTATTCGCTTATCCAAATCGTCGCGGAGACTTTCTCCATCAGCAAGTAGAAAAAAATAAGCGAGTAATGCCTCTTTGCATTCTTCTGTCTCTGCTGCATCCACTAAATAGGTTAAAGCGCCCATATTGTTATCAAGACTGTAAAAATACAGGTTTTTGGTTAAGGCTGCGCTATATTTTGCGCGTTGGGAAAACACTTTGGCTATTTGTCGCCAGATAACACCTAATAAACTGCCTATAGCAAATATAGCCGACATGGGATCTATGGCTGCACTCAGTTTAGTAATCGTTGCCATAACGCCACCAGCCGTACCTCCACCGCCTAAAACACCGAGCTTAATTTTATCAAATAAACGCATTTGTATTTTTGTATTTGGGAATAACATTTCAAGATCAGCACTGGGAATATCTTTAAACAATTTTAGATAAACAACATCCTCTTCACCGTTAATACCTAAGTCTTCAATTGCATCATTGGCCATTTTTTCCGCTTTTTCAAAGCTGATTTTTTTACTGGAAATAAGGTGCTCAATCCATTGTTGTTTATTTTTTGGGTGCAACATGACAAATAAGCGACGATAAATCGGCATTTCTACGGGGCGTTTTTTAAATTCAAATTTTTTCCAGTTTCTGTGAAATTCCGTTCGCGTGGCAGAGCCTCGGTAAAAAAGTCCTACTTCAACAAATTCCTCAAAATTAACAGAGACTTTAACGCCATGAGGAGAAATCTTGTTTAAAGCCTCATTCAAGTCATCTTCTGATAATTTTTCAAAATTGGCATTATCTAATACAGTGAGTAATTCTTTTTTAAGTTGATCTATTTGATTTTCCGGTTCGGAGTTTTTAGGAATTAAAACTTCTCTATCAGGGTTAAAGGGGCGGTAAACATGTTTTAAATCGAGTAATTGAGAGTGAGCCTGAGCATGGAACAGTGAAACATAGCTTTTATGAAATTGCTTAAACAATAGCTGTTGTTCTTTTGATAATCGCTTGGAGTCTAATAAGTCGGATATTAACCGATTGAGGCTAATGGGTATGAAGCGTTCAAGCACATTGGATTGATAGTGTATATGTGAGTTCATTTGTTTAAAAGGGATTTTTACTAGTAGAGTTTAGAGTATAGTCTGTGTGAGTAATCCGTATCCACGCGGAGTATGATACCGAAACTTAAATGAAAAGGGGAGTGGATATACAGCAAAACTGCGGTTATACTTAACTATGTCAATTATAAATAATGACATATAAACACTGTAATTTTTTGATTTGAAGGAGAAAACAATGGGTTTATTTGACTTTGCTAAAAATATAGGTAATAAAGTTTTTGGTAACGATGATGAAGCAGCTGAAAAAATAACCAGTCATATTCTGGCAAACAATCCAGGTGTTAACAATCTGAGTGCAGCTTATGATTCTGGAACAGTTACTTTAATCGGTGATACTGACAAAGCGGAAGCAGCACAGAAAGTTGTTCTAATCGCCGGTAATATTGAAGGTGTAACAGAGGTTATTCCTAAAATCAGTATAACTGAAGCTGGAATAGATGCGGGTGCAGCACTTGAACCTGACAATGTGGAATATTACATTGTTCAAGAAGGCGATAGTTTGTCTAAGATTGCAGGGAAGTATTATCAGGATGTGAAAGCATATCCTCGTATTTTTGATGCAAATAAAGAAGTGATTAAGGAAGCTAACCTTATATATCCAGGTCAGAAAATTAGAATTCCTTTAGCATAGAAATAGAAAGAGGCTCATAATTGAGCCTCTTTTTTATTGCGAGTTACCTTAATACATAGGAATAGAAACATCAGAAAATAACTGTTTTCTAGCTTCAAAATCGATACATTCAATAGCCTGTCTTATCAATTTCTGGGTAAGATGCGGTGCAAATAATTCAATAAATTGAAAAAGATAGGGTTTAATATACTGACTTTTTTTAATCGCAATCTGACTGGTCGTCATGCCGAATAAATGTTTGGCGTTTAAGGCAATTAAATCACTATCCTGATCTTTACTAATCGCCATATCGGCGATAATTCCTATCCCCAGACCCAATCGAACATAAGTTTTTATGACATCGGCATCAACGGCAGTTAGTACAATATTAGGGTGTAGCTGGTGCTTATCAAAAATTTCATCTTGTCTATAGCGACCGGTAAAACCTCTGACATAAGTGATAATAGGATATTTTGCTATATCTTCTAGTTTAAGATGTTTTTTTTCAGCCAATGGATGGTTTGTTTGAGTAATAACACTTCTGCTCCACTGATAACAAGGTAAAGAGACCAGTGTTTTACGACTAGCCAACACTTCTGTTGCAATCGCTATATCGACATCACCTTGCTCTAATAGAGAAGCGACTTGTTCAGGCGTACCCTGATGAATTGTTAAATTTATTTCTGGATGTAGAGATAAAAACTGTTCAACAATAACAGGTAAAACATATCGAGCCTGAGTATGTGTCGTCGCAATGGCAATGGATTTTTGATTATTAGTAAATTCTTCTGCAGTTTGTTTAATATCATCAATGATATTGAGCGCATTTTTTGCAAGGACTAAAATTTGTTCTCCTGCTTTTGTCAGTGCAGTAATTTTTCGCCCATTCCTTTCAAATAAGTTTATTCCAAGTTCTTGTTCCAATAATTTAATCTGCTTGCTAATACCGGATTGAGACGTACACAAAATAGATGAAGCCCTTGATATATTGAGCTGCTGTTTTTCAATTTCATAAAAATAGCGTAATTGTTGTAATTTCATCGTTATCTCTTTTTGGAATAATAATATAATTTTTTATTCCTATTAAATATATAAAAAATCCTGTATATTTGCCAGCCTTTTCTATTATTTATTTATATTTGAATTATTGTGGAAATAATTAATGTTGCTGCAGGTGCTTTAGTCGGTCTAATTATCGGCTTAACGGGAGTGGGTGGTGGCTCTTTAATGACACCTATTTTAGTATTAGGCTTTGGTATTGCGCCTGTTATTGCTGTGGGTACAGATTTGCTTTATGCAGCATTGACTAAATGCAGTGGTGTTTATTTTCATCATAAAAATCGTACTGTAGACTGGAAAGTCGTTTTTTTGTTGGCAAGTGGAAGTGTACCTTGTTCTCTTGTCACTATTACCATTCTGGAAGACTTAAAAAAAACAGGCTTTAACTACGATGACATTATCTTAGTTACTTTAGGTATTATGCTAGTTTTAACGGCATTTATTATCCTCATTAAAAATCGACTGATTTCTTTTATCCAGACAAATCATTCGGAAAATTTAATAGTTAAACTGATTAAAAACTATAGACCTTTAATCACAGTCCTCTGCGGTTGTATGCTGGGCTGTGTTGTGACTATCTCCTCGGTGGGCGCAGGTGCTATTGGTTCTGCATTGCTATTTTTGCTTTATCCCCGTAAACCGTCCATTTCTATCGTCGGCACTGATATAGCGCATGCAGTTCCCTTAACTGCAATAGCAGGATTAGGTCATATGCATTTTGGTAGTGTAGATTTTAATTTACTTTTTGGCTTATTAGCAGGGGGTGTCCCTGCTATTTATTTGGGGAGTTTTCTTGGAAAGAAATTACCGGATACAATACTACGACCTTTAATTGCAATGCTGTTATTGGCAATGGGGATAAAGTTGATACTGACTCAGCAGGGCGTTATGGTTTTTGTGGAGACGACCTTGTTCCAAATAGAGCAGTTCCTATTCTCACTAGGGTCGAACCTTCAGCAATAGCGGCTGTTAAATCCCCTGTCATACCAAAAGAAAAAGTATCAAGTTCTGGAAGGTTAAGTTGCATGACTGCTTGGTAGAGTTTGTTATAAGGCTTTCTCTGAATTGAAAAATCTGTTTCTGGTTCTGGAATTGCCATCACCCCACGTAGATGAATGTTATCTAAGCCACTGACTTCTTCTATTAATTTAGGTAATAGGTCTAGTGTTACACCAGACTTTGTTTCTTCACCACTGATATTAACTTGTAGGCAAATATTTAATGGTGGCAGATAAGAGGGTCTTTGTTCGCTGAGTCGTTTTGCAATTTTTAACCTGTCAACACTGTGTACCCAATTAAAATGAGAGGCGATAAGTTTAGTCTTATTAGATTGAATAGGGCCAATAAAATGCCAGGTAATGTCAAAGGCTGCTAGTTCTTGTTGTTTTTTTAGAGCTTCTTGAAGATAACTTTCGGCAAAATGTCGTTGCCCTGTTTGATAAGCAATCGCAATATCTGCGGATGGTTTGGTTTTGCTGACAGCAAGTAACCGTACACTGTTGATAGGTCGTTTTGCTGATAATTCTGCATCTCGAATTAAAGAATTTATTATTTTAAATTGTTGCTTTATTTGATTCATAAAGTGTGCGGGTTGACCGACGATTGAGTTTTTGTAGGAGGGGCTTTTAGCCACGATTCGTATAAAATCGCGGCTAAAAGCCCCTCCTACCAAGTGAAAAAATTCTGGAATAGTCACAAAAACAAACTATTAAATCATCACTTCTTTAAAAATTCAAAGAGATGAGCTAAAGTTAAAGAACATTATTATAATTAATTATATTAAGGATACCTCATGGACATTGCTGAATTATTGACTTTTTCAGTTAACAATAAAGCTTCTGATTTACATATATCTGCTGGTTTGCCCCCAATGATCAGGGTTGACGGTGATATTCGTCGGATTAATATACCTGCTTTTGATCATAAAGAAGTGCATGCACTGATTTATGACATTATGAATGACAAACAGCGAAAAGATTATGAAGAGTTCTTTGAAACGGATTTTTCATTTGAACTACCCGGTATTGCCCGTTTTCGTGTTAACGCATTTAATCAGGAGCGTGGTGCCGCAGCGGTATTCAGAACAATTCCCTCGGAAATATTGTCACTAGAAGACTTAAAGGCTCCCAAGTTTTTTGAAGAGATTTGTAAGCATCAACGTGGACTTGTTTTAGTGACAGGCCCTACTGGGTCAGGTAAATCAACAACACTTGCAGCTATGGTAAACCATATCAACGCTAATGATTATGCCCATATTTTAACGGTTGAAGACCCGATCGAATTTGTTCACGAGAGCAAAAAATGTCTGATTAACCAACGAGAAGTACATCGAGATACTCAGAGTTTTAATAATGCATTACGTTCTGCGCTTAGGGAAGATCCGGATATTATTCTAGTCGGTGAAATGCGTGATTTGGAAACAATTCGTCTAGCGTTATCAGCAGCAGAAACAGGGCATTTAGTCTTTGGAACGTTGCATACAACCTCAGCGGCAAAAACTATTGACCGTATTATTGATGTCTTTCCTGCGGCTGAAAAAGACATGATTCGCTCCATGTTATCAGAATCTTTGCAGGCTGTTATTTCCCAAACCCTGCTCAAGAAAATTGGTGGAGGTCGAGTGGCTGCGCACGAGATTATGGTAGGCACATCAGCGATTCGTAATCTGATTAGAGAAGCTAAAGTGGCACAAATGTATTCTGCTATCCAGACAGGGCGTAAGGAAGGTATGATCACACTGGATCAAAACCTTAAAGAGCTTGTTGATAAGGGGTTGATTACAACTAAGTCTGCTATGGCTAAAGCTGTTTCCAAGAATATCTTTAGGTAAATCATTTGGTTCCCTCGCGCTGCGTGGGAACTATTAAGAAACGCGTTTCGTGACGCAGCGCGTCTGATCTGTATTCCCACGGAGCCCGTCACTGCCATTAAGTTAAGAAAAAGAGTTAAAAATAAGCGATAATCCCTTTATTTTAATAATGATTTTTTTTAAAGGTAAGCGAGCGGTTGATACCAG
>VAPK010304220.1_pt1 | contig 11690 bp, 14 predicted proteins | sample 3395031 | NCBI WGS metagenome assembly VAPK01 (sample SAMN08290443, study PRJNA428436) | hydrothermal vent metagenome | isolation source: Deep-sea hydrothermal vent chimney 1 | place: Pacific Ocean: Juan De Fuca Ridge
TAATAAATCTCGCTTCCAACTCTCATTCGTGTCTTCAGTAAAACTAGCATAGCTAATATGATATCAGACTCTCCCAAAGCTTTCATTAGATTTCGTTTTAACCTAGGCAAGCATCTTTCAAAATCATCTACCAAATCAAACTTCTTTTCTTTAGAAATACGCATCTTATCTAAACTGTAAAGATAATTAAAGCTCCCGCTAGTATTCTTAAAAATAACATCCCAATGTCCGTGAGATTTCTCGTCATGAATCATTAATTTTGATGCAAATAATGGAAAGCCCTTGCTTAATTTCTCTCCATTAGGCAAAATATCAATCCTCTTACCTATGGTCTTACCATCACGAAATTCCCCAAATAAAAATTTCCCATCCCGAATCAAATTCAAATTTCCGTTTTTCTTAAACAATTCAGCAACTTTTACAGCTTCAGGAAATTTAAGTTTAGATTTCAGATATTTTGTTCCGTTAATTTTACATACAGACAAATCCAAAAATCTAATCCTATAACACCTCATTAAAATAACTCGTCGACAAGCTATATAAAATTTTCTGAAAACTCGGCATAACAACCTTTAAAAATTAAAATCAACCAATAATTGTACGCTCCTATAGTCTAGTGGCCAAGGATGCTGCCCTTTCACGGCAGTGACCCGGGTTCAAATCCCGGTGGGAGCGTAATTATCTTTCGGTATATTAATGGAATTTTAGGTGGACAAAAAGTGCCCACGCTCCGTCGATTTTTAGGGAATGTTAAGACTTAAATAAAATTGATTCATTATGATTCTATGAAGTTATCGATAGAATGCGAATGTGAAACAAAATTAAAATCTCCAACAGACTTATCTTTTACAATTGGGGACAGTGAATATTTTTTTATTATTGGCGAAAATGGATTCGTATCCAAAATGAAAATAATTGCAAAAGTTCCAAACCCTGAAAAGTTTTATTCTGTTATAGATACAAGCGTAAAACCCATTTCTTTCACAATAAATTCAGATAAGGAATTCTATGAAAAAATATTAGACGAGTTTAAACATTTAGAATCGTCTATGAGTTTTTCATACCATATTAAGAAAATAAGTTGGGAAGAGCCGAAAGTTACAATTATCCCAGAAAATGATGAAGAAAAAGAAAAAATACAGATATACTCAAGACAGTTTACCAGCGGATTCCCAGATATTGAGCATGATATTTCCCTAGAAGAATTAAAGAGTCATATTGAAAGCTTACCAAAATATAAAGAATTGACATTTGTAAAATCTTTTTATAGAGAAGGGATGAACGAGTATAATTCGTTAAGATATATTAATGCTTTTTATAATTTTTATTTTATTCTAGAAGGAATATATGGAAATGGAAAAACAAGAAATAAGGATATTGAGAAAGAATTTCTTAAATCTGATGAATTTAAGACACAAATGCAAAGATTCATCGATACCCAAATTTTAACTTCTAAAGAACATTTAAAATCAGTAAAAGAAATGTTGGACATCCACAAAAAGGATTTAACAGTTGAGGGATTAACTTCATTACTGGTTTTAACTCGAGGAAGATTGCATCATTATGTGAAAAAATCTTCTTTACCACAAACTACCCCATTCAATCAAAAAGATTATCATTCAATATCGTTTATTGCTATGGGAATGGCACTTATAGCAATTCTTCTTAGATTAGTTGAAATAAATAATAGGTAAAATCGCCTACAACAATTGTAAGCCTACAACACTTCTACAAGTTTTATATAAAGAATTTTTATCTAAGATTCTCATGATAAAGATAGACCCGTACAAACACAAAGAAAGATGGGAGCGATGGGAAAAGAAAACCGCAAAAGGAATTCCAGACATCAGTAAAAAGAACTCCGAAATAATAAAGCAATATCTCCACGACATGGAACACGGACTTAACGTTTCATCGAAGAGCGTCAAGGGTGGACGAAGCTATATTAGGTTAAATTCTCTAGCAGAAAAAATGGCTTATTTCTCTAAAAAGTTTTACGAAATATATAGCCTAAATGATATAACCAAAATCAGAGAAGAACAAATAATGTTATTTTTCTCAAGAATGAGAAAGGGTGAAATTGTTAGACAAGATGGGAAAACCTATTTATCAATTCCCACTTTCGTAAAAATATTCAAAGCTTTCTGGCATTGGCATCAAATAGTTAATAGAAAAAATGGAGTAGAAATTCCAGACATAACTCTTGATTTAGATGTTAGAGGAGAGAAGCCAAAATGGGTATACTTAACCGAAGAGCAAATAAAAAAATTATGCGACAATGCAAAATGGGAATACAAAGTTATGATTATGTTTTTATTCGATACAGGGATGAGAGCTCCGAGTGAATTAATCAACATTAGAGTTTCCGACTTATACAATAATTTTAAAGAAGTTAATGTTAGAGATGAAGTGAGTAAAACTTTCGGGCGAAGAATAAAACTCATGCTTTCTTCTGAATTAATAGAAAGTTATGTTAGAGAAAAAGACCTAAAGCCAGAAGATTATCTTTTTACTATTCAGCCTTTTTCAGTAAACAAATATCTAAAACGATTGGCAAAAAGAGTTTTTACTGATGAGATGAGTGAGGCTGGAAAACAATATAAGAATCTAACAATGTATGATTTTCGTCATTGTTCCTGTTGCTATTGGCTTCCAAGATATAAATCTGAATCTGCATTAAAATATAGATTTGGTTGGAAAAAGTCAGATAAGATTCATTATTACTCGGAGCTTCTAGGAATGAAGGATACAATTCAAGAGGATGATATGTTTTTAGATACCACGAAAACAGAGATAGAGCAAAAACTCCAAGAGGTCGATAAGTCTAAAGAGATGATGGAAGAGCGACTGACGGCTATAGAGGGGCGTCTAGACACGTTTATTGAGACGATAGACAGAGTTGATATTGTATTCGGGAGGTTGGAAAATGCACAAGCCCAAGCAATTATTAATCAAGGGTAAACTATTGGATGAACTTTGGGAAGCTTATTTGGATAGTTTGGATTTGGAAAAGAAGAAAGATTTGACCAAATGGGGAAAAGGGGAGCTATTTGTGCTTAGGCGGATATTTGATGGATATAAAGTTTAAATACATTAAATTCCATTCTCTAATGAGGTGTTTATGGCTAAAGAATCTATAAAAATTAAGGTTAATCCAAAATTAATAGAATGGTCTATAGAAACTTCTGGATGGGAAATAAAGTCTCTAATTGAAAACTTAAAGATAAGCCAAAGCATATATGATAGATGGATTTCAGGAGAAGAAAACCCTACATTAAATCAATTAGAAATATTATCTAAAAAAACTAAAAGACCTCTCGCTTCATTCTTACTTTCTAAAGCCCCGGAAGAGAAGCCACTTCCAGAAGATTATAGGTTACATCCAGAACAAAGGGGTAAGTTTGATAAAAAGACTTTTTTTGCAATAAGAAAAGCCCGAAAGCTTCAAGAAATCACCAAAGAACTTTCTAGGAATATATACGAAGAAACATCATTAAAAATAAAGAAGATTACACTAAATGATTCACCTAAGGAAATTGCAAAAATAATTAGGGAAAGATTTAAACTTACAGAAGAAGTTCAAAGAAAATTCAAAGATTCATATAAATTTTTTCATTTCTTAAGGGAAAAGTTAGAAGAGGAAAATATCTTTGCTTTTCAAATATCTATGCCAATGGAAGATGCGAGAGGCTTTGCTCTGGCGGATAATATACCTAACGCAATTGCAGTAAATTCAAAGGATTTAATTGAGGCAAGAATATTTACATTAATGCATGAGGCGGGACATGTTTTATTGGGCAAGACAGGAATTAGTGTACCAGATTTTAATGATACGAATAAGGTGGAAAAATGGTGTAACGAATTTGCATCAAATATTTTACTACCATCTGCGATGGCTAAGAGAATTTTTATAGAAAACGATGAAAGGTTAACCGAGCATAAAACACTCAGAAGTATTTCTAGAAAATACAAAGTTAGTAAGGCAATGCTTCTCTATAATATGACCAAATTAAAATTCATAACTTTTGATGATTACAATGAGATTGTAGAACGCCATAGAAAATGGGCGAAACAACAAGTTAAGAAAGCTGGAGGCGGGGGTATCCCTGCAGATGTAAGAAGAATGTCAGAACTGGGAAAGAAGTTTGTTTCATTAGTAGCAGAAAACGCAGAAAGAAAACAGATAACTTATAGTGATGCATTAGGCTATCTTTCAATTAAATCAAAGAATTTTAATAAATTACTTGGAAGGCTATGATGGGAAAAAATTATTATGTTATTGATAGTTGTTCGCTAATTGAATTAAATAGGCATAATCCCTTGGATGTTTTCCCATCTCTTTGGGAAAAATTAAGTTTATTGGTTAATACCGAGATGCTTGTTTCTCACATAGAAGTATTTAATGAAATTACACAACAAGATGATGAGCTAACCGAATGGTGTAAAAGTAATAAGAAGATGTTTAAAGGTGTCTCCTCAAAACAAGCAAAAATAGTCTCCGAAATTCTTGAGAAATATCCATCCCTAATAAAAGTAGATAGGCGATATGATGCAGACCCATGGCTCATAGCCTTAGCAAAAGAAATAAAAGACAGTTCTCAAAAAACTTTATTCTCTATAAAAAGATTAATAGTCACAGAGGAAGCGCTTAAGGGAAACAGAGTAAGAATTCCGTTTGTTTGTAAAGATTTTGATATAGAGTGTATTAATAGAATAGAAATGTTTAGAGAGGAAAATTGGAAATTCTAACTTGTTTTCTTCAACAACCTATCCAACTTCCTTTCAATTCTATCCATCTGAGGTCGAGGCTTCAATTTTTGCCGACACAACTCCGACAAAGAAACTCTCTGCTCCCTAGCCTCCTCCTTTAATCGATTAAGTTTATACGTTTCAATAACTACATGGAGCTGGGAGTTCTTTTTCATTTCCGTTCATTAGCTTCCTCATCAATCTCAACTCTAGAGCGTCCATCTTTGATTGAAGCTTATTTAGTTTGTTTTCTATTTCTTCCATATCCGACCTAAAAGCACAAAGTTTATAACTGTACTTGGATAGTACAGTTATATGGCGAATAGTACAATTGAATTACTAAACAAAGAAATTCCTAGAAAGATTTACGGATTACTTCTATGTGAAGATATGTCAGAGACAGACTTGGCAATTTTAATTTATAACAACCCAAATCAGAGAGGGACGATTCACAAATGGATTTTAGAATTATTAAATGCTGAGATGATTCGGCAAACCCATACAAATAAAATAACTTGCAATAAAAAATTATACAAAGCCGATTTATTTCCTCTTGGGAATTTTGATAAAGAAGAAACTAAATTTGTTAATGCTGTTCTTGAAAGATTTATTGATAAAAGTCATAAGGACGTTGTCGGTTCATTTAAAGAAATGTTTGAAAAAATACTAATGACAAAAGAAGTCTTCAAAAGGGAAGGAGTGGTTGACAGATATGGTTTAGAATCTAAGGACTTCAAAGATTATGAAAAACATAAAAAAATGTTTTGGGGAGATAGAGATTTTAGGAAGATATTTCTAAATAATATAAAATCCAAAAAACCAATTAGAACTATCAGAAAAGATTTTGTCTTTATGAGCTTAATTGCTCCATCATCACTAGCTAAGAGGATTCATAATTGCGGATTAACAAATATCGAAAGTCCGTTATATTTTACAAATTTATTACTAAATAACCCAGATTACCAAAAGAACTAAAATAACCATGATAACTAAAATAACCAAAGTAACCAAATGGCAAGGATAGTAAGGTGTCCAATATGCGAGAAGACCAAGAAAATCAAACATAATCACTATGTTAATTTTACTTGTTGTCATATAAAATTTCCAATTTCGGAACACGATGTTATAAGAAAAGAATTTGGAGACAGGGAAAGTCAGGGATGCGCTCTTATAATAAAAAAAGCGACGGCAGAAACACCCCTAAGAGAACCAAGAGAACCAAAAGTCCTACATCCCATAGAAAAGCCAAGAAAAACGGCAATGACGGAAGAGGAGGCAGATGAAGCATATAGTTACAAATGTGGCAAATGTGGCTCTTGGTTTAATGAATTTGAAGAAGGATGTTGTCCCAATGAGAAATGTAGGGTAAAATTAGACATCTCCTAACCACAATCTTGTTCTAAAGATACTTTCTTTTCCAATACGTAATATGTTGCATCTGAAGTAATATTATCCCACCTTCCTATATATGTAGTCATATTATATCCCAACTCTTCTAAAAGAAAATCTTTATCCTCAATTTCCTTTAGGCAATCTTGAGAAGAATCAGCAAAACTAACTACAAGCTGAACTGTTCTATTGTATTTAAACCAAGCTTCGTAGCAGGTCTTTTCTGAAAGTCTATTTACTATATTTACTCCCAAATTATAATCCCTTAAATCATCTTCAATTTTATCCATACAAGCTACAGCCTTAGATGGATAAACATGACATTGCTTATAGTAACAAATATCTTTATCTTCACAGTACCCTTCTCCACACTCCTCATGGCACATCTTATCATCGCCCAAAACCATTCCTTCATCACAATAAAGCTCAATATTCTCTGAATCTTGAATTCTACTCTGCTCAATCTGGTGGTTAATAAAGCTTAGAATCATAAACACAAGAACAAGAATACCTAAGACTATTGCTACTATTGAGCCAGTTGAAAGAGTTGTTTGTTTTTTCTTTGTCATTTTACTTATCCACTAATTAATGGAATGTATCTTTTAAACCTTACCACCTCTTTATGGAATGAAGAGGAGAGTGGGACTAGATATAAAAAAGAAGATTCTCAAAATCTTGAAAGAAAATGGAGAAATGTCTTTGGGGGAGATTGAGAGAAAAACGAATACCAACAATCTAACCATTCTGAATCACATTAAGGAACTAGAATTTTTTAATAAAGTTAAAGTGATTAAGCATGAAAAAAATGAGAAGACTGGAAGACCGTATACTAGTGTTAAAATAATTTAAGAAATAGCGCGATAATTCTTCTATGTGCATAAATTTAATTTATGATTAAGTGATGTTTTTATTACAATAGAACTTATAATATCTTAGACACTTCTTTTTTTGGCAATGCCCTTGGCAAATAGCAACATTCAATAGAATAGTTGCAGCTTGATGCAACGTCAAGCCGTAGCGAGGAATCCTAATTAGGAGCAACTCAAGATGAACTAGCAGTAATAAGCCTAAATTTTGGTAGGCAAGGGCATTGCCGAACATTAAAATGGACATATACGAACTTTCAGAAAAGATGGATGTTAGAATCACCCAAATGGTTTATCTAATGAATAACAGAAAAGATATTTATTATCTAATGAAAATAAAAAAGAGGGATGGGGGTACAAGAAATATTTCTATCCCGAATAAAGAATTGAAAAAGGTTCAACGGAAAATTTTAAGAAGATTTCTATATTGGTATCCTGTACATCCCAATTGCTGTGGATTTGTTAGAGGTCGTTCAATTTTTACCAACGCTTTTCCTCATAAAAATAAAAGAGCATTATTAAAATTAGATATAAGAAATTTTTTCCCATCGATAACTTCTCGTAGAATAAATGGATACTTCAAAAATTGTCTTGGATTAGATAAAAAGTCCTCGCATCATTTAACTGAATTAATAACCCTTAATGGTCGCCTCCCTCAGGGAGCGCCTACCTCTCCATATATCGCAAACTTGATATGCGCAAACCTTGATTTAAGACTTGCTAAACTTGCTAAAAAATTAGAATTGGATTATACTAGATATGCGGACGATATGACTTTCTCTGGGAGGAAGATAAAAAAATCTATGTTTAATTCAATTGTCCGAATAATAGAGTCTGAAGGCTTTAAAATATATCCTCGCAAAACTAGATTTTTGAGCAATAAAAATAGACAAATAGTAACAGGGCTTGTTGTAAATAACTCAATAAATGTGCCACGAAAGGAGCGAAGGAAGTTACGCGCTATAATACATAATTGCATTACTCGAGGGGTAACTACTCAGAATAGAATAAAAAATAAAAATTTCATGAGATACTTGAAGGGTAAAATAGATTTTGTTAATATGGCTAATCCCACTGCCTCAAAAAAACTTTATTCAGAATTTAATAATATTGATTGGACCCCTCTTCTGCCAGTTGTGACATCCAAGCAACAAACAGATAAAACAGTAATTTTATTTCAAGAATTGGATAAATTAAACAATTTAGTAAATATAAAGTATGAGAAAGAAATAGAGATTAATGACTTCGTAGCATTACTTCTTGAGTGTAAAAATTGGTCTGATTTAAGTAATCATAGTATTGTCCTAAATAGAATTATTTCAGATAAACTTGCCTCTTTTTCTAGAGCTTTCTTGGTAGACAAAATTCCACAAAATAATCAAGACAAAAAATCTACTATCGAAAAATTCTTGGAGATTAAAGGAGCGGAATATTCTAGGTGGAATGAGCCTTTAAAAAATCTTAACCTTTTAGCAAATGTTTTACAGAGACATCCAATAAAGTGCAAAAAAACTCCGAAAGAGTTAGAAGATATTTTCAAAAAATATTGCGAATCTTATCCCTCTATTGACTACCCCCACATATGGAATAATTTAATAGAAGATTTAATTTCTCGGCTCCAAGAACTCTTTAATTGTTGCATTGACTATAAATCTCAATCATAATAATTTTTAAAAACATTAGCTTGCTATTCTAACTATGAATAATTTAATGATAACAATTTTGCTTTTTCCTGTTCTTTCTATTCTTAGAGAAACATTTTATGAATCTTTATGTAGCATTAGCACTTTTGGATGTGTAATTGGATTTACAGCCTTTAAATTGACTCCTATCCTTATAGTAACATATTGGGGTTATCTAATTTACCAGAAGTTATTCTAACGACATACCTCAATTATACCATTTTATACATTCTGTCGGTGGGAGCGTTTCATTCTTCGAATATCAACAGTTCAATCAAAAATACACCCAAATCAAAATCTCCACACCGAATACAAACAAATAAAAACCTATTATCCTTAGAAACAATATGGAAGAAGAAAATCCAAAATTTGAAGTAATAGTAATAGGAATAGTCCTCGATTCCGAAAAAAAGAAATTTTTAATTGGAAAGAAAAAAGAAGGTCCAGACGCAGAATTGTTAGGGTGGTGCTTCCCTGGAGGAAGGATAATGCCAGGAGATGATATTGACCAAGCCCTAAAAGAAAAAATCCTACTTAAAACAGGCTATTCCGTAAAAAATATAGGAACATTTTTTTCACAAACACACGAAGAAAATCCAAATATGATATCAGTCTCTTTTTTAACAAAAGTTTTCGAAGGAGAAGAAAAGCCAGGAGATGACATAACAGAGTTAAAATGGGTAGGCACAGACGAACTTGAAAGATATTTCAAAATTCCCCTTCATAGTAAGTTAAAAGAATTTCTTTCCGAACTCGTATAATATATTAGCACTCGAGATTATAATCTTCTTTATCGTCTTATAAGCAATACAAACAAATAAAAACTAAAAATAACCAATAAAATCATGGAGAAACTAAACCCAAAATTTGAAGTAATAGTATTAGGTATAATCTTTGATCATGAAAAAAAGAAAATTTTAATAGGAAGAAGAGAAAATGATAAGTTAGAAAAACTTAAATGGTGTTTTCCTGGTGGAAGACTAAAAAATGGAGAGGATATAGACGACGCTTTAAAGAGAAACATCAAATTAAAGACTGGTTATTCTGTAAAAAATATAGGAACGTTTTTTTCAAGAACCTACGAAGAAAGTTCAGAAATATTATCAGTCTCTTTTTTAACAAGAATATTCGAAGGAGAAGAAAAGCCAGGAGATGATATTGTAGAATTAAAATGGGTAACACCTCAGGAAATCGATAAGTATTTTGAGATACCCATGCACGTAAAATTGAAAGAATTTTTATTAGAACTAGTCTAATTACAATTGACTGCTTTACAAGAAGTGACTATATTTAGACTTCCTCAAAATCTTGTATCTATTATTTTGAAACATTCTAATCCAGCTAGCAAAAATAGTTTCTTTACTGGAAAAACAGGATTTTTCAGTTTATAGATGAAGTAGTTGTCAACCGATATAAATATTCACATTATCAGAATCACTAACCCCAATCTTTTTATATCTAATTTCTCCACTAATAATGATCCTGTAGCTCAGTCTGGTCAGAGCGCTAGTCTTATATGGCTACTGTTTCCACGGAAATTGTAAAAGCTTTCGCCTAAGAAAGCTAGAGGCCCCGGGTTCAAATCCCGGCAGGATCATTATCCAAACAATAGAGCAGTTCCAAGAGAGCATCCTTGCCCGAATTTTATCCAAATAAGAATAGGGGGAAAATTTAGAATAAATTAATTCATCGGCAATTATGTCAGAAAACTAAGGTGAGGTTATCCTCCCTATCTTATAACATTAAAAAAGTTTATCCAAAGCTTCAAAATTAGTGGAAAAATACTTAGGAGAATAGCTAGAGGCAAAAAGGGATTAATACTGCCTTTCATGGAAGATTTTGTTAAGACTCTTGGTGGTTGGAGTTATAAAAGATTAAAGATATATTATGATAATTGTGGGACATGGGGGCACAAGAGAGAGTTAAAGAATTATTCTAAATCTAAAGCATTCGGAATAAAAATAACAATTCCAAGGGATAATCTAAAAGATTCAAACTCAAACCAAAACAATAAAAACCAACAAGATTTCATCGATTTATGTTACTTGGACTAATAGGCAAACCATCATGTGGCAAAAGCACATTCTTCAAAGCGGCAAGCCTCTCAGACGTACTCATAGCATCCTACCCTTTCGCAACAATAGAACCAAATCACGGAATGGCCTACGTCAGAGTAAAAGCCTTATGTAAAGAACTAGGTGTAAAATGCAACCCCAGAACCGGCTTCTGCACAGGAGAAACAAGATTTGTCCCAACTGAATTGCTCGACGTAGCAGGATTAGTAGAAGGCGCAAGTGAAGGAAAAGGCCTCGGCAACAAATTTCTAGACGACCTCCGACAAGCCGACATGTTTATCCAAATCGTAGACATCTCAGCAACAACAACATTAGAAGGTCAAGAAGGAGAAGGCGATCCAATCAAAGACGTCCAAATGCTAGAAACAGAACTAAACCTCTGGTACGCTTCCATTTTCCAAAAAGTCTGGGAAAAACTCTCCCGAACAATCCAATCAACAAAAACTGACTTCGCAAAATCAGTAGCAAAACAATTTTCAGGACTCCGAGTAAAAGAAGTCGATGTAAATAGAGTATTAACAATTCTAAAACTAGACTCCTCACAACCCACAGCTTGGACAAAGCAAGATCTACATAATTTTACCAAAACATTAAGACACTCAACAAAACCAATGATAATCGCCGCAAACAAAACAGACAAACCAGGCTCACAAGAAAATCTAAAAAAATTACAAGAAGCATTCCCAGATATGAAAATAATTCCATGCTCCGCCGACGCTGAACTCTCCCTGCGACAAGCCGCAAAAGCCGAACTAATAGAATACATCCAAGGAGAATCTAGCTTCAAAGTCAACGAAGACAAAGTCAACGAAGACCAAAAGAAAGCACTGAATTCAATCCAAAAAAACGTCCTAGATAAATTTGGCTCAACTGGTGTCCAAGAAGTTTTAGATTACTCAGTCTTCGACCTCCTAAATCAAATAGCAATA
>VAPK010108608.1_pt1 | contig 11688 bp, 13 predicted proteins | sample 3395031 | NCBI WGS metagenome assembly VAPK01 (sample SAMN08290443, study PRJNA428436) | hydrothermal vent metagenome | isolation source: Deep-sea hydrothermal vent chimney 1 | place: Pacific Ocean: Juan De Fuca Ridge
AATCTGGAGTTTGAGGAGGCAGCAAGACTGCGGGATGAGATAGCCAAAGTGAAAAAACTGTAAATTTCGCTATAATACGCATAATAATAAATGAATAACCCTCGTTCAATATCTCCTAAAGACTTGTAAAAGAACTGTAGGGTTGGCTTTAGCCGACCATTAAATGAATATAATACTTTTTGGTCAGTTAAAGCCAACCCTACAACGAATTAAACGAGGTACTATTAAGGTACATAATGACATTAGATTTAAACTCATCACAACTATACTTCAACCGTGAACTCTCATGGCTTCAGTTTAACTCACGTGTACTTGCACAAGCACTTGATGAAAAACTACCACCACTTGAGCGTTTGAAGTTTCTTGCTATTTATGGAACAAACCTTGATGAATTTTATATGATACGTGTTGCTGGGCTTAAGGCACTTTTTAAAGCACGCGTGCAAGAGACCGGTGCAGACAAGCTCACTCCTTCTGAACAGCTAGAACAGATACATACTTACCTACATAAAGAGCATCAGGTTCTTGAGTCTTGCTATACTTCCATCATCTCTGAACTTCACTCTCATGGAGTCAATATAAAAAACTTCAATATGTTAAATAGCCAAGAGCAAGAAGATATTAGAGAAATATTTTTTAATGAGATCTACCCTGTCATCATACCCATAGCTGTAGATGCTACACATCCTTTTCCTCATTTAAACAACTTAAGTTTTGGTTTAGCTATTACTCTTAGAGATGACTCCAAAAATATAAAGCATGGACTTATAAGAATCCCTAGAATACTTCCTAGATTTATACAACTAGAGCAAACTTTCATACCCATAGAGTCGGTAGTTGAGCACTTTGCTTCTGAACTCTTCCCTGGCTTTAAACAACTAGCCTCTACACCTTTTAGAGTTACAAGGAATGCGGACATTGAGATAGAAGAAGAGGAAGCAGATGACTTTTTGGAAATCTTACAAGAGGGGCTTCGTTCAAGAAATAAAGGCTCACTTATACGTTTAGAGCTTATGGAGGGAGCAGATAAGGATTTACTTAACTTCTTGCTATCTCATCTTAATCTTGATGAAAATGACATTTACTCATATAAAAGTCTGCCACTTAACCTTGGAAGTTTATGGCAAATAGTAGGAGATAAAGCACTTGCACACCTTGTTTTACCTACTTTTAACCCCAAAACACTTCCACCTCTTGACACGGAAAATATCTTTGAAGCTATAGATAAGCAAGATGTGTTACTCTACCACCCTTTTGACTCTTTTGAGCCTGTGATACAATTCATCAAGCAAGCAGCTGCCGATCCTGATACACTTGCCATTCGTATGACACTCTACAGAGCTGGACAAAAGTCTCCCATAGTCAAAGCTCTCATAGATGCTGTACGTGATGGAAAACAAGTCATGGTACTTGTAGAACTAAAAGCACGTTTTGATGAAGAGAATAATTTACGATGGGCAAAAGCATTAGAAGATGCCGGAGCTCATGTTGTATATGGTATCCCTGGACTTAAAGTTCATGCAAAGATAGCACAGGTCATTAAAAGAAAGGGTAAAAAACTCCAAAGCTATGTTCACTTAGCTACAGGGAATTACAACCCAAGTACAGCAAAGATATATACAGATATATCTTATTTTACATCCAAAGAAGCATTTGGCAATGATGCCACACATTTTTTTCATTTTCTAACTGGTTTCTCTACACATACTAAATTAGATACTCTCTTTATGTCACCTGTACAGATAAAGCCAAAACTAGTGAAACTCATAGAAAAAGAGGGTAAGCACGGCTCAAATGGTCACATAATCCTAAAAGCCAACTCACTAGTAGATACGGATATTATTAAGGCTCTCTATAAGGCTTCTGAGGAAGGATGTAAAGTAGATTTAATCATCCGTGGGATTTGTTGTTTAAAACCTGCTATTAAGGGTATAAGTGAAAACATTACTGTCTCTTCTATCATAGGGAAATACTTGGAGCATCCACGTATCTATTTCTTTAAAAATGACAAAAGAAAATGCTATATTGCATCTGCTGACCTTATGCCTCGTAACTTAGTAAGGCGTGTAGAGCTTATGACTCCTATTATAGAAGAGAACCTTTCACAAAAGATAGAACAAATCTTGATGCTTCAACTCTCAGACAACTCTCTTAGATGGGAACTCCAAGAAGATGGAAATTATACCAAAGTGCCTCCTTTGGGCAAAAGTGTCAACAACCACACTATCTTAGAGCAGTATGTCAACAAAATACATGATAAAACTAAAAAAGAGACACCTGATTATGTAAGCCGTTTGGCAAATAGAATTTTAAAGGATAATTAATGCTATTAAAATTTAAAGAGTGGACACCAAAGCTAGAAAAAAATGCTTGGGTAGCTGATGGGGCTTCAGTCATCGGTCGTACAACCATGGGAGAGGACTCTGCTGTATGGTTTGGCTGTGTTGTTCGTGGTGATGTACATTACATCAGTATAGGTGACAGAAGTAACATACAAGACCTCAGTATGATACACGTTACCCATCACAAAAAAGCAGACATGTCTGACGGAAACCCAACCATCATCGGCAATGATGTAACAGTAGGTCACAGAGTAATGCTTCATGGATGCACCATAGAAGATGCCTGTCTCATAGGAATGAGTGCTACCATACTAGATGGAGCAGTTATAGGTAAAGAGTCCATTGTAGGTGCTGGAAGCTTAGTAACTAAAAATAAAGTATTCCCTCCTAGAAGCCTAATTATGGGAAGTCCTGCTAAGGTTGTGAGAGAATTAACAGATGAAGAAGTGGAAGAACTATATGCTTCTGCAGAGAGATATGTAAGTTTCAAAAACGAATACCAATAATGCAACAAATCATTACAAAAAGTTTAAATGATATCTTTTCAAAAGATATCCTCTCCTTCATCCTAAAAATAGGATTAGGTTCCATCCTAACGTGGATCATCATTCTATGGAACACATGGGACAGCTACTCAATACTAATAGCAAGCTACATCCAAAAAATTCCATTTGTTGGAAGCTGGGAATGGTTTCAATCTAGTGGAGCATTTATTGGTGCATTTTTGGTAGGTTACATGCTAATCATCATTACTATCTCTATCTTAACTTCACTCTACAGTGAAACACTACTTAAAAAAATAGCAAAAAAACATTATCCAAATACTAAAGTAGTTGGAGCAGCAAATATAACTACTTCTATTTGGCTAAGTATAAAAGCAGGAGGGATATTCATTCTACTCTTTCTTTTTACTTTTCCTCTAATTTTCATTCCCATTCTCGGACAAGTATGGATGTTATGGCTCTGGTCTATACTCATTAAAGAACCAACTGTATATGATGTAAGCTCCCTCTTCCTTAAAGATAAAAAAGTAAAAAAATCAACATTCATTGCAATGATCGCATCGCTCTTTAACTATATACCTATTCTGAATATTTTTGCACCTGTATTTGCACAGATACTATTCCTGCATGATATATTGGGAAGAGAGAATAATTAATTATTCTCTCTTTTTACTCTTCGTTCTTTTTTACTAGAAATCGAAAATCTCAACAGATCATCTGCACTCTTAACATACTCAGGTAGAGTTGTAAGACTTTTTTCCATTACTTTGGCTGCACATACTGCGTCACTATAGGCACGATGATGAGTTGCTGTTTGAATCTCCAAAAAATCTATAAGATAAGCTAAACCATAACGTTCACTCTCAAATGTACGTTTTGCCAAATCGATTGTGCAAAGTTTTGGATTGCCTATACCCCCCAAGCCAAATCTATCAAAAGAGGCATTGAGAAAACTGTAATCAAAGTTTGCATTATGTGCTACAAAGATAGCATTGCCCATAAAATGTCTCAACTTTGTAAGTGCTGACTTTCTAGTGGGTGCATCTACAAGATCTATAGGTTCTATACCTGTTATTTTAGTGATATACTCTGGTAAAAAAGCACACTCAACAAAAGTTTCAAATCTATCGATAACTTCACCATTTTGCAACATCACTGCACCTATTTCTATTACTTGAGAAGTACCTGGTTTGCTACCATTTGTCTCTATATCTATTACACAATAACGCTGTTCTTTGTATGGAGTAAAGTGTGTTTCTAATATATAATTGCCATCTCTTTCTTGCTCTATCGGATAACCAGATGCTTGAAGTAAAATAAAGATCGTATCACTATCTTCCAGTAAAGTGGTGTATTTTACAGCAATGTGTTTATATTGTTCTTCATTTAATACACCATCATATTTGCGAAATGCTGTGGTTAACTCATCAAAAACTTTTTGCATTAGCTATAAATTGCTCTACTTTCTTAAAATCTTTTTTTCCTTTTATAGACTCTACACCTGAACTTACATCTACACCATAAAAGCCATATGTTTTTACTTCAGATACATTCTCTGGAGTAAGTCCTCCCGCAAGGATTATCTTAGAACAATCCACACCATCAAACCACTCAAGATTTAAACGTTTACCACTACCACCATAAGCTTCACAAAAAGCATCTACCAAACGATATCTATCTGAAAACTTATGAATATCTTCAGGAGATTTGGCACGTACTACAGGGAGGGTTTTTAAAGCTATAGCATCCAAGGACTCTTCATCTACATCAAAATGTATCTGCGCTAGTGAAATATCAGAATATTTACAAACCGTATCTATAGTCTCTATTCCTTCATTAACAAAAAGCCCCACCCTCTCTACAAATGGAGGAAGCTGATCTATAATACGTTTTGCAGCTGCTGGAGTGATGTAACGTGGTGACTTATTATAAAAAACAAAGCCTAAAGCATCTGCTCCAGACTCTACTGCATACAGAGCATCTCTCAAATTAGTTATTCCACATATTTTGACTCGCACAATATTCCTTATTTCAATGCAGAAATAGCTTTTTCTATTCCTTCAGGGTGTTTATAAACAAATGAACCAGCAACTACAACATCAACACCTGCTGATTCTAACTCTTTTATATTTTTGTCATTCACCCCACCATCTACTTCTATAAGGCATTTAGGATTTCTTAGCTCAATAAGAGATTTTAACCTTTGTGCTTTTTCTATAACTGAAGATATAAATTTCTGTCCTCCAAAGCCAGGATTTACAGACATAAGTAGTACCATATCAACATCTTCCAGTAAAAACTCTATGGCTTCAGGTGGAGTATGAGGGTTAAGTACAATTGCAGGTCTTATTCCTAGAGAACGGATCTTTTGTATAAGTCTATGTGGATGTTTTTCTTCTTCTATATGAAAAGATATATACTCTGGCTTCAATGGTGCAAAAAGATCTACAAAAAAAGAGTTATTTTCAACCATTAAATGAATATCAAGTGGCTTTGTTGCCACTTTTGCTACCGCATCAACCACTACAGGACCTATAGTTAGGTTAGGTACAAAATGCCCATCCATAACATCTACATGCACAAGGTCACAACCTCCATTACAAATAGCTACAACATCTTGTGCTAAATTTCCAAAATCTGCTGATAAAATACTTGGTGCAACTAACATTTATATCCTAGATAAATTATTTTAATTTATTATATCATAGCCTAGATAAGTGGTCGATTGTATCGACCCCACCTCTATATTTAAATACACAAAGAAGGACTTAAGCAAATTCTATGCAATTTTTGTCTATAATCCCACAAATATTCACGTTATATAAAACGTAACTTTTAATGAAGGACATATCATGGCAAGAAAATGCGAAATTACGGGTAAAGGCCCACTTGTAGGAAACAACGTTTCTCACGCAAACAACAAAACAAAAAGAAGACAACTTCCAAACTTAAGATCTGTAAAGATTACACTTGAAGATGGAACAACTAAAAGAGTTAAGGTTGCTGCATCTACACTTAGAACGATGAAGAAAAAAGCTGCTCAAGCTGCTTCAGCTGAATAGATTCTTAAGATAAGAGAGGATATACTCTCTTATCATGATATTTATCGAAAAATTTAAACGCTTTCTCGGTTGGAAAAGCGCACCCAAACCACACATTACACTTAATGACGAATATTACGGTCATTTAGCCCCTTTTAGACTTCCTCTTATTCTTACTGTACTTATTATGCTTGTTGGCACAATAGGTTATATGGTTATCGATGATTTTCCACTTATGGATGCCATTTACCAAACAGGAATTACATTTACCACCGTAGGATTTGGAGAGCAACAACCACTCTCCGATATGGGTCGTATCTTTACTATCACACTTATCATTTTTGGCTTTGTTGTTTTCTCTATTGCTGTGGGGATCATCGCAGAAGTAGTCAAAAAAGGTGAATTTCAAAAAACTGCCAAGGAGCGTAAAATGCTTTATGAGATCGCTAGACTTAAACACCATTTTGTTGTCTGTTACCACAATGAGTTTACTATTCAGGTAACTAAACAATTACGGGAAAATCATATCCCTTTTGTAGTGGTTGACCCTCGTGAAGATATGGAAGAGCTTGCTAAAAAGTACCACTATCCTTATTTTGTATCTGCTGAACCACACACAGAAGAAGGCATACTCAAATCACATCTTTCTTCTGCAAAAGGTGTTATTACTCTAGCAGATAATGTAGCTGACAACATTGCTACCATAGCTTCAGTGCGTCTTTACGAAACAGAGATAAGCCGTGGTAGAAAATTTCTGATTATCGCCAATGCCAAAAGTAATGAAGATGATCAAAAACTTCTTAAACTGGGTGCTGACAGAGTAGTAACAGCAACAAAACTCATGGCACAACGTATCAATGCCATGGCTGCACGTCCAGATATGGAAAATCTACTTCAAGAGTTCCTCTACAAAAAAGATACTCCCCTTGATATGGAGGAGGCAAAAGTTTCTAAAACTTCTTGGCTTGCTCTTAAAAAGATCAAGACTGCAAGATTTAGAGATGTTGCAAATGTAACAATAATTGGTGTCCGTCAAAAAGACGGTAAGTTCATCCCCATGCCAAAAGGCGATACTATTATTATGCCTGAGTCTAAACTTCTACTTATTGGTACAGGTGAAGGAATAAGACAAGCTAAAAAAATTATCCGCAAAAAGGAAAAGCCTGAAGAGTTGAAATATGTTTAAAATTATAGAACTTGAAAATGGTCTAGAAAATGTACAAGGTTTTTTCTGCGGTGCTACCAATGTTGGTATGAGGACAAACCCTGCAAATTCTGGTGTTTCTAACATAGATGGCGATGTTGCCTTTATAAGAAGTGAACTCGCTTGTGACATCTCAGCAGTATTTACCTCTAACACATTTCAAGCTGCACCAATTAAACATTTTCAAAAATACACACAAGATTTTCAAACAAACTTTGTACTTATCAACGCTAAAAATGCCAATGCTATGACTGGTAAAAAAGGCATTGAAGATATTGAAGATATTATGTCAACACTCAGTACAAAAATAGATGTACTAAATCCTGTTATGAGTTCAACAGGAGTTATAGGCTATCGTCTGCCTATTGATAAAATCGTTAAAGCATTTGATACTTTAGATTTTTCTGATAACAATTCACATAAAGCAGCACGTGCCATAATGACTACAGACAGCTTTAAAAAAGAGTTAGCCTACAGAGTAGAACTAGATAATGGTGAAAGTTTTAACATTGCAGCCATCTGTAAAGGTGCGGGGATGATAAACCCTGCTATGGCAACTATGCTCTGCTTTATCACTACCGATGCAGATATTCCTAAAAGTGATATGGATGAACTACTTACCCAAAGTACAGAAGGTTCATTTAACCGCATATCTGTAGATGGAGATACATCAACAAACGATACTGTAATGCTGCTCTCAAACAAAGTATCTGGAAACTTTGATAAAGAAGCATTTGCAGAAGCACTCAACAAAATCATGTTTGAACTCGCAATGATGATACTTAAAGATGGGGAAGGTGCAAATAAACTTGTAGCCTTTGAAGTCAGAGGTGCTAAAAACCAAGAAGAAGCAAAAAAAGCAAGCATGGCACTAAGTAACTCTCTGCTGGTCAAGACTGCACTCTTTGGTGAAGACCCCAACTGGGGACGAATCGCTTCTACCATTGGTGCGAGTGGCATAGAATGCGATGAGAGCAAACTTGTTATCCATTATGATGACTTGCTCATCTACTCAAATGAATTTAGAGAACTTGATATTGAACGTGAAGATAAAGCCTATAAAATCATGAAACAAGAGAGTTTCAAGGTTACTTGTGACATAGGATTAGGTAATGCAGCTTATACTTCTTACGGTTGTGATTTAAGTTATGAATACGTAAAGATAAATGCTGAATATAGAACTTAAAAAATTCCAATTTTAACTCTCTACTAACCACAAAAGCGTTATAATTAAAATATATTAACACTAGGAATTAACATGTTACACGAATACAGAGATGAGATACATGAACTTAAACAAGAAAATGCACACTTTGCAAGAATTTTTGAGAAACATAATGATCTTGATCAAAAAATAGAAGATGCAGAAACAGATAGAGTTATCCTTACAGATGTAGAGTTGGAAATACTTAAAAAAGAGAAATTGCTTTTAAAAGATGAAGCTTATAAAATGATTATGGATTATAGAAAATCTAAAGCTTAATTATTTGTGAGCTTCGGCTCACTACTTCTTACTGCACACCCTCTTAACACAAATTATCTTATAATACAAAAACCCTATCACAAAATATCTACACATATCTAGGAAATATAAATATGGCATCATTTAATACAATAACAAACATACCCAAAGAACTTTTGAAAATTATCGATACATTTAACTTTTCTAAAATGAGTGAGATACAAGATAAAGCTATCAACCCCATCCTTGAAGATAGGGATATCTTGGCACAATCTAAAACAGGTTCGGGCAAAACATTGGCATTTGGCATCCCTACTATTATGCGTACAGATATGAGTGAAAATAAACCTCAAACCATTATCATAACCCCTACACGAGAGTTGGCAGAGCAGATAGCTGTTGAACTAAGACGTGTAGCAGCATACAAAGCTAATTTAAAAATACTTACTCTCTATGGAGGTGTTCCACTTAGAGCTCAAGCAGACTCATTGGCTAAAGGATCTCATATTCTCATAGGTACCCCAGGACGCATACAAGATCATTTAGCCAAAGAGACCCTTACACTAGACAGCATTAAAACCCTCGTACTTGATGAAGCTGACCGTATGTTAGATATGGGTTTTTATGATGAGATAGTTAAAATTGGCTCCAACATGCCAAGAGGCAAGCAGACTCTACTCTTTTCAGCAACTTTTCCTGAGAAAATAGAAAAACTAGCCAAAGCACTTTTAAAACAACCTATTACTATAAAAGTAGATACTATTTTAGAGAATGCAAAAATAGACGAGATAGTCTATGAAACTTCTGATAAATTTAAAACTCTCACAGCTCTAATACAGTCATATAAGCCAGAATCACTCCTTATTTTTTGTAATACTAAAGTAGATGTTATCTCTTTAACTGACAGATTGGCAGGATGTGGGCATTCTGTTATAGACATACATGGTGATTTAGATCAGAGAGATCGCAATGAATCTGTAATAGCATTTTCCAATGGTTCTAAACGTATCATGGTAGCTACTGATGTTGCGTCACGTGGGCTAGATATAAAAGATATAGAACTTGTTATAAACTATGACCTGCCTTTTGACCAAGAAGTATATACGCATCGCATAGGACGTACAGGGCGTGCTGATGCTACTGGAACAGCATTGTCTCTCTTCTCTCCTAAAGACAGTGAGAAGTGTGCTTACGTAACAGCACAGGCAAAGAAAGGTGAGATGAAAGATTTACGTGTAGATGCTTCCTTTAAAATGGTATCTACATACGATACTCTTTGTCTTAATGGTGGCAAAAAAACTAAACTTCGTGCAGGTGATATACTTGGAACACTTTGCAAAGAAATAGGAATAGATAACAAGATGATAGGCAAAATAAACATTACAGAAACTAAGTCCTATGTTGCTCTACATCATACAGTTATAGATAAAGTTTTTAAAGCTTTGAAAAGTGTAAAGATTAAGAAGAAAAAATATGTAGCTTGGATATTAGACTAATCTTCCAATATCTCTTTACGTCTTTTATGTCTAACCATATAAAAAATAGTAATAAATACTACAGAAGCAAGTGCTATAAGTGTTGCAGATTTTAAATACTCAGAAATAAGTTCTTCATTTGAACCTAATAGATACCCTAAAGCAACCAATACTATCACCCAAATACCTGCACCAAGTCCTGAGTAAAAAGAGAATTTAGCTATATTCATACGTGCTAATCCTGCTGGAAGTGAAATAAGTTGCCTTATACCAGGGATGAGTCTGCCATTGAAGGTAGAGAGTTCTCCATGTTTAGTAAAAAAGGCTTCCAATTTATCTAGAGTTTCCTCTTTTATAAAGAAATATTTACCATAACGTAAAATAAAGCCTCTTCCAAAATGCATTGCTAAGTAGTAGTTGAACAATGCACCTGCAACAGACCCCACTATACCTACTAAAATAACTATGTAAATATTCATCTCACCCTTAGAAGCAAGGTATCCTGCTGGTATCATAATGATTTCACTAGGGAAAGGAAAGAAGGTACTCTCAAGAAACATAAGAAGAAAGATACCCCAATAGCCCATATCTCCGATATATCCGACAATGGTATTGGCTATTTCATGTATCATAGAAAAATTAAAGTTTAATTATTCAGTATAAGCACCAACAGCAGTGAGTCTTTTGTAGCGTTGATCGAGTAACTCATCTTCTGAAAGCTCTCTGAGGGCTTTTACATTTTCTAAGAAATAATGTTTAAGTACCGCAGCTGCTGTTGCTTTATCTCGGTGTGCCCCTATAAGTGGTTCATCAAGCACATCATCTATAAGCTTATGCTCCAAGAGGTCACTTGGTGTGATCTTAAGTGCTTTGGTTGCTGCTTCTACTTTAGTAGGATCATTCCATAAAATAGCTGAACATCCCTCTGGAGAGATAACTGCAAATACAGAGTAACGCATCATTGCAAGTTTGTCTGCTACACCAATAGCCAATGCACCACCAGAACCACCTTCACCGATAACCACAGAGACAAGAGGTACTTTCACAGAAGCAAATTCAAAAAGATTTTTGGCGATTGCTTCACTCTGACCTCTCTCTTCTGCTCCAAGCCCAGGGTACGCACCTGGAGTGTCTATAAGCATCAACACAGGAATGTCAAATTTCTCTGCCATTTTTACGGCACGAAGGGCTTTTCTATAACCTTCAGGGTTCGGCATACCAAAGTTTCTCTTTATTTTATTTTTAACCCCACGCCCTTTTTGTTCACCAATAAGCATCGTCTTTTGACCATCTATCCAGCCAATATAACAAAGGATAGCAGGATCATCACGGAATGCTCTATCACCATGTATTTCATAAGCATTATCCATAATAAGCTTGATATAATCCAAAGTATAAGGTCTATCTGGATGACGTGCAAGCTGAAGTTTTTGAAAATCACTAAGAGAACCAAAAGTCTTTTGTATCTCTTTCTCTAACTCTTTTTGATGTTTCTCTACAGCTTCTAGGTTAGCAATGGCATGTGCAGATACAATCTCTTCTTGTATCTTCTCAATTTTATTTTCAAAATCTAAATAAGTTGCCATGGGTATATCCTTATATTTTCTTAAAGATAACTACACCGTTTGTTCCACCAAAACCAAATGAGTTACTCATAGTAA
>VAPK010163044.1_pt1 | contig 11685 bp, 15 predicted proteins | sample 3395031 | NCBI WGS metagenome assembly VAPK01 (sample SAMN08290443, study PRJNA428436) | hydrothermal vent metagenome | isolation source: Deep-sea hydrothermal vent chimney 1 | place: Pacific Ocean: Juan De Fuca Ridge
GGTAGAGTTCTAGAGCATTGGCACTCAGGTACAATGACAATGAGAGTTCCAGAGCTATTTAGAGCAGTTCCTGAAGCACTTTGTTATATGCACCCAGCTGATGCTAAGGATAAAGGTCTTAAGCGTGGAGAACTTGCATGGGTTGAGTCAAGAAGAGGTAAGGTAAAAGCAAGAGTTGAGACTAGAGGTCGTAACAGACCAGCTCAAGGATTGGTATTTGTGCCTTGGTTTGATGAAAAAGTATTTATCAACAAAGTATGTCTTGATGCAACTTGTCCAATGTCTAAACAGACAGACTACAAGAAATGTGCTGTTAAGATCTATAAGGCGTAACTAGATGGCAAACTCCGACAACAATAGACGAAAGTTTTTTGCGACGACTCTTCAAAGCGTAGGCTTAACAGCTCTTGGTGGATTGTTGTGGAGTGGCTATAGTGACGAGGTGAAAGCATCACCATTAGTACTTAGACCACCTGGTGCATTGAAAGAGGATGATTTCCTCAAAGCATGTATTAAGTGTGGACTTTGTGCTGAAGCGTGCGTAAACCGTGACAGTAACATAGATAAAGAGACAGGAGGATCAAGACCTGGAACACTCAAAATGGCAAAGGGTGGTGACCATCGTATGATTGGTACACCATTCTTCATTCCTACTGAGGTTCCTTGTTATATGTGTGAAGATATTCCTTGTGTTCCAGTTTGTCCATCTGGTGCTCTAGATCAAGACTCAGTCTCTAATGAGAAAGGTGAGCTTGATATAGATAAATCCAGAATGGGATTAGCTGTTGTGCATAAAGAGTCATGTATTGCCTTTTGGGGCATACAGTGTGATGCTTGTTATAGAGCTTGCCCACTTTTAGATGTGGCAATCACTCTAGAGTATCAAAAAAATGACCGAACGGGAAAACACGCATTCTTGCTTCCTATAGTGAACTCTGATACTTGTACAGGGTGTGGACTTTGTGAAATAGCTTGTGTAACAGAAGAGCCAGCTATCTTTGTACTTCCTATAGAATACTCTACAGGAAGAGCAGGTTCTCACTATGTAAAAGGTTGGGATGTAAAAGATCAAGAGCGTGTAAAAGATGCTAAAGAGATAAAGACCAAAAATGAGCGAAGTGAAAAAGAGGCCGCTGATTATCTTAATATGGAGGTAGAATACTAATGAATAATATAAAGTATTTACTCCTTAGACGGATAACACAAGTAGCACTTTTGGTGCTTTATTTTGGTGCCAATGCCTATGGATGGCATATTTTAGAAGGTACCTTTGGTTCATCACTTCTCTTTGGTGTTATTCCATTAGCTGACCCTTATACAACACTGCAAGTGTTGGCTACAGGGTTTGTTTTAAGTGCTGATGTACTTTTAGGAGCGTTGATTATTACTCTTTTCTATATGATAGTAGGTGGAAGAGCTTTTTGTAGCTGGGTATGTCCTATAAATATGGTGACAGACTTATCTAACTGGCTTAGACGCAAATTTGATTTAGATAAAGAGGAAGTGAACTACCGTTTTATTAAAAGAAAAGCACGTTATTGGATCATGCTACTTGGTCTTATTGTCTCTGCTGTAGTCGGGGTTGCTGCATTTGAAGTGTTGAGCCCTATAACCATTATGCAAAGAGGTATTATCTTTGGTTTTGGTGCAGGGATAGCGGTGATAGTTGCGATATTCCTTTTTGACCTCTTTGGGGTTAAAAATGGTTGGTGTGGACACTTGTGTCCTTTGGGTGCGAGCTATTCACTTATAGGTAAGGCAAGTATCATTAGAGTCAAACATGACCATGAGGCTTGTACTGCTTGTATGAAGTGTAAAGTTGTGTGTCCTGAAAATCAGGTTTTACATATGATAGACAAAGAGAGTATTTCAGTAACAGACGGAGAGTGTACCAACTGTGGTCGCTGTATAGATGTCTGTGATGATGATGCTTTAGGATTCAGTATTCGTTCCTTTGCCAAGAAGTAAAAACTTCTGACTCAAAGGCGAAGCTTTAATGAGAGGAATTGAGAAGGGACTTTGTTCCTTCTCAAGGAGAATTCAATAAAAAAGGAGAAGAAAATGACAAAAGTTATAAAGCTAATGGCATTAGGTTTGCTACTTGCAGGCACAAGCCTTTATGCAGCAGAAACGGTTAATATCAATGAAAAAGCAAGTGATACTGCTAGGATTGATAAAGAAGATTTAGGTAATAAAAAAGAGGTTACAGAAGAGGCTCTAGGGCTTAGAAAAACAAATCTTTATGCAGAAGAAGGTGAAACTGTAGGTGTGCAGGCTGACTTTAGCAGACCAGCACCAGGTGCTTCTAAAGTATTTGAAAGAGCATTTGTTAATGCACCGCCAATGATCCCTCACTCAGTAGAAGGATTACTTCCTATTAAACAAGGAAACAATCAATGTCTTGGGTGTCATATGCCAGAAGTAGCTCCATCTGTAAAAGCAACAGCTATTCCAGCATCTCACTTTACTAACTATAGACCAACAACTGTTCTTAAAGGTGGTGAGTTGGTAAAAGAGGGCAATATTGTTGGACTAGCTAAAGGTGGTATGGGCAATACTTCTGATATCGTTGTAGCTAAAGCAAAAAAATCAGACAAACTCTACCAAGGTAGATTTAACTGTTCTCAGTGTCATGCACCACAAGCTAAGATAGATACACTAGTAGGTAATACTTTCCAAGGTGATTTTGGAAGTGATGCCTTAAAATCTACTTCAAGTTTAGCTGATGCTATGAATGAAGGCGTACAATAGTGGCAAGTAGAAGAGATTTTTTTAAATCTTTTACCAAACCACTCGGTCAAACTAAAGAGGAGTCTCTCCTCTTAGTGAGACCACCTTATGGAAAAAGTGAATCTCTTTTTCAGAATAAGTGTCCCTCTTGTGAGAGTAAGAGTTGTATTGCTTCTTGTGATGAAAAGATCATTTTTATATTAGATAATGGTACACCCACACTTAGTTTTAAGCAAAATGGATGTACCTTCTGTGATGAGTGTGCCAAAGCATGTACTGATGGTGTTCTCTCTTTGGAAAATGAAGAGACAGCTACTTATCTCAACGCAGTGTTTCGCATATCTCTTGAAGCATGTGTGGCACATCATGGTGTGATATGCCACTCTTGTAAAGAACCGTGTATTGATGATGCTATTTTATTTAACGGGATGTTTAATCCTGTGATCGATGATGAAAAGTGTACAGCGTGTGGATTTTGTATCTCTCGCTGTCCGACTCAAGCGATCAGTTATGATGTTTACGAATTAAAAAATGATGAAGGTATAGAATGAAATTAGAAGAAAAATATCCAAAACTTTTTGCTAAATTAGAAGATAAAGATTTAGAGTTACGACATCTTTTAAATGTTGATGAAAATTATGAAGATTTTGATTCAGAAGAGTATGAGTTTGATTTTGAAGAATATAATTATGTAATCTATATTGCTGAATTGGTTCAAGAAGCATTGGGACAGGATAAAATGGAAGAGCTAATGGTTAAGATACATGACAATGAAGCAGTTGAAAATTTTTTAGCTACGGAGTTAGATATTTATGGAATCAAATCAAATCTTGGTACGGATGAAATTATTGGTTTTGTGTTAGATAAAGTTGAGGAGATCGTGTGAGAAAAACACTGCTTTTATGTCTGCTAAGTGTGGTTGCTTTTGCTACAACAACTTTAACACCTGTAGATACCATTGAGATCAACGGTACAACAAAAGATATGGTTTTGTATGATAACCATTTAGTAGTTGCTACAGATATGGGACATATAGAAGTACATGATATTGTAAATAAACAAAAGATCAAAGAGATCTTTATCCCAGATGTAAAAGACTTTATGGGTGATATTATGCCTGCACGCATAATGAGTAATGATGTAATAGGAGAGAAGTATCTTCTTTTAAGTGACAGTGGTAAAGGAGGATATTCAAATCTCTATGTGTATGATAATAATTTAACACAACTGCTCTCTGCAGAAGATAAAAAAGCCATTATCAAAGCACGATTTATAGATGAGTCGCATATCCTTTTGGGTTATTTGAGTAATGAAGTAGCACTGTTAGATATCAAAAGCAAGAAAGAGCTTTACAAAGTACAGTTAAGCGAGTCAAAATTCTCAGATTTTGCATTGAACGAAGAGAAGACACAAGTAGTTTTTTCCTGTGAGAGTGGGGTATTGAATGTGGTAGATGTTAAAAGTGGAAAAATCCTTAAAAAACTACAAGGACAAAATGTAGATAATGTTTACAAGGTAGATTTCAAAAACGGAATGATCTCTGGAGCAGGACAAGATCAAAGAGGATCACTCTATGACGTTAAAAGTGCTAGAGGTGACTATATTAAGGGAAGTTTTCTCATCTATGGAACTGCACTAAGCCCAAGTGCCTCTAAAGTAGCATTTGCTATGGATGAAAAGAACAATATTTCTATATATAGTACTTTGAGTAAGTCAAAAATGGCTTTACTTAAAGGGCAAAAGAGTACACTTAATGTCATAATCTTCCAAGATGAAAATAGACTTTTTTCAGCAAGTGATGATAGTACCATTATGATATGGGATTTAAAAAATTAGAAATTAAGAAGAGGAGTTATAGGATGAATGTATCAAGTATTGTAGTACAAGCAAGATCAGAATATATTGATGAATTGGTAAAAACATTTAAAGCATCGGAGTATTGTGATTATCATCTTCATGATAAAGACAGAGGAAAGATCATCGTTACTGTTGAGGGTAAAGATGTAGGTGAAGAGATAGAAAAACTTGTAAAAATTCAAGAGATGCCTCATGTCATGGCTGCAGATATGATGATGACCTATCAAGAAGACAGCCTTGATGCAGAGATAAAGGCTCTTGAAGAGCAAGATCTTGTCCCTACAATGTTGAATGATGATAGCCTTGATGCAAAAGATATTGTCTATAACGGTGATTTAAAGAAAAAAGATTTAGGATTTTAGAAGATGGCAGGTGTAATTGAATCAGTAATTAAAACAAGTCCTTTGGGAAGATGGTTTATAGAGTTGACAGATACGATGAAAGAGGATGCTGAACCTATTTTTTGTATGGATATTTATGAGTATGCAGATAAAATAGAAGAGATAGGAAAAGAGTATGATGGTACAGTTGAAGTAATATGGTCAAGCGATGATGGTGTGACTCCTGAGCAGATTAATGAAGTACGCATGCAGATGAATGCTTATGAAGCAGAGCAAGAAGCAAAAAAACAAAATGCAGAACAAATGCCAGATGGTACACCTAATTTCGAGGCTTAAGCTTGCTTAAAATACTACGTGAATTTTATGGAGTAGGAATTCTTTTTTTCTACTATATCAAATACATCATCCTTTTTGGATGGCCCCTACTCCTCTATGGACTTGAATACAAACCAAATATCATTATGGATATTTTATGGGTATTCTGTCTAGCACTTATGACCAAAGATCTCATCTTTAAATTTGTGTTGAAAAAAAGTTATTGTGATAATGATTCATGTAGTCATACTATACAAAAAAAATAGACTAATTTATTAAAAGTATTACAATTTGACATATAAATAGATTTATAACTACATACTGTGTATAATATGACAATTTTACAAAGGAGTTAGCATGGGTGAATCACAATCTACTATCGAATTATCAAATCATTTATCTACTCTAATACAACCTTTACGAAATTATCAGAGTATAGAGCTTTTTGCAGGTGCTGGTGGGATGGCTTTGGGTATGGAAAAAGCAGGTTTAAAACATTTGCTTCTTAATGATTTTGATCGATATGCTACGCAAACTTTAAAGAAAAATCGTCCAAATTGGGATGTAGTGTATGGAGATGTTGGACAGATAGACTTTATGCCTTATAAGGGTAAAGTAGATGTGCTTACTGGTGGGTTTCCTTGTCAAGCATTTTCATATGCCGGTAAAAAAATGGGTATGGAAGATACAAGAGGAACTCTTTTTTATGAGTTTGCAAGAGCATTAAGGGAGTCTGAACCTAAGCTTTTTTTAGCTGAAAATGTTAAAGGTTTATTTAACCACGATAAAGGACGTACACTGCAAACAATAGTAGAGGTATTTGAGTCTATGGGTTACGAAGTGTTAGATCCTAAAGTGCTTAAAGCGATTTATTATAATGTACCACAAAAAAGAGAACGTATTTTTATAGTTGGTATTAAAAAAGAGTATTCAAATCAAGTAAGTTTTGTTTGGCCCAAAGTTAGTGATACTCTCTATACGCTTAAGGATGCACTTAAAAAAGGGAGACTTTTTTCTTGTGATGTACCGGTATCTTTAGGGCAAATATATCCTGATAAAAAGAAAAAAGTTTTAGACCTTATTCCTGCTGGCGGTTATTGGCGTGATTTACCGATGGATTTACAAAAAGAGTATATGATGAAGAGTTTTTATTTGGGTGGAGGAAAGACAGGAATAGCACGTCGTATCTCTTGGGATGAAGCATGTTTGACTTTGACTTGTTCTCCCGCACAAAAACAAACAGAAAGATGTCATCCTGATGAAACAAGACCATTTCAAATAAGAGAATATGCACGTATTCAAACCTTTCCTGATGAATGGATATTTGAAGGTTCGATGACACAGCAATATAAACAGATAGGAAATGCTGTACCTGTGAATTTAGCATATGCCTTGGGTACTTCACTGGTACAAACACTTAATGAGATAGAGAAACTAGAGAATGCATCCATATAATTTAGGGTTTATTTCTGATGAGGATTTATTTACGCATGTCAAAGAGACAGTGGAGAAGTACCGTTTTGGTATTGATTTAAAAAAGTTTAATAAAAATCTTATAGATCCAATTAAACTGACTTTTGATAGTAAAGTTTATGGTAAAAGTTTAGAAGAGACGATAGAGCTTGAAATTATTCGTCAGATGGATAAATCAAATACCAATCATATAGGGTATTTTCATCAAAATATCTTTAGGTATATAAATAGTGAGTGGAATGTTCCTGAGCGGGGTTTTGATTTGATCAATGAAAATCAAAAAATATATGTAGAGCTTAAAAATAAACACAATACCATGAACTCATCCTCTGCTCAAAAAACATATATAGCTATGCAAAGTATGATACTTAAAGGAGCAGATATAAGATGTATGCTAGTAGAGGTTATTGCTAAAAATAGTCAAGATATACCTTGGAAAATTAGTATTAATTCTGAACCTTATATACATGATAATATACGTAGAGTTTCTATGGATAAATTTTATGAAATAGTAACAGGAAGCCCTGATGCATTTAAGCGTTTATGTGAAGTATTGCCTTTAGTATTAGAAGATGTGATAAGTTCTATTTCTGGCAATACAATAGAAAATTCTGTTTTTGAAGAATTAACCCAACTTTCTCCAAATTTATTAAAAAGTTTGTATCTTTTATCTTTCAATAAGTATGAAGGTTTTAAAGAATTTAATGTTTAATCTTAGATATTATCCTCAATCTGATATAATCAAATAATTTCATATACAAAGGTATATATTATGTTTGGAACATTTGATAATGCAGTAGAAGCTAAAATTTTTTTTGGTTCTACTGAAGAGACTAAAGAAGAGAAAACAGAAAGATGTAGTCCTTATGATGGGATTGTAGTGAGTATCGCACCTCTATGTGATACTGAAGATACGCAAAAGGCTCTTTTTGTTGCGAAAGAGGCAGCTAAAGTTGCTGCAAAAACAGACCTGTCACAGCGTATTTTATGGTTGGAAGATGTTGTAAGTAAGTTGCATAAGTATAGAGAAGCATTTGCAATGATGCTCTCTAAAGAAGTGGCAAAACCTATAGCTTTTTCTCGAATAGAAGTAGATAGATGTGCAGAAACCATCAAGCTTACAGCTCTTGAACTTGCAAATTTAGGTGGTGAGACCATCCCTACAGATATTATGCCAAGTGGTAAAAAAACATGGGCATATTATAGACGAGAACCAGTAGGCGTTGTAGCATGTATAACACCTTTTAATTTCCCGCTTAATCTTGTTGCACATAAGATAGCTCCAGCTCTTGGTGCAGGGAATGCTGTAGTTCTTAAGCCTACTCCAGAAGCACCGATGACAGCTTATATGTTAGCTAAATTATTTGTCACTTCAGAGTATGCTGTTAAAGATGCACTTTCTGTTGTATATGGAGATGCAGAGGTAGGCTCAACTCTAGTGCAAAGTGATATCCCTAGAGTCATTAGTTTTACAGGTTCTGTGCCAGTAGGAAACATCATAACCAAACAATCAGGTATAAAAAAAGTTAGCCTCGAACTTGGTGGTAACGCTGCTACTTATATAGATACATCAGCGGATTTAGAGTTAGCGGCTGCACGTTGTGCTTTTGGAGCTTTTTATAACTCTGGACAAGTATGTATCTCACTTCAACGTATTTATGTTAATGAAGAGGTTTATGAAGCATTTGCATCACTTATTGCAGAAGAGACTAAAAAACTCAAAGTAGGTTCTCCGTATGAAGATGATACTTTTATGGGTCCACTCATAGATGATGAAGCAAAAAACCGTGCTAAGTCATGGATAAGCTCTGCTAAAAATGAAGGAGCGAAAGTTATTGCTGGTGGAGAAGAAATAGAGGGTATTTTTCCTCCTACTGTTATGGCAGATGTGACAGATGATATGAAGATCATCTGTGAAGAGGTCTTTGCCCCTATTGTAAGTTTAGTTGCTGTACCAAACTATAAAACAGCAGTTGATAAGATGAATGATTCTCCATACGGCTTGCAGTTTTCTATATTTACTAATGACTTGAAGATGACACAAAATTTTATAGAAGATGCACAATGTGGAGGTGTTGTCATAAACGATATTCCAACATTGCGTTTTGATGTGCAGCCTTATGGTGGTTCTAAGTTATCTGGGGTAGGAAGAGAAGGCCCCAAATGGGCATTGGAAGAGTTTACCGAAATCAAGAGTGTGGTGATCTGCTAATGGAAATGATGTTTCAGGCAGGTTTCTTAGGAACAAGAGCACCATTTTTTATGGATTTGGTAACACTTATTGTTTCATTGCTGCCTTTGTTGGTTGGTTTAGCTATTTCATTTGCAAGAAAAGGTAACTATTCACTGCATGGTACGGTACAAACCTTGATATTTGTCATCTCTGTACTTGTAGTAGGATATTTTGAGTATGGTGTACGTTTAGGTGGTGGGTATGAAGCCTTTGTAAAAGATACACAAGTATCACATGATTATCTGTTTATAGTGCTTGTGATACATATTATTATTTCTATATTAACGCTTGGTATTTGGACAAGTACATTGTTTAAGGCAAGGAAAGATTATGAAAGAGGATTGCCTGGTCCTTACAGTCGTTCTCATAAAAGAGCAGGATTGCGTACATTTACAGGTATAGTATTGACATCTTTAACGGGTATATGGGTATATCTGCTCCTATTTGTATTTTAAATGAAGAAAATTGCTATATCTGCTTGTTTGTTGGGTGAAAAGTGTCGTTATGATGCTACAGATAATAAAAATGAAGAACTTTTAAAAAAACTAGAGAATCATGAACTTATTTCTTTTTGTCCAGAAGATCATGCTTTTGGTTCACCTCGTCCTACTATGGATCTGATAAAAACAGAACAAGGTATCAAAGCTATTTCAAATAAGACAAATGCTGACCTCTCTTTTGCTGTAGAAGGATATGCAAAACATTTTTTTGATAAACATACAGAGCTAGATTTGTTTATAGGAAAAGATAGAAGTCCAAGCTGTGGAGTATGCTCTGCAAAACTTTATAATAAAGATAAAAACCTTATCAGTACCAATGAGGCAGGGCTTATGGCAAAAGAGGCTAAAATACGAGGTATAACTGCCATAGATGCAGAAGATTTTAGAGGATTATCATGAGAGTATTATTTATTTTATTATTAGGTACATTTTTCTTGTCTGCAAATATACAACAAGAAGATATTGGTAAACAAGCTACAGTAAAGATATATACAGTAGCTAAAATACCAAACTATCAAGCACCATGGAGTAGTTCTATGCGTAGCAGTACAGGTTCAGGTGCCATCATAGAGAGTGGGTATATACTTACTAATGCACATGTTGTAGCTAACCAGACTTTTATGGAAGTACAGCGTTATGGGCAGAGAAAACGTTATATTGCCAAAGTATATGCTGTTTCTCATCAGGCAGATTTGGCACTTTTAAAAGTAGAGGATAAATCATTTTTTTCAGGTGTTAAGCCACTTACATTTGGAACACTTCCCCAAGTAGAACAGAAGATAGTTGTCTATGGTTACCCTATGGGGGGAAGTACACTGTCCGCAACTATAGGTGTAGTCTCTCGAGTAGAACATCATATTTATGCACATAGTGGAGAGTCTTTTTTAGCAGTACAGGTAGATGCGGCAGTAAACCCTGGGAATTCGGGAGGTCCAGCTCTATCTAATGGTAAGATAGTTGGCGTAGTAATGCAAGTTATTACTAAGTCTCAAAATATTGGATATTTAGTCCCTGTAAGTATGGTAAAACATTTTATTGCTGATATGAAAGATGGACGTTATGATGGTTTTGCAGATTTGGGTTTGGGTACACAAAAATTAGAAAACCCTGCTATGAGACGTTACCATAATCTTGATGATAATATCAGTGGGAAACTCATAAATAAAGTCATCTATAACTCTTCACTTAAAGATGTACTTAAAGAGGGTGATATTGTTACGACAGTGGATGGTCACAATATAGAAAATGATGGAACGGTAGCATTTAGAAAACATGAATATACGGATTTTCATTATTTTATAGATGCATATCAAATGGGAGAGACGGTAGGTCTTGATATTATTAGAGACAAAAAACCTATGCATGTGAATGCAACATTAAAAAATACAGCAGATGATATATATTTAGTTAAAACAACACGTTATGATACGATGCCAACATATTTTATATATGGTGGATATGTCTTTTCACCTTTAACAAGAAACCTCATACGTGCTACAAATCGTAATCGTTTAAAGTTGAGTAATTTGGCTACAAAATGGCAAAAAGAAAATAAAAGTGAAGCAGTTATTTTGCTTAAAGTATTGGCTTCGGACATAAGTAGAGGCGACAACAATTTTGGCATGTGGCCCATAGATAAAGTCAATGGTGAGACATTTAAGAATTTTAAGGAATTTTATCAAAAAATGGAAGCGGTGAAAAACCAGTATATTGTTTTGGAAGATAATGATGGAGTTAAGGTGGTGATCGATAAAAAAGAGGCACAAGCAAAACAGAGTGAGATACTGAAAAAGTATAATATTGAGTTTGATAAGTCGGTTGACCTACGGAGTGAGGAAGTAGGAAGTAGAAAGTAGGAATTTTGTTTACTCGTACTTCTTAAACTGTTCTAGCCATGCTTTATCTTCTTCACTGAGCTTACCCACACGCTCAAGTAGTTTAGCTTTGGTGTTGAGGAGATCCTCAATGCTGAGGTACGATAAAAGGGCAGAATTGATAGTAGGTTCGTCTCTGCCATAAGAAATGAGTTTTTCGATATCTGATAAAAGTTCTTCTTTGGTTTGTTCATTTTTATTATTCATTCTGTTATACTATCAAAAAATGTATAAGGATTTACAATGTTAGAAGTTGGCATGAGTGCACCAGAATTTTGTTTACCAAATCAAGATGAAGAAGAGATATGTCTAAGAGATATTAAAGGAAGATGGATAGTTCTTTACTTTTACCCAAAAGACAA
>VAPK010150359.1_pt1 | contig 11683 bp, 9 predicted proteins | sample 3395031 | NCBI WGS metagenome assembly VAPK01 (sample SAMN08290443, study PRJNA428436) | hydrothermal vent metagenome | isolation source: Deep-sea hydrothermal vent chimney 1 | place: Pacific Ocean: Juan De Fuca Ridge
CTCTTAGCAGGAATCCATCTGACCTACACAGTAGATTCCCGATAAGAACACTCGGGAATGACGAAAATAAATTGTTAAGTTAATTATGCCTGCCTACTTATTACCCTGATGTATGGTGTCTTGTGATAAAACTGACCATAAAGCTGAACAATTTTTATCCAACCCTAGTATTATTGTTGAGGTATTATCTGACTCAACTGAGGCTTATGATAGAGGCACTAAATTTGCGGCTTATCGTAGGCTGTCGAAGTGAATTTTTCTAAGCAATTTTATTGGATTTAATAACTACAATTTTTATCAATAAAAACAATAGGTAATAACTAATTATGAAAATAAAAAACGGGTAAATAAAGCGGTAAAACTCTATGTTCCAGTTTTTAATTGTTACTTTTGTAAAGTGCTGAAAAACAGGGGGGGGATAGAGAGAACCCTTTTAACAGGTGCTAGATTTATGGGGTAATGATCAATGTCATTAAGTTAAGGAAAAAGAGCTTTTTTATTTCTCCTCACCGGGTGTTAATTTTAAATAATGTAGCAGCTCTAAACTAATGATTTTGTTATTCTTATGTTTTTTAAATACTTATAAATCATAAAAGTAAAGTAAAGAGCTCTTCAAGTAAAAATTAGAGAGTATTTATGTTTAGTTTACATTGTGCTGAATCAGCACCCTCCTCACCCAACCCTGCAGGAGATGGCTTTAGAGCAGTAATCTTAACGATATTGGAGCAAGGGTAACTAGCCTTTCCCCTATGGTTTTTAGTGTTTTCTGAATTCAAGTTAAAAAAACTGGAACATCGAGTAAAAGTCATTTTAGTCCTTTAAAAACCTTTAATTCACCCTAAGCTATTGATTGTTGGTTATAAATGCATCCAGGAAACGACATTTTTTGAATTTTTAAGCTAAAATAAAATTATAATCTATTGAAATATTAGTTTTAATATATTATTTACTATGATTTCGACAGCCTAGGCTTATCGCCATATTGTCAGTTTAAAAGACTATTTTTTAATTGATATCCTGCGCGAAGAGTAGAATGTTTTCGTCGTACGGCTGATAATAAATGATTATTGCAGATTTATGAGAACGGTGGGTCTTGTGAGTTTATTAGTCTGAAAATTTATATTGATTTAGTTGATATTTTTGAGGATATTGAATAGGTGATTTATGGGACTCCCTGCTGAAAAATCAGCCAGTTATGATGATCTTTTAGGTTTACCCGAAAACCTGGTGGGTGAGATTATCTACGGCCAACTATACACTCACCCTCGACCAGCACCTAAACATGCGTTGGCCGCTTCTTCAGTTGGGATGGAAATTGGCTTGCCATTTCAAAAAGGCAGTGGTGATTGGTGGATACTAGATGAACCTGAACTGCATATTGGTGAGCATGTACTTGTCCCTGATTTAGCAGGTTGGAGAAAAGAGCGCATGCCTACCTTACCTGAAACAGCCTGGTTTGAAGTTGTCCCTGATTGGGTTTGCGAAGTTTTATCACCCTCTACCGCACGAACCGACCGCATAGAAAAAATGCCTGTTTACGCTGAATTAGGTGTGGCTTTTTGTTGGTTAATTGATCCTATTTTACAAACACTCGAAGTTTATAGGCTACATGAGGGGCAATGGTTGCTACAACAAAGTTTAAAAGATGATGAAATTGTTGCCGCCGAGCCTTTTGCAGATCATAAATTTTGTTTAAGCAGTTTTTGGGAGTAAATATGGAGTCAGCCAGCTTATTTTTTAAATTAAATACTTTTTCTACCTCCGTCATGGGAAGCTAGCTTTGTTGTTCTTGAAATTAACTTGCTAATTTTAGTATGAAATTTATCACTACCATAAACTTTTACTGCTAATGTTGCCTTTGTTATTTGTTTTCCTGATTACCCATAAGTCTCCGCCATGTTAAATAAAAAAACTGGTAGCGGAGCGAGTCTAATCTGTTGATAACAGCTTATTTTAACAATTTATCCATTATTGGGGCGCAGGCTTTAGCCTGCTCTTGCACTAAAGAATGATGAAATCATTTGGTTGAGTAAACTAACATTTATCAGAACAAGTTTTTGTAAAAACCTTAATGAAAAAATAGTTTCATTTCCTTCGCAGAATGCAATATTATCTCTTAATCCATCGTATATATCATGTCGAAAAACGCTAATGCTATTCCATCTTACGACCCATCATGGTTCCGTCTTTCCGCGTTATGATGATTGAGAAATCATGTGTAATTCAGAACCCTTGTCACAGAGGTATATACGAGGCTTACTCTCCAAGAAAAAAAGCATATCGCATGTATTCGAATGCTCCCTTCTTCCTTATCCGTTATAACCAGTACTCATCACATGACTCATTTCTGAGCCACACGAACAACGCACCTCTTTTGTTTTCTGTAAGCACAAAGGTTTTCTGATAGCGGACTAAAGTCCGCCCTACAATTTATAGCCAATAACCATGAAAATCAATAATAAAAGTCTCTATCGTTATAGAGGAATGTGTACAATTTTACCACATGAGTCGGGGCTTCGCTATTCCTTACCAGCCTTGCCCACCTTTAGTTTTAGCAAAAAAACACGCCTATCATCAGCATGTAAAATCTCAAAACGAAATTTTTCATACTCTAATTTTTCACCTTTTTTAGGCATATGCCCTAATTGATGAACAATAAAACCACCAATAGTTTCGTGTTCATCATCTTTTAGGTTAGCAGAGAAATATTCATTAAATTCATCAATAGGCATTAATGCCTTAAGGGTGAATTTTGTACCATTGGATTTTTGAACATACTCCTCTTCTTTAGCATCATGCTCATCTTCAATTTCTCCAACTATTTGTTCTAAAACATCTTCAATGGTCACTAAACCAGCAGTCATACCATATTCATCAACCACAATTGCCATATGATTGCGCTCAGTTCTAAACTCTTTTAATAAAACATTAAGCCGCTTACTTTCAGGCACGATACTAACAGGCCTCATAACATCTTTTACGGCTAGTTTTTTAGTATCTAAAGTATAGGCCAGCAAGTCTTTTGCTAATAAAACACCAACAACTTTACTTCGGTCATCTTCAATAACTGGAAACCTGGAATGTCCATACTCTAAAACAAGTGGAAAAATAGCTTCTAGTAGCTCACCTTTTGATACAACATGCATCTGAACACGAGGAATCATCACGTCTCTTACTCGCATTTCAGAAAATTGCAAAATGCCTTCAATCATGGATAACGCTTCAGCATCCAGCAAATGTTTTTCTTGAGCATCCTTTAAAATACCTAATAAATCATCTTGATCTTGTGGCTCCCCTGACAAAAAGTGACCAATTCGACCAATTAATCCTTTGTGCTGGGGCTGACTACTTGGTGGTTTATCATCACTCATTGTCTACTTTGCTCCTCATATGGGTTGTTTATTTTTATAGTTTTTAATATTTTAATTTCTAAGGCTTCCATTTCTTCAGCATCGGCATCATCAATATGGTCATAGCCTATTAAATGCAGTAAGCCATGAATAATCATATGTGCCCAATGGTGTTCTAAAGCTTTATTTTGTTGCAGTGCTTCTAGTTCGACAACAGGTGCACAGACTAAAAGGTCACCTAACAAATAACTATCAGCCTCTTCTGGTGGATCAAAAGGAAAGCTTAATATATTTGTAACACTTTTTTTACTGCGATACTGCTGATTAAACTGTATCATTTCATCTTCATCCACAATTCTAATGACAATTTCAGAATCTTGAGATTTATCTGCCAATACCGCATCCATCCAGCTTTTAAACAGTGCCTCTGATGGTAACTGCTTTGACTGAGATACAATCTGAAAATCAATATAGTTCATTTCCCTTGCTGTTTTTTTTCATAGCGTTCATAGGCAAGCACTATACGCTGTACTAATGGGTGCCTAACCACATCCTTAGCACCAAATCGGGTAAAACTAATTCCTTCAACACCCTTTAACACCAGTAACACATGCTTTAACCCAGACATTTTATCATTAGGTAAATCAATCTGTGTAACATCCCCTGTTATCACAGCTGTTGAGCCAAATCCCACCCGTGTTAAAAACATTTTAATTTGTTCAACAGTGGTATTTTGTGCCTCATCCAAAATAATAAACGAGTCATTTAACGTTCGCCCTCGCATAAATGCTAATGGAGCAACTTCAATAATATTCTTTTCCAGTAACTTATCAACTTTCTCAAAACCCAACATATCATAAAGCGCGTCATATAAAGGGCGTAAATAAGGATCTACTTTCTGTGCCATATCACCAGGCAAAAAACCTAATTTTTCACCAGCCTCAACTGCCGGCCGAACCAAAATAATACGCCTCACCGTTTCGGCTTGTAATGCATCTACAGCACAAGCCACGGCTAAATATGTTTTGCCTGTTCCAGCCGGCCCCACTCCAAAGTTAATATCACAGGCTTTTATTTTTTTTAAATAACTTTGCTGGTTTTCGCCTCGCCCTTTTATCACACCACGCTTAGTTTTAATAAAGACCTGGTCAACAAGCTCAGTAGCCTGTTCAGAAGTAGAGTCAGTTAACTGCTCTATATTAGCTTCTTGTATTGATAAATGTATAGCCTCTGGCGTTAATTGTTCTTCACTTGTGGTATCAAATAAATTCTTCATAATAATACTTGTAGCCAGAACCGCATCAGCAACACCGGTGACTTTAAATTGATTACCTCGGTTAGCAATTTCTACTTTTAAACGCTGCTCTATTTGACGTAAATGGGTATCAAACTGCCCACAAAAATTTGCTAGCCTACCATTATCAGCAGGTAATAGGGTTATTTCTTTGGATATGTGTAATTCTGACAAGATATTAAGATTATTTATTTAGGATTTTATCAATAGAAGATTCGACTAAGCGAGCTCTTAAGGAATTTGGTAAAGCTTCTGTAATTAACACATCAACAAACTGTCCAGCTAAACGAGGGTGAGCCGTAAAGTTGACGACACGATTATTTTCAGTTCGACCCGTCACTTGTAAAGGGTTCTTTTTGGATACACCCTCAACTAATACAGTTTGTACGGTATCAATCATCTTGGTTGATATCTGTTGAGTCATTTCATCAAGACGTACTTTTAACTTTTTAAGACGTTGTTTCTTAATATCCTCTGTCACATCGTCAGCCAGTTCAGCAGCTGGAGTACCGGGGCGTGCGCTGTATATAAAGCTATAAGAAAAATCAAAACCAACGTCTTCAATTAATGCCATCGTTTGTTCGAACTCTTCCTCAGTTTCACCTGGAAAACCAATAATAAAATCAGAGGATAAACTGATGCCAGGCCGAACCGCTTTCATCTTATGCATAATTTCAAGATAATCAGCGCGGGTATAGCCTCGCTTCATATTTGCCAAAATATTATCACTGCCACTTTGTACAGGCAGGTGTAAATGGCTGACTAGTTCAGGGATTTCAGCAAAGGCTTCAATAATATCATCTGTATATTCTGCTGGGTGAGAAGTCGTAAAGCGGATTCTATCAATACCATCAACAGCGGCAACATAATGTAGTAAAAGGGAAAAATCTGCAATTTCACCATCCCCCATTTGGCCACGGTAGGCATTGACATTCTGTCCAAGCAAATTAATTTCTCGCACACCCTGTGAGGCTAATGAAGAAATTTCTGCAATCACATCATCTAATGGGCGGCTAATTTCCTCGCCACGCGTGTAAGGAACCACACAAAAAGTGCAATATTTACTACACCCTTCCATAATTGAGACAAATGCTTTTGGCCCTTCTGCTCTAGGCTCTGGCAATGCATCAAATTTTTCTATTTCAGGAAAGGAAATATCAACGATACGTTTATGAGTATTACGCGCTTGATCTAATAATTCAGGGAGCCTATGCAGGGTTTGAGGACCAAAAACAATATCCACATAAGGTGCTCTTTTTTGAATAGCCGCACCTTCTTGGCTAGCCACGCAACCACCCACGCCAATAACAACTTCGGGGCGTTTATTTTTAATCTTACGCCAACGGCCAATAGCAGAAAAAACTTTCTCCTGTGCTTTTTCTCTAATTGAACAGGTATTTAAAATTAACACATCAGCTTCTTCAGGAACATCAGTCATTTCCATTTGATGTGAAGCTTGTAGTACATCCCGCATTTTATCGGAATCGTACTCATTCATTTGACAGCCATTTGTCTGTATAAAAAGTTTTTGCGCCATATTCGTTTGTAGATACTCCAAGCAAAATCTACTAGTAAGGGAGATGATTATTTATTTCCAGCTCCCTAAGTTAGCCCCAGCCATAGTGATGGGGTAAAGTGTTGGACATTATAACCCAACACGCTTTAGATAAATAAAAAACCTAGTTTTTATGCTTAATTTTTCGTGCTTTACTCTTTTTAATAAATTCTAAACGGGTTTCTTCATCAACCTGTGTCCACTGCATAATTTCTGTTAAAGAACGAAAACAGCCTAAACAAATATCTTTTTCATCTAAACAGCAGTTCCTTACACAAGGTGATGCTATTGTAGGAACGGGCATATTATTCACCAATCCTTATTTCCCTATGGGTGATACACGAGCAATAACTCCAAATTTCGGGTGGTCAAAATAATGGGTTTCATTTAATTTAAACCGGCGTTTTTCATTTAAGCGATAAATAACTGAATCCTTTGAATACTCAAGGTCAACAATCATATGCAAAAGGTGTCCACGTTGCATCCGAAAAAAGCCATTAATACTGCCATCTGTGTTAGTAATTTTTACAGCACGACTTAAACGATTAGATCCCACTGCTTGTGTCCATGCAACGTGCATTATAGGTTGATAATTTTGACTCCTTGCTAATCGAGCATAACTACCCTTTAAACTCAAATTCTGTGAATTTACCTGCCTATAGGATGATAAATCAACCCGTTTTTGAGGCCACTTAATATGACTTTCGGACTGATCAAACACCTCGGTATTCGGCATATTCTGTGAAAATATCAGTAATTCTATTTTATACAAGCGCTGTTCAGCCGAGGCATTAAAATAATACAAACTTAGAAATATAAAAAAAATTAATTTATTGCTATTTCTCATTATTCATCCTAAACCTGATCATGCAGGCGTTAATTCGTTCAACAACTCGGTTATAAAGCTTATCTTTTGCTCGACAGTTTCAAATTCTTTAGTAAACCTTAACTTATCTAAGCCATCAAATTTATAATATTGTGGCTGAGTTTGAATAAGTTGTATCAGCTTATCTGTATTTATTTTAGGCTCAGCAGCAAAAATAATACGCCCACCTGCAATATGTGCATCAATTTTTTTAATTCCTAAAGGCTCAGCTTGTTGCTTTAATTCAGTCACACTAAATAATACTTTAACGGCATCAGGCAATAAGCCAAACCGGTCAATCATTTCGACTTTTAAAGCCCGTAATTCTTGATCGTTTGCTGCACTAGAAATACGCTTATATAAAACCAAACGCGCATGAATATCCGGTAAATAATCTTCTGGAATTAAGGCTTGTGCTTGTAAATCAACTTCTGGCCCGATTTCCATAGGTGCGTCAAGTTCTGGTTGCTTACCTGATTTTAAAGCATCAACAGCCCGTTCCAGTAACTCGGTATATAAAGTGAAGCCAATTTCTTGTATTTGACCACTTTGTCCATCACCTAATAACTCCCCCGCCCCTCTAATTTCCATATCATGCGATGACAACATAAATCCAGCCCCTATCTCACCTGATGTACCCAATGCTTCCAACCGCTTCACAGCATCTTTGCTCATTAATGATTTCGGTGGCACGATAAAGTATGCATAGGCACGGTGATGAGACCGCCCTACTCGTCCACGTAATTGATGCAGTTGAGCCAAGCCTAATTTATCAGCACGATTCACAATAATAGTATTTGCAGTAGGAATATCAATACCACTTTCTATAATAGTCGTGCTTAGCAATAAATTAAAACGCTGATGATAAAAATCCAGCATAATTTGTTCAAGTTCTCGTTCAGCCATCTGTCCATGAGCAATTTGCACGCGTGCTTCCGGCACTAAACTTTCAATTTTACGCGCCATTTTATCCATACTTTTTACATCATTATGTAAAAAGAAAACCTGACCTCCTCGCTTAATTTCTCTCTGACAGGCCTCTTGAATCTGCGCATCGACCCATTCGCTGATAAAAGTTTTAATGGGGTGCCGGTTAGGTGGAGGGGTAGCAATAATGGATATATCTCTTAACCCGGCCATCGCCATATTTAACGTTCTTGGAATGGGGGTTGCTGTTAGCGTCAAAAGGTCTAATTCATAGCGCAATTTTTTAAAATGTTCTTTCTGTCGAACACCAAAGCGATGCTCCTCATCAATAATAACCAGACCCAACTGCTTGTACTTTAACTCTTTTGATAATAGCTTATGAGTACCAATTACAATATCAACTTTACCATTCTCAAGTTCTTCAACAATAACCTTTTGCTGTTTAACTGTCACAAACCGTGACATCACTTCAACGCGTACCGGCCAATCAGCAAACCGGTCTCTAAAATTTTGATAATGTTGCTGTGCTAATAATGTCGTTGGTACCAAAATAGCTACTTGCTTACCACTTTGTACAGCAACAAAAGCAGCACGCATAGCCACTTCAGTTTTACCAAAACCAACATCACCACAGATAACCCTATCCATCGGTTGCTGCCCGAGCATATCCTGATAAAGCGCATCAATAGCTGCTTTTTGGTCAGGTGTTTCTTCAAATGGAAAAGCTTCAGAAAAAGACAAGTATTCTGCATCATCCACCTTAAAAGCATGCCCTGCTTTAGCAGCACGTTTGGCATGAATATCCAATAGTTCTGCCGCTACATCTCTAGCCCTTTCCATGGCTTTTTTCTTAGCCTTACTCCAGCGGTCACTCCCTAATTTATGTAAAGGTGCACTATCGGCACTTGCCCCGCTATATCGGCCTATGAGTTGTAATGATGAAACCGGAACATAAAGCTTATCTTCATTGGCATATTCTAAAGTTAAAAACTCCGAAATAATCCCCCCAACATCAAGTGTTTGTAGGCCTAAGTAACGGCCAACTCCATGCTCTTGATGAACTACAGGTGAACCGACTGTTAATTCATTTAGGTTATTAAAAATATTCTCTAATTCTTTTGCCGCAGACTTCCTTCTTCTACGACGCTGCTGAACCTTTTCACCACTTAACTGCCTTTCAGTAATAATAGCAATAGCTGGATCAGCTAATAATAGCCCATGATCCATCGGTGCAACCAATACACAGGGCGAACTATCTTGTGCTAAAAAAGCTTGCCATGTATCAACTTGTTTTAAACTGATTTGGAAACTTTTAAGCTTATCGATTAAACCTTCTCTATGCCCAGGTGTTTCTGCAACAAAAAGCACTTTACCTGTGAACTCCTGCAAAAAAGCCAAAATTCTACTAGCGGGCTCCTTTAGTCTGGCATCAATAGTTAAATCAGGTAAAGACAGACAAATAAATTCACTTGAACTAACTGTACTTCCATTTAACAGGATTCTAGAAAACACTTTTAATCTCTGTTGCAATTCATCAACGGGAAGAAAAAGCTGCTTAGGATCCAATAATGGCCTGTCCACATCATATTTACGCTGTTGAAATCGCTCTTCCGCTTCGGTATAAAAAGCTTTAGCTGAATGATCAACAGATTCAGGTAAGACTATTGCTGCTGTTGTTGGCAAATAATCAAATAGGGTTTCAGTCTTATCAATAAATAAGGGGAAATAATATTCAATCCCACTAGGAGCAATACCTTTACTAACATCTAAATACAATATATTTTTAGCAGAAACCTCAGGGAACTGGTTTCTAAAAGCTTGTCTAAAATGCTTTATAGCCTCATCAGTAAAAGGAAATTCTCTGGCAGGAAATAACTCAATCTTATCTATTTTTTCTAGTGACCTTTGGCTATCAGGGTCAAAAGTTCGAATTGATTCAATATCATCATCAAATAACTCAATCCGATAAGGCAATTTACTTCCCATGGGAAATAGATCAACAATAGAGCCCCTGATTGCAAATTCTGCATGCTGATAAACTTGAGAAACACATTGGTACCCTACGCTTTCTAACTTAATACGGTTTAGCTCCATATTAAATAGCCCACCGACCTCAATAGAAAAGCTATGAGCTAAAACATGCTCTCTAGGTGCAAGTCTGTGCATTAAAGTAGCAACAGAAACAACCAGCGCACCTCTTTTAGTTTCAGGTAGTACGGCTAAGGCTTTTAAACGCTCGGAAATAATTTCGGGTAAAGGGGAGAAAACATCATAAGGCAATGTTTCCCAGTCAGGAAAGTGTAATATTGGATAATTGTCATTTAAGAAAAATGCTAATTCATGTTCTAACCGTAAAGCCGTTTGATTATCAGCTGTAACAATAACAAACAGACGGTTTTCATTTTTAATAGCCGATGCAATCGCTAATGAATCACCACAGCCTTTTAGCCCCCTCCAAGATAAAATATGACGATTATCTAAAGGTAATTCAGGTGAGAAAATTGAATTTTTTGGCATTACTCTAAGCTATTAAGAAAAAACTATTATTATACCCTGTAGAAAGTAGTAATTGTTTTAGCTTTTGTCAATCGTGGAATAAGGGAAGAACAAAAACTCTTACAGTCTTTTTACTACCCTAAATGTATTGAGTTATTATGGAATAAGGTTGGGAATGGAGGCTGCTGGCGGAATCGAACCGCCATAGATGGATTTGCAATCCACTGCATAACCATTTTGCTAAGCAGCCTTAAAGATAAAATTGATATAAATAAAAAAGCCGCGAAATTCGCGGCTTTTTTGAAATATATTGGAGCGGGAAACGAGATTCGAACTCGCGACCCCAACCTTGGCAAGGTTGTGCTCTACCAGCTGAGCTATTCCCGCTAATCAATTTATTCGTATATTATAACCAATATTTTTTAGCTGTCAAATAATTAATTTAAATCATTTGCAGTTGTCCAACCTTTTCTTCCCTCACAGCCTTTAGCATCCAGAATTTCAAGCTCAACGAATGTTACCCCACCTAATGCTTCCTGTGTGCTTAACAACTTAACTTTTGTACCTTCAGGCATACTCTTACAGTTACCTTCCTTGCCTTCTTTTTCAGATTCATCATAAGCTGCCATTGATCCAGGTACAGCAACTAATCTAATTTTTGCATCTGCCCCATAACTATTTACACCTTTCAAGGTATATGTATTTCCATTAACCAAATTAACCTGCTTAGGCTGAGGAAGAGGGTTCTTACCACCCCCACTCATAAGGAGTAGAAGGATAACAACAACCAAACCACCAATAGCACCAAAAAATACTTTGGGGTTTGAATCTTTTAATGCCATTATTTTTGCAACAGCACCACTTTCTTCAACTGCATCTGTTACATTTTCTGCAACTTCCTCAACTTTTTCAGTGACAGTTTCAACCACTTCTTCAACTGTTTCCTTTACATTTTCAACCACTTCTTCAACCGACTCATTTAGATTTTTATCATCACTCATACTTATTCTCCTCTTAACAAAAAAATTAAAACGCAAAAACCAGGAGGCTGTCCGAGAACAGAGAACCTGCTACGGAAAAAGCCCTTTTGGCCACTTTTCCCGTTCATTTTCGTTAAATAGCGCAACTATTCGCCTCAAATGAACGAAAAAACTGACTCAAAAGGGCTTTCCCTCGCGACGGTTTCTATTCTCGGA
>VAPK010637920.1_pt1 | contig 11683 bp, 9 predicted proteins | sample 3395031 | NCBI WGS metagenome assembly VAPK01 (sample SAMN08290443, study PRJNA428436) | hydrothermal vent metagenome | isolation source: Deep-sea hydrothermal vent chimney 1 | place: Pacific Ocean: Juan De Fuca Ridge
AGGACAAGGTAGGCCTAACAAAATTCTTCTCTATTCGCTTGTGGGTTGATCTCCTTCCCCTGGTTAGATCCCCAAACCTCTGAACTATGACACTCCCTCCACCAAGCATGTTAGCAAGATAGGCTATATACTCCCCGTATCTCACAGGATCCTTGAAAGGTTCAGTAAACTTTGTTGATACTAAAAGAGCAAAGTTGGTATTCTCGCTCTTTTTTTCTTTATAAGAGTGACCATTAACCGTGTGAAGATTGTTTTGGTTCGTCTCTATGGTTACAAATCCACCCGGATTTACACAGAAGGTTCTTACATTATCCTCAAATTCGCTTGTGAGATATAGAATTTTGAATTCATAAAGATAATTAGTGAATGGATCTGTAACTTCTCTATTTACTTCTACCCTGACACCTATATCTATAGGATTCATATCGTACGAGATACTGTATTTTGACGAAATCTGCTGCATCCATGAATTTCCAATCCTACCTACAGCAAGCACAACAACATCATAAGGTATTCTATCACCGTTATGCAAAACGACACCTTCAACTCTGTCGTCCCTCACTATTAGATCCTCAACCCGGGTTTCGCAAAAGATGTTTATGTTATTAGATTTCTTAAGTTCCTCGTACATTCTTTTCACTGCCAGGCTCGAATTGTCTGTGCCAAGATGCTTGTACTTAGCTGCTACCAGTCTTAATTTGTGCAAACTACATCTATATTCTATTTCCTTTATTCTCTCATAATCGCCAGTGGTAGCAACCGTCGTTACTCCACTTAACCTGCTCCATAAAAAATCCACATTCTTGATGGCTGACTTAACCTTCTCTATACCCACTATCTCATGCAACCACCCACCCACATGTTCACTTAACGTTAACTTACCATCAGAGAATGCTCCAGCTCCGCCGAAACCTGAGAGTATTTCCTTTCTACTCCTCTTGTCTATTGATTTTCCCATCTCAAATATATCCACACTTATACCATTGATGTCTTTAAGCTTATAAGCGGCAAACAGCCCTGCACTCCCTGCACCTACAATGGCTACATTCATAACACCCCCATTTCGATGATACGGTGGCATAGAAAGGTTTGTCAATAAAATTCCATGTTGCATTTGATTCCCATGTGAGTATTATGGATGAGTTGTTCGTAGGGGTTTTTATGGCTGATAGAAGAGTCTTTAAAAGAATACGGGATAAGTTCCTTTCGTACACAGACAGATTTGCAGGGGATACTGGTGTATCAGGTGGAATAAAACTCAAAATAAAACACTCAATGGCTGTATGCAACAACGCTATGCGCATAGGTAGAACCTTAAATGTATGTGAAGAAGTGCTATGGCTGATCGGCATATCTGCTATACTTCACGACATAGGGAGGTTTATGCAGTTTGAGAAATACGGTACGTTCATAGATGAGATTTCCGTTGATCATGGCGATATTGGAGTAGTACTTCTTGAGGAAGAAAATATACTAAGCGGATTAAACGCTTATGAGAAGGAAATCGTGCGGTTCACCGTAAAACATCATAATAAACCCGGCCTCCCACTACAATACCATGGCGACAAAATGTGCGTGCTTAAAGTGGTGCGAGATGCAGATAAGCTTGACATTCTAAGGGTTGTATTGGAACACTACGAGAGCAGAGACGAAAACACATTTGTGGAACTGGGTCTACCCAATAAACCGGGCATTTCAGAAAAAGCCGTTAAAGACATCCTAAGTGGGCGTGTAGTATCCGCAAAGCATGTAAAAAAACTGAACGACCTGAAGTTGCTGTATATCTCCTGGGTGCATGACATGAATTTTAACATAACCATAAACATCTTCAAAGAAAGGAACTATTTGGAAAGAATAAAGGCTTCCCTTCAGGAAGTTGAGAGTATTGAAGGAATTATAAACAAAGTAAAAGGGTATATAAATGAGAGGATTAATGAACACTCAGAACGTAGGTGTACCTAAAAAGTTTACCATATATGATATAGCTGTAATAAGTGTGCTCTTACTCATTGTGTTTCTCATGATTGTGCTCGCGAAAAGATGGTCTGCCCCATTCGTACCTGAGGCTCATATATCCTTAAACCCCGCCTATCTCATAGAATACACCTTCTTTTCCATGTCAAGAGGGTTTATAGCATACGCACTTTCACTTGTTTTTACCCTCGTTGTAGGCTACGCTGCTGCCAAGAATCAGTACCTCGAAAAAATAATAATACCCACCCTTGATATATTCCAATCCGTTCCTGTTCTCGGGTTCCTACCAGGACTCATGCTGGCACTTATATCCCTCTTTCCACATACGGAGATAGGGCTCGAACTTGTATCTATAATAATGATATTCACAGGCCAGGTATGGAACATGACATTCAGCTTCTACCAATCCCTAAAATCGGTCCCTTCCGAGCTCATTGAAGCAGCAAGAATATACAATATGTCAAACTGGGGCATATTTTGGAACGTTGAGGTACCATATGCTATGCCCGGACTAGTATGGAACAGCATGATGTCTATGGCAGGCGGTTGGTTCTTTCTCACCGTCTGTGAAGCTTTCACACTTGGTAACAAAACATACAGCATACCGGGTATAGGCTCATACATGGCTATGGCCATAGATAAAGGGTATATACCCGGACAGATATATGGAATACTAGCCATGGTTTCAATGATAGTATTCATAGATATTGTTTTCTGGAGACCAATAGTCGCATGGTCTTCAAAGTTTTCTCTAAAAGAAGATTCGCAGGAAGATAGAGGATCAATAGTGCTTAATATACTTATCAATTCCCATGTTACGAGATTCTTCAGAGAAATGCTGTTCAAGAGCAGTCCTATAATAAAAATGGGCAGAAAAAAGGAAATAAAAGCAGAGAAACCAGTCGTTCAGAGGAATTATATCTCAGAGGCATTTTTTTATAGCTTTATACTGATCGTCGTCGTACTCTCAGGATATGAATTTTACCGAATGATACATGGAGCAAAGCTAAATGAGATAGGGAAAATACTTTTCTGCGATGGTATAACCGCCCTTAGAGTCTATGGGAGTGTATTCCTGTCGGTATTGTGGACTGTACCAGTTGGCATTGCAATAGGCAAAAACAGAAGGATATCATCAAAACTGCAACCCATAGTCCAAATATTAGCATCCTTCCCAGCTCCGCTCATATACCCCTGGTTTGTGATGATGTTTCCACAACTCAATTACTCCTCCGTTCTGCTAATGATGCTTGGCACCCAGTGGTATGTCTTGTTTAACGTTATAGCTGGCACCTCAACCGTACCCAAGGATTTAGAGGAAGCATCAGAGGTGTTTGGCCTTAGGGGGTTGAAGAGGATGTTTAGCCTTTATATACCCGTCATCTTTCCATATCTAGTCACGGGGATAATCACGGCAGCTGGGGGAGCTTGGAACGCAAGTATAGTAGCAGAGTATATGAGTGTGAAAGGTAAAATATTTAAGGCTATCGGCATCGGGGCCCTTATTAATAATTTCACCAATGCGGGAACGCTGCATTTACTAGCTATAAGCATAGTGGTGATGTCTTTAAGCGTCGTTTTTATAAACAGGGTTGTGTGGAGACCCCTTCAAAGATATGCTGTAAGCAGGTTTTCTCTGGAGTAGAACATGGGCATAGTTGAATTGAAAAATATAAACGTTACATTTCCCATATCCAGAAATGAATCCTTAAACGTACTTAAAAATATTAATTTCACAGTAGAGGAGGGCAAAATAATATCCATTCTTGGTCCGTCGGGATGTGGTAAATCAACTCTCCTCAGGGTTATAACGGGTCTTTTGAAACCTTCCTCAGGAGAAGTGTATTACAGGGGTAAAAAGCAAGAAACGGTTAACAACAAAATGGCTATGGTATTCCAAAACTTTGCACTTTTTCCATGGAAAACAGTTTGGGATAACATAGCCGTAGGTATAAGAGATCCAAACACTGAAAATGCGGATGATATGATAAAAAAGGTCATAGATATGGTTGGTCTTGAAGGGTTTGAAGACGTGTATCCTAAGAGCCTATCTGGAGGAATGAGACAGAGAGTAGGCATAGCAAGAGCCCTCGTTTCAAGTCCAGAGGTACTCTGTATGGACGAGCCGTTCAGCGCTCTAGATGTTCTGACAGCAGAGAACCTCAGGGAAGAGCTGATGGACCTATGGCTTTCCAAAAAAACCTCGCTTGTTGATATTATCCTTGTAACTCATAATATCATAGAGGCTGTTTATATGTCAGATGAAATAGTTATAATGTCCCCTAATCCAGGTTCAGTCCAGCTTGTATATAAAAATACACTTTCATACCCAAGGGATCAAAACAGCCCTTTGTTTCTCAAAACGGTAGAAGCCATAAGAAACTACCTAACAAGAAACATTATTCCAGATATACCCGAGTTAAAGATACACGAACAACTTCTGCCAATCCCAAACGCTACCGTTAGTGAGGTAATAGGTTTACTCGAGGTTCTAGAGGATAATCAAGGAAAAGTTGAAATGTTTGCCCTATCTGAAAGAATAAATAGGAGATTCACAGTGGTAATGCTTATTGCCACAGCTGCCGAATTCCTGGGTTTTGTCGAGACACCCCTGAGATACGTAGTGCTCACAAAGATAGGTAAAAAGTTCCTTGATGCCGATATAAACGAGAGAAAAGAAATCTTTCGTGTTCAACTCTTAAGGTTGCCAATAGTAAAGATCTTTGTTAGATTTATAAAGGGCAAAGGAGGAGATATCTCCACAGATGAAGCAAAGAAATTCCTTAGGAAGAAACTGCCAAAAGAAAAACCGAACACGGTACTAAGGCCACTACTGAACTTCTGTATGTACGCTGAAATTTTGGACTATGATTCCAGAGACGAGGAAATATCAATAAATCCAGATATACAAATAGAGGTGTAAGGCATGATAGCTGTTGTTCTCGCAGGAGGCAGTGGAACGAGGTTATGGCCGCTTTCAAGATACACTTACCCCAAACAGTTTATAAAACTTGAGGGTAAAACCCTTCTCCTCAGAACACTGGAGAGAGTGTGCCATGTCAACCCTGATCTAGTGGTAATTGTGGCTAACAAGGAGTATGAATTTCTCATAAAGGAAGAACTTGAGAAGATACATTGCGACAACGAGGTATTGTTTGAGTCGTCTCCAAAAAATACAGCCCCTGCCATGGCGTTAGCTGTGAATTACTTGAGAAAAAAAGGTACCCCCGATGACTCCGTGATATTTTTGTTCCCATCAGACCATATAATAAGCCCCGTTGAAAAATTCGCAGAAGACATTAGAATAGCCGAGGCTCTCGCCAAGAAGGGCTTCATTGCAACGTTCGGAATCAAACCAAAGCACCCAGAAACGGGTTTCGGTTATATAGAAGTGGGCGAAATGATAAACAATAGGGCATTTAGAGTAAAAACGTTCAGGGAAAAACCTGACATAAAGTTAGCCGTAGAATACCTGAAGAGTGGTAAATATCTGTGGAACAGTGGCATGTTTGCATTCCGCATAGACACAATTCTGGAGGAGATGAAGAATCATTCACCCGATATATACAAAGTTATAAACAATCAGGAAGATGTGAACTTTGACAACATGCCTACAATATCAATAGACTACGCAGTCATGGAAAAAACAAATAAGGCTGTAGTTGTAGAATCCAGTTTTGATTGGTCTGATGTTGGTTCTTGGAATGGCTTTTACAATGTGCTGGATAAGAAAGATGCAAATGGAAACGTAATTTCAGGCAATGTGGTTAGTCTTGACTCCAAAAATTCCCTATTTATTTCTGAAGGTAAACTCACAGTGGCAATAGGTCTTGAGGAATGTGTTGTTATTACTACGCCGGATGCAGTGTTTGTATCCCCAAAAAGCCAAGCGGAAAGAGTTAAGGAAGCAGTGTCCACGCTAAAAGAGCAGGGGAGAAGAGAGATAATTGAGCACAGAACGGTTTATAGACCCTGGGGTTCCTATACTGTGCTTGAAGAAGGTGAAAGATATAAAATAAAAAGAATAACGATAAAACCTGGCGCTTCACTGAGCCTTCAAATGCATTACCACAGAAGCGAACACTGGGTGGTAGTGAAGGGTACAGCACGTGTAGTGCTCGAGAATAGAGAAATGGTTGTACATGAAGACGAAAGCTTCTATGTGCCTAAGTCAAAGAAACATAGGCTTGAAAATCCTGGTAAGATTCCAACAGAAATAATAGAGGTGCAAACCGGTGAATATCTCGGAGAAGACGACATCGTAAGGTTTGAGGATGTATACGGAAGACGCTAATCCAAATCAACGCGTCCAAAATCGACACTGCTTTCTGAAACCGTCAACAACTTTTGTTAGGAAGTGCTCGTACTGAAGAGCTACTTTGTCCCATGTGAAACCAGCTGCAAATTTCCTACCACGCTGACCGAGTTCCTTCAAGAAAGCAACGTTGTTCCACAAATACATCAATTTTTCCTTTAGATCTCGTGTATCTCCAGATCTAAAGCTGATACCAAAACCGTTATCAACAACATACTTCAACTCCGGTATCTCCGAAACAACTAAAGGTTTGCCTAAGGCTGCAGTCTCAAGTGCTACTATACCCTGACCTTCAAACCTCGAAGGCATAACAACAAACCTTGAATGAGAAATAAGCGAAGCTTTTTCCTTATCATCAAGAAATCCAAGATACTCCACATTCTTCTTGTTCTTAATAAGTTTTAACAACTTAGGTACGTCTTTTCCTTTACCGGCTATCTTAATAGGAAGTCCGTCTGCACAAGAAAGTAATAAATCTAAGCCTTTGTTGTAGAAATCTATTCTCCCTATGTAACAAATATAATCCCCCATTTCACAAGGTCTAATGAAGAAAAGTCGTGTATCTATTCCATTAGAAATAATAGAGCAACTGGAAATCAAGAACTTCCTCGCTGATCGCCGAGATACAATTATAGCGTTTGGAAACCTATGAGGGTAATAAGCCTCAACAAGAAAAAATGGAGTACCTAATAGGGGGTACCGCCTTAGAATTCCCATACCTTCCTTGTGATGCAACTGGACAACAATGGGTTTTTCATTTGCGAATTTATATGCAAATACCGGATTCCATGGTGCAAAATCCTCAACAATAACATCAAACCCCAGATAATGATCCTTCAAAAACCTATGTGACATGTAAGCGTAACTAAATACGCTGAGGTAATAATTTCCTGAGAAACCCACAAACTTATATTTAAGGCCTCCTTCCGAGTAATCCTGTGCTCCCTCAAATTTACCACTCACTATAAGAACTTTGTGTCCTTTTTTAGCGAGTCTTTTATTTATCTCATAAGCCCTCACAGCACCACCACCCCCAACCCATGGATTATTTATGTGGTCATATATCAAGTGGAGAATTCTCATTTTTTGTAAGCCTCCCCAAACAAACCTGGGCCAAAAACTTCAAACAACAGTCACCCAAAATCAATCTTACCGGTTAGTTGCACTCCCCACATTAATGGTGTAAGCAAAATCACAAGTGGATCCCTCTCAACCCAAACGGAAATATTCTTAAACCCTGAAGCTGAAGCTATAAACATACGCTGTAACGATTTTCTCGTGTAGGGTCTTATGTGCGTAATCATAGAAATTAATAGCACTTTTACTAACGTTGGACAAAGACGGCAAGAGTATAGAACTCACATTCTCCGTAAGCACATGAAATGTACCCTCTCTTTTTAACACACTGTAGGCCTCATTGAATATGTTTATAGGATTACCAACGTGTTCTATAGCACACCCACATATAACAAAATCAAATGTATTCTCTGGGAAAGGAAATTTGTCGTTCCCAAGATCTACGCTGAAAAAGGTAACCCAATCTGGCAAATCCTTTGTCTTAACAAAATCAATACCAAAGAATTCTGCAGACGGATTTGACGGATTTGACTCTTTCAATACACTGAATACACTGAGCGTATAACCACTACCGCAACCTATATCCAAAACTTTTTTAGCATGTGAGAAAATATCTGGAACGCCAAAAAACCTGAATAAATAGCGTAATTTATTCCTCTTGAATCTTTCAAAAACCTTCCTTTTCAAAGGAAAACCTATCAAAGAATGCCTATCAAGATGAGAAGATTCATGGTAATTTTTATAGTTTTCACTCATGGTATAATCTTGCATCGTAAGCTCCACTCCTGCTCCTTAAAAAATCCACAACCCCTCCAACATATGCTTTGAAATTCAGCTTTTCTCTTTTTAGAGCTCTAACAAGCGTATACTTGGCAAAATAAAAGAAAAACACCAGAGGCAGCATAAAAGGGTAGAACTTTTTCATGAAGAATAAACCATTTCTTACCCAGTAATAATCATTAAGGAACATAATTCTTCTGGTTGTTCCCCCTTCTTTATGATACACAATACTACCGGGACAATAAACGCATCTATACCCTTTTCTACGCGCTCTCGTCCCCCAATCAGCATCCTCCCAATACAGGAAGTATCTCTCATCAAGCATACCAACATCCCTAATAGCTTCTACCTTAACCAGCAAACTAGCACCTGAGACGTAATCAATTTCATGTTTTATATCCAAACGCTTATCGTGCATTTCAGCATTGTGCAAAAAGAAAGTAGAATTTCCTGTGATAGGGTTTACCTTACCGCCTCCTGCACACTGAACCGCCCTCCCATCATAATAAACCAATTTGGACCCAACCATAGCTATAGCTTCATCTCCTAAAGCACACTCTACAAGGGAAGACAAAGCCATCGGTTCTACAATTGTGTCATTGTTCAATATCCACACGAAATCACAATCATTATTGCCTAAGGCATAAGACATCCCTACGTTATTACCACCGGCATATCCCAGGTTCTTTTCAAGAACGATAAGAGAAACTCTCTGTGATGAAACGGTATGTTCTCTAATTTTAGAAAAATTACCATCCTTATAACTGAAAATGTCAAATGAAAGCCCATTGTTCTCAAACCATCGGACTATTTTTTCTCGAGAATCATCATAAGAGCCATTATCAACAACAATAATGCAAGAACACTCATATTCCATACCAAGCACACTTTCTACGCACTTTACGGTATCCTCATAATTATTCCAATTAAGCACAACAATGTACACTTTTTTGCACACTTCAGAACTCTTCAAGGTATTCCTCTACAAACGCTTACGCACCTTACTTTCAAACCACTCAATAAAACCTGTCTTGGTTCTTTCCCAGGAGAATCCCATAGCATGCATCAAAGCATTTCTGCATATCTCAGCATACAGAGCCCTGTTTTCATAGAGAAACATTACACTTCTTGCCATCTGATAATAATCCCTCACCAGAAACCCCGTTTCTTTGTGCCTTATACTATCCCTCAAACCCGGAACATCATAGCCTATAGCTGGTGTCCCAACGGCGTTTGCCTGTATAACAACCTGCCCCCATCCCTCTCTCACACTTGGTACCAACAAAAAGTGAGCCTTTTTCAATAATTCGTACTTTTCATCGTCCGGCAGGTAGCCCTTAAAGCTCACAACTCCAGAATACATGTCCCGCAACCTTTCAAGCTCCGGTCCGTCACCAATCATGTTAAGCATAGCATCTTTTCTATGCCTCTTTACCTCAAGGAAGCACTTGATTGCATCCTCCGGGTTCTTTGTTTTTTTCATCCTACCCAAAAAAACGAGCGTGAGACGTTCATTCTTGCTGGGTACATGTTCCATGGGCTTTATATCAAGGCCATTAGGCACTATACTAACTCCGCTAAAGCCAAGTTCCACCAAATCCTTTTTGGTTGACTCTGACACAGTAATGACCGGCTTCCTGCTGTACAGCCTCAGCATAGTCTTTTCAATAAATCTGAATATATAACCAAATACCCCATACTCCACGTTCCAGAACTCCTCATACAACTGATGGATAAGTAAAACACTGTTATCAAGCAAAAACGTAAAGAAACCCACGCCGTTGAACTCATCTATAACAACATACGGCCTGGTTTGCAGACAATACAAAATTCCCCATAGATGAACAGTCAACTCACTACCCCTCCTCAAAAATGTAATTCCCTCAATGTTCTCAACACCTCTAAGACCTTTACCGGATGAAGCAAACCATATTACCTTGTACCCTGCATCGCGCAGAGCTTCAGCCACAGCAAGAGTGTACCTCTCAGCTCCTCCCCTCTGACTGTGTTTTATACATCTCCTGTTGAGAATAAGCACAAATTGAGCCTTATCATCCATCAAACTACTCATTTTTCCTAAGACACTCAGGCACATTGTAGTTTATACGGCATCAGATTTGCAAATATTTTCCCCCTATGTTATTATCCATAAATTCTTTCTAAAGGAGTTGTCAAATGGCTACAGTTTCTCTCAACAAGAACAACCTTGAAAAGCTCATTACAGAGAGCAACATTCTCATGATTGATTTTTGGGCAGAGTGGTGTGCACCCTGCAAGATGTTTAGCCCGGTATTTGAAAAAGCTTCTGAAAAACATAAGGACATAGTGTTTGCAGAGTGCAATACAGAAGAGGAGCAGGAAGTAGCAGCCGCTTTTGGGATTATGTCCATACCAACGCTTGCTATATTTAAAGAAGGTATACTCATATATAAAGAAGCGGGAGCGTTACCTGAAAGTGCTCTTGAAAACATAATATCTCAGGTGAGAAATTTAAACATGGATGAGGTAAGAAGAAAAATAAAAGAACAACAGTCTGGGAAGCAAGAACAATAATGAACTAATGATACTACAGTGACTCTTCCAATAGGGGATTCCCAATATTGATTTTTCCAGCGATAATATTATACTTCAGGGTAGATTGTAGTTAGAGGAGGGAGTTATGAGCATTGATAAAGAACTGGCGGAGATGGGTATAATAAATCCAAAGAGCCTAAAGAGGAACCTCACTGTACCCGAACTCTATGAGGAAATCATTAGAAACGACGAAGCCATACTGGCAAGCAAGGGAGCGGTGGTAGTAAGAAGCGGTAAATACACAGGGAGATCGCCAAAGTTCAGGTTTATAGTTAAACAAAAACCATCTGAAGATTTGGTATGGTGGGGTGACATAAACAGAGATGTGGACAAGGAGTATTTTGATCTGATGTACAACAAGCTGGTTTCCTATCTACAACATAGGAACATCTACATATTCGATGGATACGTAGGTGCAGATGAAAGATACAGAGTACCCCTGAGGGTTATTACGACAACTGCATGGCAATCCCTCTTTTCAAGAAACATGTTCGTTAGAGAGACAGATCCAGAAAAACTAAAGAACTTCAAACCCGAGTTTCGCATAATTGCCGCTCCAGAATTCAATTCTATACCCGAATTTGATGGAAGCAACGGCGATGCCTTTATATTGTTCAATTTCGAAAAGAAGCTCCTGATAATAGGTGGCTCAGGATATGGTGGAGAGATAAAAAAAGCAATGTTCAGCACAATAAACTTTGTCATGCCGCAAAGAGGAATAATGACCATGCACGCCAGTGCCAACATAGGTAAGAAAGGTGATACAGCAGTATTCTTTGGATTATCAGGCACGGGGAAAACAACATTATCAAGCGACCCCGATAGATATCTTATAGGCGATGATGAACACGGATGGTCCGACGATGGAGTCTTTAATTTCGAGGGTGGGTGCTATGCAAAGGTCATCAATCTCTCTGAGAAAGATGAACCCCTAATCCATGCAGCGTGCCAAAGGTTTGGTGC
>VAPK010464202.1_pt1 | contig 11678 bp, 9 predicted proteins | sample 3395031 | NCBI WGS metagenome assembly VAPK01 (sample SAMN08290443, study PRJNA428436) | hydrothermal vent metagenome | isolation source: Deep-sea hydrothermal vent chimney 1 | place: Pacific Ocean: Juan De Fuca Ridge
AAGCCCAACAATTATAGAAAACACTAACTTCGTATCCCCACACCCTTGTTAAGCAAATACAGGGCAAGCGAAAACAGACCCACAACGAACAACGCGATCATCAACAAGGCATGACTCACATCAACGTCTGAGATTCCGAGCATACCGTAACGCATGGCATTGATCATATACATGATCGGATTTAACAAGGACACCTGTTGCCAGAACTCAGGCAGCATATCAATAGAATAAAAGATCCCGCCAAGATAGGTCAGCGGGGTCAGCACAAAAGTGGGGATGATGGAGATGTCATCGAAGCTATTGGCGAAGACGGCATTAAGAAAACCGGCCAGAGCAAACAATACTGCCGTCAAGACCATCACCAGTAAAATAATACCCGCATGGTGAACGCTTAGTTCAGTAAAAACAGTGGACACCAACATCACCACCACACCCACGATCAATCCACGCAAAACCCCGCCACTAACAAAACCCAGCAGAATCAGGTAATTCGGCATGGGCGACACTAACATCTCTTCCACATGATGCTGAAACTTGGCACTATAAAATGACGACACCACATTGGAGTAGGAATTATTAATAACCGCCAACAATATTATCCCAGGAACAATATAGTCCATATAGGAATAGCCGCTGATATCATTAAGCTGTGAGCCGATCATTTTACCAAAAATAACAAAATACAGGCCGGTAATGATCGCCGCCGGTAAAACCGTCTGCACCCAGATACGCATGAAGCGTAATACTTCCTTGACCAGTAACGTTTTAAATGCGGTAAGCTGTTCGCGTGCATTCATGCCGCATCTCCGTTGCCGGTCAGTTGTAAAAACAATTCTTCCAGACGATTACTTTTGTTACGCATACTGAGCACACAGATATCCCGACGACTGAGTTCCGAAAACAAAGCATTGATATTTTGATCACGCGAAATATGAACCTGCAAGGTCGTATCATCGATCTGACAAATTTTATATCCGGGAATATCATCCAACTCAATCAAGGCTTCACGCAAATCAAGGATAAATATTTCTTCCTGCAATTTAAGCAACAGATCTTTCATTCCCAGACTTTCAATTGTGCAGCCCTCATTGATAATGGCAATATTGCGGCACAGTTGTTCGGCTTCTTCAAGATAGTGGGTAGTGAGAATAATAGTCGTGCCCTGCGCGTTAATCTCGCGCAGGAACTCCCACATTTGCCGACGAATTTCGATATCCACCCCGGCAGTGGGTTCATCCAGAATCAGCAGACGGGGTTCATGTACCAGCGCACGCGCAATCAATAGGCGACGTTTCATGCCACCGGAAAGATCTCGCGCCATTTCATGTCGCTTACCCCAGAGTGATAATTTTTTTAGATAAATCTCTGCACGTTCATAGGCCAGCTTGCGCCCGATACCATAGTAACCCGCCTGATTGGCAACGATTTCAATAATAGGTTCGAACTGATTAAAGTTAAATTCCTGTGGCACCAGACCGATGCAACTTTTTGCCGCATCTTTCTCTCGCACAATGTCATGGCCAAAGACCTCGACACTGCCCCCACCAATATTCACCAATGAACTGATGATGCCAATCGCAGTGGATTTACCCGCCCCATTAGGGCCTAGCAGAGCAAAGAAGTCACCTTGCTCGACGAACAGATCAACGCCCTTGAGTGCCTCGACACCATTGGCGTAGGTCTTGGTTAGATTTTTGATGGAGAGTGCGCAAGTCATAATTTATTTTTCACCACAGAGGACACGGAGGACACAGAAAAATCATTAGTGCCTTATGGGTCACCACCCAGGAGTGTGGAAACCAGAAAATTCTTACCTCCGTGTCCCCTGTGGTGATCATTTTTTTCTTTAAATCACCCAACCCACTTACGCGCGTTACGGAATAGCCGCATCCACGGCCCGTCTTCGCCCCATTCATCCGGATGCCAGGAATTTTGCAGCGTGCGGAATACCCGTTCGGGATGGGGCATCATCACGGTGAAGCGACCATCTTCGTTACACAGCCCGGTGATGCCTTCGGGGGAACCATTAGGATTCAGTGGATACTGCTCGGTCACTTCACCCTGATGATCCACGTAACGCAGACTGACCCGATCAGCATTAATTTTTGATTCGCCAAATTCAGCCCGGCCTTCACCGTGTGCAATCGCTACGGGCAAGCGTGAACCGGCCATGCCCTGCAATAAAATCGACGCAGAGTCCTGCACTTCGACTAAAGAAAAACGAGCTTCGAATTGCTCCGATAAATTACGTTCAAAGCTCGGCCAGTGTGCGGCACCGGGGATCAGTTGTTGCAAATGCGAGAACATCTGACAGCCGTTACAAACACCGAGACCAAAACTATCAGCTCGATTAAAAAAGGCTTCAAACTGATCCCGTGCCTGAGCATTAAACAAGACCGAACGCGCCCAGCCGCCACCGGCTCCGAGTACATCACCATACGAAAATCCCCCACAGGCCACCAGCCCCATAAAATCATTGAGATGAGTATGACCGGCAATGATGTCACTCATGTGCACATCAATCGCAGCAAAACCGGCACGATCAAAGGCAGCGGCCATTTCGATCTGACCGTTGACCCCTTGCTCACGCAAAATAGCCACCCTTGGCCGCGTATTTAAATTCAAATAAGGTGCGGCTATATCTTCATCCGGATCAAAACTCAGGCTCACATTCAGGCCCGGATCATCGGCATCCAGTAAGGCATCAAATTCTTCGACGACACAATCGGGATTATCACGCAGGCTTTGCATCTGGAATGAGGTCTGCTGCCAGCAACGCTGCCATGCGATGCGAGTCTCAACCAGAACCTCTTCGTTGTCATCAGTGAAAACAATTCTATCATCCTCTGTCAGGCAGCCAATTACATGGCTATGCTGTTTCAGCCCGGCATCACGCAACCAGTCCATAACCTCATCGGTATCACAGTGACGCACCTGGATTACCGCACCCAGCTCCTCATTAAACAGTACGGCAACATTGTCATCACCCAGATCGTCCAGTTGAATTTGCAGACCACTATGTCCGGCAAAGGCCATTTCACACAATGTAGCAAACAGGCCACCATCACTGCGATCATGATAGGCCAGCAGTAAGCCTTTTTCATTTAACAACTGCATACTGTTAAAGAAATTTTTGAAACTATTCGGATCATCCAGATCCGCCGGGTGATGACCCAGCTGTTTATATACCTGCGCCAGACAGGAACCACCTAAACGATTATGTCCCTTGCCTAAATCAATCAGAATTAAATCGCTATCGCCGCAATCAGTGCGTAATTGCGGCGTCAGAGTTTTGCGTACATCGCTAACCGGAGCGAAGGCGGTAATAATCAGCGACAAGGGTGCGATCACACTCTTTTGTTCACCAGCCTCATCCCAGACGGTTTTCATGGACATGGAATCCTTGCCCACCGGAATCGCAATGCCTAGTGCCGGGCAGAGTTCCAGTCCCACCGCTTTAACTGCATCATAAAGCCCGGCATCCTCACCAGGATGACCGGCCGGAGCCATCCAGTTGGCGGAGAGCACGATACGACTGATGTTATCAATTTTAGCCGCCGCAATATTGGTGAGTGCTTCGCCCACAGCCAGACGGGCAGAAGCCGCATGATTCAACAAGGCCACCGGGGGACGTTCACCCACGGCCATCGCTTCACCAGTGACGTGTTCAAAGTCGGTGGCGGTCACGGCCACATCGGCCACCGGCACCTGCCAGGGGCCGACCATTTGATCGCGTGCCACCATGCCGGTGATGCTGCGATCACCGATGGTAATTAAAAAGCCTTTCGCCGCCACTGTGGGCAGAGACAGAATGCGGGTGGCGGCATCAACCAGCTTGATACCGGCGGTTTCAAGTTTTGTTTTCTTAAACGAATGATGCTTCACATCACGCAACATCTTCGGCGGCTTGCCGAGCAGCACTTCCATCGGCATGTTGATCGGGATGTTATCGAAGTGGGCATCACCGAGCACCAGATGTTGCTCCTCGGTGGCTTCGCCGACCACGGCAAAGGGACAGCGTTCACGCGCACAGATCGCAGCGAAACGATCCAGCTCCTCCATACTTACTGCCATCACGTAACGTTCCTGCGCCTCACAGCTCCAGATCGCCATGGGTGACATGCCCGGTTCATCATTGGGCACAGTGCGTAATTCAAACTGCCCGCCCCGGCCGCTATCGTGTACCAACTCCGGCAGGGCGTTGGAAATTCCGCCCGCGCCGACATCGTGAATGCTGATGATCGGATTGCTCTCACCCATCTGCCAGCAGGCGTCGATGACTTCCTGCGCCCGTCGCTGCATTTCAGGATTGCCACGCTGCACCGAGGCGAAATCCAGATCTTCATGGCTCTCACCGGTGGACATGCTCGATGCCGCACCACCACCGAGACCAATCAACATAGCCGGGCCACCGAGCACGATAATCTGTGAACCGGGGGGAATATCATTCTTTGCCACATGATCATCGCGGATATTACCGAGACCACCGGCAAGCATAATCGGCTTGTGATAGCCGCGCACTTCTTCACCCGCTGAGGACACCACCCGTTCCTCATAGGTGCGAAAATAGCCGCATAAATTAGGCCGGCCAAATTCATTATTAAACGCCGCCGCGCCGATGGGACCTTCGAGCATGATCGCCTGCGCCGAGGCAATACGTCCCGGTCGGCCATGATCACTCTCCCAGGGCTGGGGCAAGTCGGCTAATTGCAGATTGGAGACCGAGAAGCCGCTTAAGCCGGCTTTGGGTTTGGAGCCCCGCCCGGTCGCGCCTTCATCACGGATCTCGCCACCGGAGCCGGTGGCCGCACCAGGGAAGGGTGCAATGGCGGTGGGATGATTGTGCGTTTCTACCTTCATCAGGATCTGCACCAGCTGGGCATGCGCCTGGTATTCGCCGGTGCCCGGCTCGGGGTGAAAACGTGCGCCTACAAAACCTTCCATCACCGCCGAATTGTCACTATAGGCAGAAAGTACCCTGTTGGGCTGACATTCATGAGTGTTACGAATCATGCCGAATAAAGTATGCGGCATTTTTTTGCCGTCGATGATCCAGTCAGCATTGAAAATCTTGTGCCGACAATGTTCCGAGTTGGCCTGAGCAAACATCATCAGCTCAACATCGGTGGGATTGCGCTCCAGGGCCTGAAAATTATCTACCAGATAATCAATTTCATCCGCCGCCAGTGCCAGTCCCAGTTCCCGGTTAGCGACGGCTAGCGCGTCCGCACCACCACTGAGAATATCCACCACCCGTAGTGGCGCGGGATCGGCCTTGCTGAACAAGGCCACCGCATCATCGACATCATCGAACACGACTTCGGTCATGCGATCATATAAACGCCCGCGAATCACCGACTCCTCGTCTTCACTCAGCGGATGATTCAAACTCAAAGTATAAATCAGGCCACGTTCCAGTCGCTGCACCGTCGCCAGGCCACAATTATGAGCAATATCCGTGGCTTTGCTCGACCAGGGCGAAATCGTGCCCGGCCGGGGAGTCACCAGATATTGGCGAAAATAAGGGATTTTATTAGCCGCTGTCTGCTCAGGTGCATAATTGAGCAGTTGCTGGAGAACGCGCTTTTCATCCTCATTCAGAACACAATCAAGGCTGGCAAAATGGATAAATTCGACATGTAAATCCCGCACCAGCGGGGCATCGGCCTGCAGAATCGTTAACAGTTTATTCAGTCGAAATGCGGATAAAGCGGAACCGCCTCGCAATTGCAGCATAGGTCTTATCTCTGGATTAATCGAGCTTAAACGAAACCGCGATGATACTACAGATCAGGGGGCATAGTAGAGCACCGTAGTACCGAAGGAATTAAAGATCAACGCAAAGACGTAGGGACGCAAAGTGCACAAAGATCTTTGATTTGGGTGGGGAAATAAATTTCAGATGTTTATTTTTCAGCCAGCCAAAAGGCTTTTTGTTAGTAAACGCTGCGTTCTTTATGTCCGTCCCTGCGCCTTTGCGCTGATTTATTCTCTTTCATCGCCATGTGACAAATCAGACGCTACACCGTACTATATGTGCAAAATCATCCTCACCCTGTACAGCTAATGAAAAAACCATCCTCGACAACACCCAAATACGCGAATCTGCTGCGCCGTTTTGCAGCCATGGCCTACGATGCCCTGCTACTCACCGCTCTGCTGATTTTTGCCACCGCCCCGGTAACTCTGTTTACTGGCGGTGAGGCTACTCGCAGCGGCAACCCTTTTGTCAGCACCTGGCTATTCATGGTCAGTTTCTTGTTCTTCGCCTGGTTCTGGACTCACGGCGGACAGACCCTGGGCATGCGCGCCTGGAAAATCCGCCTGCAACTGGACGATGGCCGTTCTATCAGCCTATGGCAGGCCTTATTGCGCTTCATTACCGGCCTACCGGCCTGGATCGTATTGGCTCTGGGGGCTTTTTTGTGCAGCAGTTTCAGCATTGAGCATATGCCCGGCCTGCTACAACAATTAAAAGGCTTACCCTGCGCCGTCCTGCTCGCACCGGGTTGCCTCTGGGTGATTATCGATCACTGGCCAAATTCGTGGCGTGATCGATTTACTCAATCTCAGGTGGTGGATATACGTGGCGAAATAAAGTAAACCTCCCCTCCATGCCTACAGCGTGAATGACAGTCCGGGAAATTTAGCGAACGCGGCGAAGCAAGATACCGGCAATTATTATCACCAATAGCGTGGGCAAGGCCGCCGCCAGTATCGGCGGATAATCATAGACCAGCCCCATCTCTCCAATCAAACGATTACCTATATAAAAGACGATGCCAATCAAAAAGCCAATCACTATTTTCTGGCCAATGCTACTGTGGCGCTGGGAGACAAAAACAAAAGGAACGGCAATTAAGACCATGGCGATAATCGCCAATGGCATGAACAAGCGGTTATAAAATGCCAGCTCATATTCCTCATATTTAAGATTGTTATCTTTCAGGTATTTAATGTAATTCCATAGTTTGAAGGATGAAAGCTCATGCGAACGAACGGTGACAATATTAATCAAGTCCGGATCGAGCAGGGTCTTCCATTTCAGCGTCGGCATTTTTTCGAGCACCAGCTTATCCTTTAAAATCGTTCCCTTGCGTACCTTTGATAATAGCCATTGCTCACCATCAAACACACCGCTTTCTGCGCTTAAAACAAAGCGCATTTTCCGCGTTTCCCTATCAAAATCGTAAAGGCGAATATCCAGCAAACGGCCATTATTTTCTACCCGCCGAACGTGGATGATCATGCCACCGTCGCGTGCCCACAAGCCGTAATCAGTATTCAAACTGAGCTTGCCTGCCAACGCTTTTACACGTGAATGTACCGCATATTGATAAGCGGGTGGTGCTATCACTTCACCCACAAAAACCACCAGAAATATAAGCAGCAGCATGACTTTCATCACCGCCACAATAATGCGCCGAATCGACACACCGGCCGCGCGCACCACCACCAGCTCACTGTGATTGGCGAGCATCCCCAGCCCCATCATCGTGCCCAGCAGGGCACTTAAAGGAAACATCTGGTAAATTTGCAGCGGTAATTTCAGCAGCATGTGCATAAACGCCATGCTCACAGTGTAATTCGCCATACCAATTTTATCCGCCTCATTGGCGAAGCTAATCATGCCAAACAATACCGCAAGCACCGTCACCACGGCCAATACTGTCTGCATGACTACCTGGCCAATATATCGATCCAGAATTTTCATGTGCCCACCTGCTGTTTAGAACGGCGAAACAAGGTCCACATGCTAGACTGCTTCGATAACAATAACAGCGCCAGTATGATCACCAACACGTGCACCCACCAGAAACCCAGTTCCAGTGAAATCGTATCTTTTTGAATCCAGCCACGCACAACACTAAGAAAATTCGTCACCAGAATATACAAGACCATGGCAACCGCCAGCTTGCCATAGCGTCCTTGACGCTGAGAAGTTCGACTCAGCGGCACGGCCAGCATGGCCAGACCAATGCAAATTAAAGCCGAGGAAATACGCCAACGCAGCTCAACCTGATAAGCCCGTATATCTGAGCTCAGTAACTCCCCACTGGGAATCGCACGGTGACGACGATCATGGATAACCAGTGGTTTTTCTTCCAGCCGAATCCCGTGTTTCTGAAAATCAAGAATGGCAAAATGCTCATCCCCCGGGACACCTTCATAACGTGAGCCCTCTTCCAGAATCAAAAACTGTTCGCCGGTTTTTTCATCCCGCATTTTATAGGCACGTTTGGCTATCACCGTAAACTGTTCAGCCCCCCCTTTCTTTTGATCCGATTTTTGCTGCATTTGCAGAAAAACATTTTTCAGCTCGCCCGTCTCTTTATCTATTTCCTGCACATAAACCACGCCCTGTGCACCGCTTAACTCATTAAATCGACCCGGCATCACCCCTTCGATATCACTGCCACGTTTTGATTTTTCCGTCAGACGTGAATAGTGGCCTTCCGCCCAGGGCGTCAACCACACCGTGAAGGTTCCCTGTACCAGTGCGAAAAAAATACCAAGAATCAAAACAATACGCATGATGTGAAATGGGCCAACACCACAGGCGGCAATGGCAGTCATTTCACTATCACGATATAAGCGGCTTAAAGACAGGAGAATGGCCAGATACAACGCCAGAGGTAGAATGTAGGTGATCAAGCTAAACATGTTCAAGCCCAGCACCAGCATTAAGGTACCCGGCTGAATGACCCCCGCACTGACTTTGGACAAGCTCCCCACCATTTGCACACTCACCGCAATCATAATCAACACCAACATCACGCCCAGCAGGGTGCTGAATATTTCTTTAAGCAAATAACGGGTGATGATCACGTGGGGCCTAAACTCGATATTGGAAAAGATAAAGGGTACACAGACAAATAGCTTTTTACCAGTCAACCTGACTAGCAGTGGATGCTACGAAATTATGGCTGCGCCTGTTATAGTGAAGCTATCCGGTAACCCTAAGCCAATTCGCAGACAGGAATCAACGTATGAATATCAGCATCAAACTCGGCCTCCCCGAAGAACAGAAAAGCGCCTGTGTCATTCTCGGTATATTCGAGCGCCGCAAACTCAGCCCAGCCGCCGAAAGTATGGACACTGCCTGCACAGGACAGCTGAACAAGATACTGAAATCCGGTGATATGGACGGCAAGGCCGGACAAAGTTTAATGCTGCATCATGTAAACGGTAGCGCCTGTGAGCGCATTCTACTGGTAGGCTGCGGCAAGGAAAAAGAATTTGACGACGCAGCTTATCGCAAAGCACTAAAAACAGCAGATACCAGCCTGCTTAATTCCGGTGCTCGCGATGCTATAAGTTTTCTCACCGAATTAACGATTGCTGAGCATGATAGCGGCTGGAAAGTCCGTCAGGCTACTGAATCTCTCAAACATAGCCTGTATTGTCCCAATCACCTAAAAAGTAAAAAGAGTGATACTCCGGCCTTGCGCAAAATAGCTTTTGTCATTTCCAATCCCCATGAACTGAAAGCCGCAAAGCTAGGACTCAGTATCGGCCAGGCCATTGCCAGCGGCAGCGCACTGGCACGCGAACTGGGCGATCTACCTGCAAATATCTGTACCCCGAGTTACCTGGCTAATCAGGCAACAAAAATAGCAAAGCAATCAACGAAATTAAAAGTCCACGCGCTGGGACAAAAACAAATGGAAACCCTGGGCATGGGCGCATTGCTCTCTGTTACCCAGGGCAGTCGCCAGCCGCCCAAATTAATCGAAATGAAATATCAGGGTGGTAATAAAACCGACAAACCCATCGTTCTGGTTGGCAAAGGCGTGACCTTTGACTCCGGTGGGATTTCCATCAAGCCCTCAGCAGCAATGGATGAAATGAAATACGACATGTGTGGTGCGGCAGGTGTAATTGGAACCATGGCCGCCATCACCGAGCTTGAATTACCCTTGAACGTCATTGCCATTATACCCAGCTGTGAAAATTTGCCTGATGGTGCCGCCAGCAAGCCAGGCGATATTGTTACCAGCATGTCGGGGCAGACCATCGAAGTACTCAACACCGATGCTGAAGGCCGCCTGATTCTCTGTGATGCCCTCACCTATAGTGAAAAATTCAAACCCAAAGCCGTCATCGATGTTGCCACTCTCACCGGTGCCTGCGTCATCGCGCTGGGCAAACATACCTGTGGCATGCTCAGCAATGATGAGAAACTAGCAGCCTCCCTGCTTAATGCCGGTAAGGACAGTGGTGACCGCGCCTGGCAAATGCCCTTATGGGAAGAGTATCAAAGCCAACTCAATAGTAACTTTGCTGATATGGCAAATATTGGTGGCCGTGAAGCCGGAACCATTACTGCAGCCTGCTTCCTCTCACGCTTCACCAAAAAATTCAAATGGGCGCATCTGGATATCGCCGGTGTAGCCTGGGAAAGCGGCGGCAACAAAGGTGCAACCGGCCGTCCTGTTCCCCTGCTCACCCAATACCTGCTTAATCAATGTGGTAAAAGTTTTAACGTATCATGACCCGAATTGATTTCTACATTCTCACCAGCAAAGAAGCGGATACGGCCGAACACACCAGCTGTCGTCTGGTGGAAAAAGCCTATGGTCTAAAACATGCCATCTATATTCACACCCGAGATCGGCAGCAGGCAGAACAAATGGACAAACTGCTCTGGACCTTTCGGGACAGTAGCTTTATTCCCCATCAGTTACACCATCCCGAAGCAAAGAATGATAGCCCGGTTATCATTGGTCATGATACCGGCTCGGATGCTGAGCTTACCCGCCAGCATCAATTATTGATCAACCTGGATCAGACTGTACCACCCTTTTTCAGCCGCTTTGAACGTGTCGCTGAAATAGTTAGTGGCGATGAAGCACAACGCAATAACGCCCGCGAACGATTCAAGTTTTATCGCGAACGCGGCTATGAATTGAAAACTCACGAACTAGCAGGCTGAATATGAGCAAGCGTATCGACAAGGAAAAAGAACTCAGGGAGATGAACGAGTCACAGGCATCATTAGTGAATGCTCTAGAATCTATACACACGTTACTTGAAGAAAGTGAAACCAAGCTCAGCGCCGCCAGAGAAAGCCTTGAAGGTTCACGTATTGATAATAAAAAACATTACAATCCCGGTCTTATTTCGACAAAGGCAAAACAAACACCATCATCCAAAATAATAGCCGATGAAACGGTAGGACAATTTTCTACAAAACCGAAGCATCCCGATAAAGATGAGTTTACTGTGCCGATACTTGAAGATATCGTCATCCCCGGCATTGTTAGTCCCGAGCATGACGTAAAAAGCCGCCCTTTATTTGACTCCATCGAAAATCCTGTCGATAGTGTCCGTGCCGTTAACATTCGTGATTCCCGCAAGCAACAATTTATTGAAAAAGTTGAATCCATTCAACTTGAAATGGACGACTATCTCAATGAAATGCTAGTACGTTGCATGGCCTCGATTGAACTTGAGTTAAAAGAAACCCTATCAAAAAAACTTCAGGAACTACGCGAGATCATCGAATCCGACACAGAATAGCCCTCCACTAATAAGCAGGATATCCATTACTGTAGGTGCGGCTTTAGCCGTACTGACGCAGCTTAAATAAAAACCTCATATTTAACACACAAGCAAACCGTGCATTTCAGGCCATAACCATAAATATTAATCGTTGCATAAGTATTTGCACTATA